>Ga0070684_100001422_pt1 | contig 17232 bp, 17 predicted proteins | sample KBSC723LmetaG_FD_65653 | JGI IMG/M metagenome (GOLD analysis project Ga0070684, IMG submission 65653) | Corn rhizosphere microbial communities from Kellogg Biological Station, Michigan, USA - KBS C7.2-3L metaG | ecosystem: Host-associated > Plants > Roots > Rhizosphere ...
CGACGGCCCGCAGGACGATCTCGCCGACCGACACGCCCGGGGGCTGCTCGAGCGCCAGCACGACGAACCGGGCGACATCGGCCGCCGACAGGGCCGGGTATTCGTCCAGCTCGCGGCGGCCGTCCTCCGTCGAGCGCACGAGCGGGGTGTCGACCATCGTCGGCTCGACGACGGTGACGCGCACCTCGTGGGGCGCACATTCCTCGCGCAGCGAGCGGGCCAGGCCGACCATGCCCCACTTGCTGGCGATGTAGATCGGCTCGCCGACCCACGACTCCCGGCCCGCGATCGACGCCATCAGGACGACGTCGCCCGACCGGCGCCGCTTCATCTCGGCCAGCACCGCCCGCACCGTGTAGGCGGCGCCGAGCAGGTTCACCTCGAGGAGCCGCCGCCACGCCTCGGGGTCGCCGTCGGACATCAGGCTGTAGTTGCCGACGCCGGCGTTGGCGACGACGAAGTCGACCCGGTCGTAGCGGTCGCGGCAGGCGCCGGCCGCGGCCTCGACGTCCGCGAACCGGCTGACATCGCCCGCCGCGGCGGACGCCGTGCCGCCCGCCGCGGTTGCGCGGCCGACCGTGGCCGCGAGCGCCTCCTGGTCGACGTCCATCCCGACGACGCGTGCGCCCCGCGCCGCGACCGCCTCGAGGACGGCCGCGCCGATGCCCTTCCCGGCACCGGTGACGAGCCCGGCGCGCCCTTCCAGCGGGCGCTCGCTCACCCGCCGGTCACCGGCGTCGACTCGTCGACCGCGCGGCCGGCCCGCGCCATGAACTCGTCGCCGTGCCCGCGGGAGTGGATGTAGACGAGGATGACGATGCCGATCACGAGCCAGATCCCGACGAGCGGCGCCGCCCAGCTGTTGGGATAGGGCGGCAGCGGCCAGATCGACTTGTAGCCGACCCACACGAGGCCGACCGTCGAGATGATCGGGACGACGACGTGCTTGAGCGGGGAGAACTCGTCGGGATGCTCACGCCGGTAGAGGCGGAAGACCCCGATGTTGGCCAGCACCCAGGCCGGGATCACCGCGAAGATGAACAGGAAGCCGAGCACCGAGAAGACGTTCTCGACGCCCCAGGCGACGGCCAGCAGCAGGCCGAGCACGACGCTCAGCGCAGTCTGCGTCCAGATCGCGTTCGCCGGCGTCTGCCAGCGCGGATGCACCTCGCCGAGATAGCTCGGCAGGGCGCCGACCCGCGCCATCCGGAACCACATGCGGGTCGAGGCGTTCATCGACGAGATGAGCACGGCGACCGTCGAGTTGATCAAGGCGATCAGGACGATGATCCAGCCGGAGCCCCACACGCGCTTGGCGATGATGAACCCGGGGTTGTCGCTCGCGTTCACGAACGAGGTCGTGTGGTGGATGCCCCAGCCGACCGAGAGACCCCATGCGCAGACGACGAGGAAGACGCCCATGATGATGATCGAGAGGATGACGCCGCGCCCGACGGTCGCGCGCGGGTTGGCGGTCTCCTCGGCCATCGGGGCGGCCGCGTCCCATCCTGTCAACGCGAAGATCGCGAACGTGATGCCGAGGTAGAAGGTGCTCAGGTGCGGCGTGTTCCCGGGGTTGAAGCCGCCGAACGAGAACCCGCCCGGGCCGGGGCTGAAGAGGCCGCTGATCGCGAGCGCGAGCACGACCGCGAACTCGAACATCGAGAGGACGAAGAGCGTGCGGATGCCGACCGTCACGCCCGGGAGGCAGGCGATGGTCGTGACAGCGAGCGCGATCAGGAGGAACGCCCACCAGGGGAAGTTCCAGCCGTACTCCACCTTCAGGACGTCGTGCACGGTCGAGCCCATCGCATCCCCGGCCTGGGCGCCGACGAGCGGGAAGGCGAAGAAGTAGAGCCACGTGGCCAGGAATCCGACGTAGGGGTGCAGGGTGCGGCTGAGATACGTGAAGTACGACCCCGCGGACGGCAGCTTGTGCGCGAGCTCGGCCAGCACGATGCCCGAGCAGAGCGTCACGAAGAACGCGAGCAGGTAGGCGAGCGGGGCCGTGACGCCGGCGTAGCCCACGATGCTCTGCACGGTGAACAGGGCGGCGATCGCCGGCGCGATGTTCGCGATGTTCTGCATGATCACGCCCACCACGTGAACCGCGCCTGCGCGAAGCTCGCCCTCGCCCGCGGCGTCCGCGACGACCGTCGTCGTCTCCATCGGAACTCCGTCCATGTCTCCAGAACCTCCGGTCATATGGTGGTCTGATCACCTGCGGATTGCGCTACTGTATCCGGCGAGCTCCGGGCGGGTCAACCCCCAGGAGATAATCCTCCCCATGACACTCCCGATCAGCGATCCCGAGGCGACCGCCGAGGCCCAGGAGCTCCTGGAGCGGACGGGCGTCGACACCGTCGAATGCGGCTTTCCCGACCTGTGGGGCAGGCTGTGCGGCAAGCGCATCCCGGCCGCGCGTTTCCGGGACGTCGCCGCGCACGGGTACACGGTTGCCGAGGCGCCGCTCGCGTGGATGATCGACGGCTCGATCGTGCCCGTCGGCTTCACCAACGCCGACACCGGTTTCCCGAACATGGTGGCGATGCCCGACCCGGCGACCCTGCGCGTGCTGCCGTGGGATCCCGCGACCGCGTTCTGCTTCGCCGACACGCGCTCCCCGGCCGGCGAGCCGATGGCGCTCGACACACGCGGCCAGGTGCGCCGGGCGGCGGGCCGGCTCGAGGCGCTCGGCATGTGCCCGTGGGTCGCGGTCGAGCTCGAGTTCCACCTCTGCACCGACGACTGGCAGCCGTTCCTGCGCGGGACGCACTCGTACTCCATCTCCCGCAGCGAGCCGGCGGAGCCCGTCCTGCGCGACATCCGCCGATGGCTGGAGGACCTCGGGGTCGCCGTCGAGTCGAGCCAGGCCGAGTACGGCGAGGGCCAGTTCGAGGTGAACCTCCTGCCCACGGCGGCGGCGGACGCCGCCGACCACGGGCTGCTGCTGCGGCGGGTGGTGCGCGAGGCGGCTCGCCGCCACGGCCTGCGGGCGACGTTCATGCCGAGCCCCTTCGGTACGGTCTGCAGCGGCCTGCACGTCCACCAGAGCATGCGGCCGCCCGCCGGCGAGGAGAACCTGTTCGCAGCAGGGCCCCCCGGCGGCCCGCCGCCGGAGCCTATGGCGCGCTACATGGGCGGCATGCTGGAGCATCTCGCGGAGATCACGGCGCTCGTCAGCCCGACGATCAACGCCTACAAGCGCGCGGCGGACTACACGTTCGCCGGGAACCGCGTGTCGTGGTCGTACGACAACCGCACCGCCGCGGTGCGCGCGCTCGGGCTCGGCACGCCCGCGGCGCGCGTCGAGGTGCGGACGCCCTCGTCCGACGTGAACCCCTGCCTGGCCGTGGCGGCGTGCCTCCACGCCGGCGCCGACGGCCTCGAGCAGGCGGCGGCGCTTCCCGATCCGGTGGCCGGGAACGCATACGCCGACGACGCGCTGCCGCCGCTGCCCGCCTCGCTCGACCGGGCGATCGACGGGTTCGCACGGTCGGCGTTCTGCCGCGCGGCGTTCGGCGATCTCCTCGTCGACACCGTCACCGAGCTCGGCCGCCAGGAGGTCGCGCGGTTCGCCGCGCACGTGACCGACTGGGAGCTCGATCGGTACCGCGACCTCGACTGACTTCCGGCGCGCCCGCTCGAGGCCGCGGTTCTCGGCACCGGGCGAGGAGATCCGACCCGGCCGCCTGGGCGGGTTTGGCAGCCGGCACGGCGGGAAGGCTCTCGGTACATGGCGTCGTTCGACACCACCCGCCGGCTCGTCGGCGCGCTCGACGCGGCGCGGACGTTCCGTCGCCAGTCGGCCGGGCTCCTCGCGCTGCTGCTCGCGTGTGCGGCGTGGATCCTGTCGTCCGCCGATACGCCGGAGCCCTTCGCCGGGCTGCTGCTCGCAGTGGCCGCGTGCGCGCTCGTGATCGAGCTCGGGCTCGCGCTGGCCGCGCGGCGGCAGGAAGCGGCCTGCGCCGACGAGCTCATCCTCTCGGGGTTCGGGTGCGAGTCGACACGGACGCCGGTCGAGCGCGCCGTCGCCCGCCGCGCCTCCTGGCTCGAGCGGCCCCGCACACGGCATCGGCTGGCGAAGCACCTGCGCTGGCGGCTGAAGCTGGCGGAGGGATCGCTCGGAATCTCCCCTGGCTACATGCGCACGAGCGTCCACCCGCCGCTGGCGAGGTACGAGCGCAGCGCGCTGCTCGTCAACTACACGCTCATCCGGGAGATGGCCGACCGGCTCGAGCGCGGGCCGACCGATCCCCGCGCGCTCGTGCTCCTCTGGAGCGTCGTGCTGGCGCCGCCGTCGCTCGACCGGGGCGCGGTCGGCCGGGCCGCGGGTGAGGAGCTCGCGTCGCGGATCCGGCTTGCCCGGAGGATCGTCGACCGCGACCGCGAGACGCCGGTCTCGCCGTATCCCCTCGTCGTGGACGCGGGCGCGGACGGCGCGGCTGACGCGACGTGATCAAAACCGGTATCTTGCGCGGCCAGCCGTCGACGCGAGAGCCGGATGGAGCCCGAAGGGCCCCTCCCGACCGATCTCACGGTCGCCGATCCCACCGCGACCGTCGCCTACCGCCTGGGCAAGCCGCGCTTCGTTCACCGCGAAGTGCACTACCTGTCCGTGCCCATCACCTGCCGCCAGGGCACCGCGGCGCTCGTGACGGGCCCCGCGCTCCGGCACGCGCGCGCCTGGCTTCGGCACCGCGGCGTCGATCCGCGGACGCCCGAGCTGCTCGACGACGGATTCGCGCGCATCGTCGACCTCGAATGGCCGTTTCCGTTCCGCAGTGACAACCCCGCGTCGGCCGAGTTCAACCGACTGGCGTTCGGATGGCGGTACCTGGTCGAGTTCGCCGCCGGCGAGATGCTCGTTGCCGCCGTGCGCTGGAACCGCTTCGGCGGCGGACGGCTCCCGCCGCTCGCGGATCTCCGCTGAGCCGCGGTTCTCAGCCACGGCACGCGCGCGACTATGCTGGCGGCGTGGCACTCGACGAGTGGCCCGGGGGGATTGCCGCCATCACCCTCTTCTTCGAGGACCTGGGGGCGGCCCGGACGTTCTACGCCGAGGTCTTCGGCCTGCCCGCCGTCTTCGAGGACGAGGACTCGACCGTCTTCCGGTTCGGCGACACGCTGGTCAACCTGCTGCGGGCGAGCGAGGCGCCAGAGCTCGTGGCGCCCGCACCGGTCGGGCCGCCCGACGCCGGCGTGCGGGTCCAGTTCACGCTCGGCGTGGAGGACGTCGACGCGATGTGCGAGGAGCTCGCGCGGCGCGGGGTCACCATCCTGAACGGCCCGGTCGACCGGCCGTGGGGTGTTCGCACGGCCACCTTCCGCGATCCGGGCGGACACGTCTGGGAGATCGCGCACTGACGGGGGCGGCGCGCTAGATCCCGAGCGGATCGAACGTGCTGCGCCTGACGAACCGGCCGTGCCCCGGATTCGTCACGATCTTCCCGTCGTCGAACACGACCGTTCCGCGCGACAGCGTCATCCGCGGCGAGCCGTGGAGCTCCTGGCCCTCGTAGATGTCGTAGTCGACGTTCATGAACGACGTCTCGACCCCGAAGACGTGCCGGCGGTTGGGGTCGAAGACGACGATGTCGGCATCGGCGCCCGCCTCGATCACGCCCTTCTGCGGGTACAGGCCGAACATCTTCGCAATCGCGGTCGATGTGATCTCGACGACACGGTTCATCGAGAGGCGTCCCTCGCGCACGCCGTGCTCCCACATCATCGGCAGCCGGTGCTGGATCGCGGCGAGCCCGTTCGGGATCTTCGAGAAGTCGCCCAGGCCGAGCCGCTTCTGCTCGTCGGTGAACGGGCAGTGGTCGGTCGAGATGCTCTGCAGGTGGTCGAAGCGCAGCGCGTCCCACAGGAACGGCTGGTTGGACGCGTCGCGCAGCGGCGGCGAGCAGACGTACCGGGCGCCGACGAAGTCGGGCCGGCGCAGGTCGTCGATCGAGTTGAAGAGGTACTGGATGCAGGTCTCGCCGTAGGCGGCGACGCCGCGGCTGCGCGCGCGGATGATCTCCTCGGCCGCGTCGCGGCAGGAGACGTGGACGACGAACACCGGGGCGCCGGCGAACTCCGCCAGGCGAACCGCCCGCCCGGTCGCCTCCGCCTCCATCGTCTCGGGGCGGGTGAGCGCGTGGTGGATCGGGTCGGTCTGCCCGTTCGCAAGGGCGGTGTTCACGAGGTGTTGGATCGCGAAGCCGTTCTCGCAGTGCACCATCACGAGCGTCTCGAGCTCCCGCGAGTGCTCGAGCACGGCCAGGAACTGATCGTCGGTCACCATGAGCACGTTCGGGTACGCCATGAAGACCTTGAAGCTCGTGATCCCCTCATCGACCATCGACCGCATGTCGGCGATCGTCTCCTTGTCGGCGTTCGTGATCGCCATGTGGAAGCCGTAGTCGACGTGCGCGGCGCCCTCGGCGCGGCCCATCCACTCCTCCAGCGAGCTGCGCAACCCGCCGGGATGCACCTGCAGGGCGAAGTCGACGATGCACGTCGTCCCGCCCGCGGCCGCCGCCTGGGTGCCCGTGTCGTAGTCATCGGAGCTGTGCGTGCCGCCGAACGGCATCGACATGTGCGTGTGGTTGTCGATCGCACCCGGCAAGACGAAGCAGCCGGTCGCGTCGATCGCCTCGGCATCGACGTTCTCGAACGCCCCGACGCCGGCGATCGTCCCGCCGTCGATGAGCACGTCGGCCTGCGACGTCCCGGCGGCGTTGACGACGGTGCCGCCGCGGATGATCTTCCTCATGGCTCTCGCCCCTTCCTGAGTTCGCCGGCGGCGACCAGGTCGATCGCGTGACCCACCGTCTGCGCGTACGCCCGGATCGCCAGCTCGAGGTGTTCGATCGGCGTGTCCTCCTCCTTCGCGTGGCTGATTCCGTTCGTGGAGGACGAGAAGAGCATCACCGTCGGGACGAGGCGCGCCATCTCCGCGGCGTCGTGCAGCGGGCCGGACGGGAGCGCGTGGTCGGTGCCGCTGACCGCCTGGCAGGCCGCGCGGGCGGCCGCGATCAGGGCCGGGTCGAACGGGATCGGCTCGATCTGCCAGATCCGCTCCCACGCCACGGTGCACTTCTCGGCCGCGGCGGCCTCGTCGGCGCCCGCCTTCGCCTCTGCGAGCATGGCGGCGAGCTCCCCGGCGTCGAGGTGGCGCTGGTCGAGCAGCACCGTCGTCACGCCCGGGATCACGGTGGCGACACCGGGGATGCACTCGGCCGACCCGACCGTGGCGACCCCGTTGTGGCGAACCGCGCCGTCGCGGGCAGCCAGGGCGAACCGCGATGCGGCCAGGAACGAGTCGCGCCGGACCGGCATCGGCGTCGACCCGGAGTGAGCCGCCTGCCCGGTGAACACGACCCGGTGCCGCTCGACGCCGAACGTCCCGAGCACCGTGCCGACGGCGAGGCCGGCCGCCTCGAGCACCGGGCCCTGCTCGATGTGCAGCTCGAGGTAGGCCCGCACGTCGGCGAGCCGGCTGCCGGCCAGATGCGCCTGGTCGAGGTCGACGCCGTACTCCCCGACCACATCCGCCAGCCGGTCGCCGGCGGCGTCGCGCAGGTCGCGGACGTCGTCCGGCTTGATGCTCCCGCTCAGCCAGGACGAGCCGAACAGGCTGCGGCCGAACCGCGCCCCTTCCTCGTCGGCGAAGTCGATCAGCGACACGGTGCACGGTGGCGTGCCTGCTTCGGCGATCGTCCGCAGCACCTCGAGCGCCCCGAGCACGCCGAGCGCGCCGTCGAGCCAGCCGCCGTCCGGCACCGAGTCGATGTGCGAGCCGATCACGACGGTCTCCGGCCGCGCGCCCTCGAGGCGCGCCCACAGGTTGCCGGCCTCGTCGACGTCGACGCTGACGGGTAGCTCGCCGATGCGCTCGCGCAGGAACCCGCGGGCGCTGTCCCACTCCGGCGTCCAGCACAGCCGCCTCGCGCCGCCCGGGCCGCCGGTGAGGTCGGCGAGGGCGCGCAGGTCGGCGATGGCGCGGTCGGGGCTTGCGGCGATCTCCATCTCGTTCAGACCTTCGCTTTGAAGAGGGGGATGATGTGCTCGCCGTACGCGCGCAGGATCTCCTCCTGATGACCCGTCATGAGGTAGATGTTGAACTGCTCCACGCCCTGCGCCTCGAGCGTGCGCAGCTTGGCGATGTGCTCCTCGATCGAGCCGAGGATGCAGAACCGGTCGCAGGTCTCGTCGTCGACGAACTCGCCGTGCTTGGCCCCCTCGCGGCTGTGGTCGGCGTAGTCGTAGAACTCGCGTCGGGCGAGGTAGCTGGTCAGGCTCTCGGGGAGCATCGACTGGTCGTAGCGCTTGAGCAGGTCGACGACGTGGTTCGAGACCATCGCGGGGAACCAGCGCACGGCGTCCCGGGCCACGGCCATGTCGTCGCCGATCGCCACGGGCGCGCAGACGATCGGCGCCAGGTCGCCCGGCGCCCGCCCGTCCTTCTCGGCCGCACCACGGGCCTGGCCCATGATCCAGTCGATGATGTCGGGGTCGGCCAGCTGGATCACGACGCCGTCCGCCTGGCGGCCGGCGACGCCGAGCGCCCGCGGGCCGTATCCCGCCACCCAGATCGGGATCTCCGGCAGGTCCCTGGCCCACTCGAGCACGATGTCCTTGCCGTTCCAGGTCACCGGGCGGCCGTTCGACATGTCGCGGATCAGCGCCGTCGCGGCCTCGAACTCCGCGATCTTCACCGGCTGGAGGCCGATCGTGCGCCTCGCCGAGTCGCCCCGCCCGATCATGACGACGACCCGGCCGGGGATGATCGTGTTCAGCGTCGCGTGAAAGCTGGCCGTGACCGTCGGGTCACGCGTGCCCGGGTTCGTCACGCAGAAGCCGAGCCCGATCGCGTTCGTCTGCACGGCCGCCGCGGTGACGAGGACGCACCCCTCCTGCCAGAGGATGTGCGAGTCGTACGTGTAGGCCCAGTCGAAGCCGCAGTCCTCGGCCAGCCGCACGAGCTCGACGAACCGGGAGCACGGGGGGTCGGGAAGGATCGTGACGCCGAACTCGATCGGAGAACCTCCTGTCGGCGGCCGCCTCGGCCGCGCCGCGCCACCCTATCAGCCCGGCCAGCGTGGTTTCGTCGCGTTCGCGCCCGTTGGACCGGCCCCGCCTGGTCAGGCCAGGAAGCGCGGCTCCTCGCCGCCGACCAGCACGAGCACCTTGCCCGCGAGCGACTCGTCGTCGATCAGGCGCAGGACGGCGCCGACCACGACGTCCACACCAAGGATGGTTGGCGGGGGCGGCGCGATGTCCTCGATCGACGCCGTCTCGAGCGCGCGCAGCACACCCTCGGTCGCGACGGTGTGGGGGCACACACAGTTCACCCGCACGCCGTCGACCCGGCCGAGCGCCGTGGTCAGCCTGATCACGCCCGCTTTCGCGACCGCGTACTCGACGCCGGCGTACGGGTCGCGGCCGAGCCCCGCGGACGAGGCGATGTTGACGACGCAGCCCCCGCCCGCGGCGAGCGCCGGAAGCGCGTGTCGGGTCGCCTCCATCACGGCGCCGAGGTTCAGCTCGAGTGGCGCCCGCCAATTGGCGTTCTCCGGGTACGTCGGTAGGCCGTAGCCGCCCGCGTTGTTCACCAGGATGTGCAGCCCGCCGAGTCGCTCGACCCCCTCGGCCACCATCCGGGCCGCCTCTCCGGGGCGGCCGAGGTCGCAGGTGATCGGCGCGTCGTCGCGATCGGCGGCGACGACCCATGCGCCCTCGGACTCGAGCGCGGCGGCGATCGCCGCGCCGATCCCGCGGGCGCCACCGGTGACGAGGGCGAGACGGCCGGCGAGGCTGGATGGGCGTTCCATCGACCCATACGTACCCCGCCGCCACCCTGACCGTTTCTTCCCCCCGATTTGCGGGTAGTTCGTAGCGAATGAGCACGACCGCCTACTACGTCGTCGTCATCCTCCTCGGGGTTTTCAACGTCGTTCTAGCGGCCGTGGCGTACACCCAGCGGGCCCGCCAGATCCGCGGCGGCCGGCTGCACGAGCAGCAGCTGAAGCTGGCGGAATCGCGGAACGAGCTGGCCGAGTCGCGCCTCCGCCGCCTGGACGACCAGATCGAGCTGATGGGCCAGATCCGCGACAGGCTCGCTGCAGTTCCCCCGTCCGGCAGCGGCGCGGTCGTCGGCGTGATCGACCTGGGGTCGGCAACGATGCGCCTCACCGTCGCCAGGCGGGCCGGCCGCGATTGGGAGCGGCTCGGGGGCGAGCGCGCGTTCCTGCGTCTCGGGGCCGAGCTCGAGCGCGAGGGCGGCTACTCGGACGCGGTGCTCGCCCGCGTCGGCGTGGAGGCGCGCAGGTTCATGGAGGCCGCCGACGCGCTCGGATGCGAGCGCCTGGCGATCGTGGTGACCGCACCGGGGCGCTCGGGCCGAAACCCCGGCGCGCTGCTCGAGCAGATCACCCTCGCGACCGGCCGGACACCCTGCCTGCTCACACCCGCCCAGGAGGCGAGCCTGACCTTCGCCGGTGCGGCGACGGGCATGCTCGGAGGCGGCGAGGCGGGCGTCGTATGCGATGTCGGCGGTGGCTCAACGGAGGTCTCGTACGGCACGCTGCGCGGCGGCGTGGACGTGGTCGGCTCGTTCGACGTCGGCGCCGTGCGCCTGGCGGAGCGTACGTTCCAGCACGACCCGCCGACCGCCGACGAGCTGGAGGCGGCGCGCGACTACACCCGTCGCCGGCTGGCCTTCGACCGGCGCGAGACGGCCCGGGTCGCCCTCGTCACGGGCGGGTGCGCCCACGCCCTGGCGAAGCTCGGGGTGTCGGTGCTCGAGCCGGTGACGTTCGAGGCCGTGACCGCGAAGCTGGCCGCGGCCGGCAGTGGTCAGGTGAAGGGCGTCCCCCGGCACCGTCGCCGGGCGCTGCCTGCCGGGATCGTCGTCTTCGAGCGGCTCCACGAGATCCTCGGGATGCCGCTCACCGTCGCCGCGGGCGGGCTCAGGCGGGGCGTGCTCGGCGAGCTCGACGAGGACCGCTTCCACGACAACCACGTGGGCGGCCCGCTGATCGGCGAGCCCGACCCTGGGGATGCCGTCAGACCCCGCGAAGATCGAGCCTGCGGCTGAGCAGGAACGGCAGGCCGGCGCCGGCGACGCGCCAGACGTTGCCGTGACCTCCGCGCCGGAGGAAGCTCGCCGCCGTCGCGGCCCGGCGGCCGTCGCCGCACGCGACGACCACCGGCGTGCGGGGGAGGCGGCGCGCGGCCCCGCGCAGGGATCTCAGCGGCATGTGCACCGACCCGGGCACGTGGCCCTGCCCCCAGTCCTCGTCGTCGCGCGCGTCCACGAGCACCGCTCCGCCGAGCTCGAGATCGGCGAGCAGGCGGTCGGCGGCCGCGGCGGGCTCGCACCGGACGTCGTACCCGGCCGCGTCGTAGGCGGCGACCCCGCCGGCGACGACGCCGACGACAGTCCGGAACCCGGCGCCGGAGAGGGCTCGGGCGACGGCATGGCCGTCGATGTCGCCGTCCGCGGCGGCCACGATCGATGAGCCGGCGGTGATGACGGCGCGGGCGCGGTCGGCAAATCCGCCGCCCTCGAGAGGGATCGAGACCGAGCCGGGGATGTGGCACGCGTCGTGGGCTTCGGGCGACCGTCCGTCGACGACTACGACCCCCGCGGCGGCCGCGCGGTGCACCGCCGCCGGGCCGAGGGCAGGCGCGGAAGGTTTTTCCATATTATCCATCGATATAGTTGAGATACTACCCGGACGATCACGTCGCTGTCAAAAACGCCCGCAGCCCGTCTACCCTTCCTGCCATGGCGGCCGAGCCGACTCTCCTGCAGGTCGTTCCGCGCGCGTCGGCGCAGCGGGCGCGGCTCGTGCGCCGGGCCAGGCTGCTCGCGTGGGGCGGGAACGCATGGCACCTGATCGAATTCGCGATCGCGATCGGCGCCGGGATCGCCGCGTCGTCCGTCGCGCTCGTGGCGTTCGGGATCGACTCGCTGATCGAGGTGGCCGCGGGCGGTGTGGTCGTGTGGCTCTTCACCGGCCGGCGGGTCGGGTCGGCCTCCGCCGAGCGGCTCGCCCAGCGGCTGATCGCGGCGAGCTTCTTCGCCCTCGCCGCCTACATCGCGTTCGATTCGATCCGCGCGCTCGGCGGCGATCACCCGCAGGCGAGCTGGGTCGGCATCGGCCTCGCCCTCGTCACTGCGCCGACGATGCCGCTCCTGGCGCGGGCCAAGCGCAAGGTCGGCGTGGAGCTCGGCTCACGCGCGACCCAGAGCGAGGCCGGCCAGAACATGCTCTGCGCGTACCTGTCGATCGCCCTGCTGGTCGGCCTCGGCGCGAACGCGCTCCTCGGCTGGTGGTGGGCCGACCCGCTCGCGGGCCTCGTCATCGCCGCGGTCGCCGCCCGTGAGGGGGTCCAGTCCTGGCGCGGCGAGGGCTGCGCGGACGGCTGCTGCTAGCTCCCGATCCGCGACCGGCAGCCCGCCTTCAGGGCGACCCGGTCGGCCTTCGGGATGCCCCGACGGGACACGCTGAACTGAACGTCGTCGTGCCGTGCCGCACCTGGATGTGTCCGAGGCGCGTCGGCTGGACGCAGTGACCCTAGATGCCCCCCGCCCAGCCGTCCTCGACCAGCTCGCCGTCGCCAGGGTGGTGTGCGCCGAAGACGAGGAAATCCAGGCCGTCGGCGCCCGCCTCGAAGGCCCGCACCACATGCGGCGAGACGCGGACGGCGTCGAGCGGGGCGACCTCGACGATCTCGTCGTCGAGCTTCATCCGCCCGCGCCCGCGCAGGACGACGTAGATCTCCTCGGCCTCGTCGTGGCGGTGGGCGAAGGCCGACCGGCGGCCGGGCTTCAGCCGGAAGAACGCGACGCCGGTCTGCTCGGCCTCGAGCGCCCCGCGCGCGACCCGTGCCTCCCAGAAGCCGTCCAGGCCGTGCTCCGGCGCCGCGTCGTCGACCTCGGCGAGGTTCTTCAGCGTGTAGGGCTCGGACATCAGGCTGCTGTATAGCCGCCGTCGACGGCGATCGACGCACCGGTCGTCGACGCCGACTCGTCCGAGGCGAGGTAGACGACGGCCGCCGCCACCTCCTCGGGCGTGGCGAACCGGCCCTGCGGGATCGTCTCGGCGCGCGACTCCCGGAACGCCTCCGGGTCGGGCTGTTCGGCGATCCAGGTGTCGATCATGGCCGTCTGCGTCAGGCCTGGCGCCACCGAGTTGACGCGGACGCCGAGGCGCGCCCACTCGACGGCCGCGCCGCGGGTGAGCGCATGCAGCGCTCCCTTCGAGGCGCCGTACCAGGCCGAGCCCGACATGCCGACGAGCCCCAGCCGGGACGTGACGTTCACGATCGAGCCGCCGCCGGCGTCGGCCATCGCCCGGCCGGCGGCGAGCAGCATCCAGAACGCGCCGAACACGTTCACGTCGAAGATCGCCCGGGCCCGCTCGGGCGACGTCTCGAAGAGCGGCACGCCGGAGAGATCGTGGCCGGCGTTGTTCACGAGCACGTCGAGCCGGCCGAAGCCCTCGACGGCTGCGGTGACTGCGGCGTCGGCCGTCTGGAGGTCGGCCACGTCGCCGGCGATCGGCACCGCCCGGCCGCCCAGCTCCTCGGCCAGGTCCGCCGTCGGGCCCGCCCGGCGGGCGACGAGCACGAGCGCCGCGCCCTCGCGCGCGAACGCCAGCGAGATCGCCCGGCCGATGCCCTCGGTGGCGCCGGTCACGATCGCCGTCTTGCCCGCGAGCCGCCCGCGTGTCGCTGTCCCGTCCGCCATCGCTCCGCGCAGCCTAATATCACCCCGATGCCTCCCGGCCGCCTCACGCCCATCAGCTCCGACGACGCCTCGGGCGGCACCGGCGGCTACACGCCCGCCCTGCGCGCCGGCGACTTCGTCTACGTGTCGGGTCAGGGCCCGCTCGAGCCGGGCACGCTGGCCGTCCTGGGCGAGACCGTCGCGGAGCAGACGACGCACACGCTGGGGAACGTCCTCACACTCGTCGAGGCGGCGGGCGGCGACGCCGAGAGCATCGTGCGCTGCGGCTGCTACCTGGCCTCGATCGACGACTTCGACGAGTTCACGGCCGCCTACGAGGCGTTCTTCACGCACCGGCCCCGCCCGACCCGCACGACCATCGGCTGTCAGCTGGCCGGCATCCTGGTCGAGATCGACTGCGTCGCATACGTCCCGCTCGGCGATGGCTGACCGGGCGCGGACGGCGCCCGACGACTGGCTGGCGGAGCACGGCGACGACCTGGTGACGCTCGTCCGCGAGCTCGTCTCGAGGCCGAGCGAGAACCGGCCGCCGCACGGCGACGAGGCCGCGTGCCAGGAGTTCGTCGCCGGCTACCTGCGCGACCTCGGGCTCGAGCCTGACGTCTTCCAGCCGGACGAGGTCGACGGCGCGACGGGGCACGAAGGCTGGTGGCCGGGCCGGGAGTACGCCGGCCGGCCCAACGTCGTCGCCCGCCTCGGCGGGACCGGCGGCGGCCGCTCGCTGCTCTTCACGGGCCACGTCGACGTCGTCCCCGCGCACGGCGAGGGCGCCCACGCCTGGTGGGACGGCGAGGTCGAGGACGGCCGGCTGTACGGGCGTGGGTCGCTCGACATGAAGGGCGGCGTCGCCTGCTACCTGCATGCGCTGCGCTGCCTGGTCGAGTGCGGCGCGACCCTCGCCGGCGACCTGATCGTCGAGACGACGGTCGACGAGGAGTTCGGTGGCGCCAACGGCACCCTCGCCTGCCGGCTGCGCGGCTACAACGCCGACGGCGCCGTGCTGCCCGAACCGACCGGCCTCGCGGTCTGCCACGCAACCCGGGGCGGGATCCAGTACCGCCTCCATGCGAGCGGCGGCAAGGCGGGGATGGATTTCGGCGGCGGCTCCGGTCCGAGCGCCCTCACGACGCTCGCGGCCGCCTCTGCCGCCCTCGCCGATGCCGAGGCCGGCAGGGGGGCGCCGATCTACCAGTTCCTGCTCCAGTCCGGCGAGGAGCTGCCCTGGGGGACGGCCGAAGGGACGCCTACCGAGGGCATCCTCGAGTTCTGGGCCGAGATCCTGCCGGGCACGTCGCGGGACGATCTCGAGGCGGAGTTGCGCGGCGTGGTCGACCGCGCGGCCGGCGCCGGCACGCCGCTCGAGTGGGAGCAGCGCACCCGCTTCCTCTCGGCGCTCGACGGCGACCCCGAGGCGGCCATCGTCCGGGCGATGCGGGCCGCGCTGCCCGGCCACCCGGTACCGTCGACGGCGCCGTTCGCGTGCGACGCGTTCATCCTCGCCGAGCACTCGCCGACCCCGGTTGTCGTCTGCGGGCCCGGCGGCGACAATCCACATGCCCCTGACGAGCACGTGATCCTCGACGACCTCCACATCCTCGCCTCCGCCTACGTGCGCCTCGCCCGCGACTGGTGCGGGGAGGGGGCCGCCGCGTGAGCGACGAGCGCTTCCTGGTCACCGGCGCCTTCGGCTGCATCGGCACCTGGGTGGTGCGCGACCTCGTTCGCGACGGCATAGCCGTGACCGCGCTCGACCTCGGCGCCGAGCCGGCCCGCTGGCCGCTCGCGATGAGCGAGGACGAGATCGGGCAGGTGCGCCGGCGGCAGGGCGACATCACCGACCTCGAGCAGGTCGAGCGCGTGCTGGACGAGGACGGCATCACCCACGTGATCCACCTGGCGGCGCTGCAGGTGCCGTTCTGCCGGGCCGACCCGCCCCTCGGCGCGCGCGTGAACGTGCTCGGCACCGTGAACGTCTTCGAGGCCGTGAAGCGCCGCGCCGAACGGATCGCCGCCGTCGTCTACGCGTCGTCGATCGCCGCCTACGACGCGCTCGAGGAGGGCGGCGGCACCGTCGAGATGAGCGGCCAGCCGGGCACGCTCTACGGCGTCTACAAGCGCGCGAACGAGGGCACCGCCCACGTCTACTGGGCCGACCACGGCGTGGCGAGCGTCGGCCTGCGGCCGCACACCGTGTTCGGGCCCGGCCGCGACCAGGGGCTCACGTCCGCCCCGACCACCGCGATGCTGGCCGCCGCCGCGGGCGCGGCCTACCGGATCCCGTTCGGCGGCACGAGCCAGTTCCAGTACGCGCCGGACGCGGCCCGCGCATTCGTCGCCGCCGCCCGCGCGACCGCCGCGGGAGCGGCGGTGCACAATCTGGCCGGGATGAGCGTCTCGATGGACGAGGTCGTCGCGGCCATCGTGGCTGCGGCACCCGCCGCGGCCGGCCGGATCGCCTACGACGACGTGCTTCTGCCCTTCCCGGGCGCCGTCGACCCCGCCTCGTTCGCCGAGCTCGTCGGCCCGATCGCCGAGACGCCGTTCCCCGAGGCGGTCGCCGACAGCGTCGCCCGCTTCCGCGACCTGATCGCCCGCGGCCTCGTCGATCCCGCGCGGGTCCTCCGATAGGGTCCGCGGTCGTGGTCAAGCCGGTCGACTTCGCCGAGTACTTCTCGCCCACGCCGATCCCGTTCTGGACGACGCTCCAGCAGGTCGGCGTGACCAAGGTGATCTCCGAGCTCGACCGTGCACCCGATGGGATCCACGACGACACCGGCGACCGCCCGTGGGACCTGACGCCGCTCGCGCGCATGCAACAGCTCTACGCCGATGCCGGGCTCGAGCTCGTCGGCGTCGAGGACTACCCGCCGCTCGATCGGGCCCGCACCGGCGCGCCCGGGGCGGAGGAGGAGACGGAGTGGTTCTGCACCCTCGTCGAGAACCTCGGCACGCTCGGGATCCCGATGCTCTGTTACAACTGGATGCCGGGCGCGAACTGGGTGCGCACGAGCACGATCGCCCGCGGCCGCGGCGGCGCGCTCGTCACCGCGTTCCGGGCCGACGCGCTTCCGACGGACCAGCCGATGAAGGTCGGCGCCGCGGATGCCGAGCAGCTGTGGACGGCGTACGAGCGGTTCGTCCGGGCCGTCGTGCCGGTCGCCGAGAAGGCCGGCGTCCGCCTGGCGCTTCACCCCGACGACCCACCGATCACCCGGTACCGCGGCGCCGCCCGGATCATGAACTCGGTCGAGGCGTTCGACCGGGTGATCGCGATGGCTGACTCCGAGGCGCACGCGCTCTGCTTCTGCCAGGGCAACATGACGCTCGTCACCGACGACGTCCCCGGCGCCATCCGCCACTTCGGCCGCCAGGGCCGGATCGCGTTCGGCCACTTCCGCGACGTGCGCGGCGTCCCGACGAGCTTCGTGGAGACGTTCCACGACGAGGGCCAGACCGACATGCGCGCCTGCATGGACGCCTGG
>Ga0070684_100001426_pt1 | contig 17209 bp, 16 predicted proteins | sample KBSC723LmetaG_FD_65653 | JGI IMG/M metagenome (GOLD analysis project Ga0070684, IMG submission 65653) | Corn rhizosphere microbial communities from Kellogg Biological Station, Michigan, USA - KBS C7.2-3L metaG | ecosystem: Host-associated > Plants > Roots > Rhizosphere ...
GGCGGCTTGTTAAGACGCCGCGGGTCGGCATTGGAGAATTCACGGCTGCGGCTGCGACTTCGCCGAAGGATGCGTGGGTTGTTGGGGATAGTTTTGGCGGTTGCGCCTCCGCGGTCGTAGACCTGGATATGTCGAGCGAGCCTCGTCGCATTCGGATCGCCGAGCATGCCCAATGCGTTCCCGTGACCATCGCTGAGCGGCACACGAGTCGTCCAGGAGGCGCAGAGATCCTGATGCTCTCGAAGCGCGTCTGCTTCTAGCTGCTTGAAGTGCGCACCACAGGTCGGACAGGTCTGCGGAAGCGCCGGCAGCTTGGACTCTTGCTCCCAGGTCACTGCTCATCCACCACGTACATGGCGTTTTCGTTCAACCAACGTTCAAGCTCGCGCAGCGGGTACAGCTTCAACCGGCCCCGTCGCACGCAGCGCAACTCGCCGGCGATGTGTTCAGAGAAGAAGTCGTCCGATACGCCGATGACCTGCGCCGCCTCACCGACCCTAAATGCGAGCCGGGCCGAGGTGAGCCTTGGCGGTCGAACCGCATCGTCCGCACTATTCACTTCGACAGCGTAAAGACGCTCGTTCGGCCAGTCGAGTTAGCCTGACGGGGGTGCACGCGCACGACCACGACCACCCCATGGAGGGCGATCGGAAGCTCCTGATCGCCGCTCTCGCGCTGATCGCGGCGCTGATGGTCGGCGAGATCGTCACCGGAATGGTGGCCGGGTCGCTTGCGCCCTAGCCGCACGGCTAGAAAGGGGCGGTGGACGCATGGATACCGTCGGCTCGAGATCCATTCCGCGCAAGCGAACGGCTTGATGCCGGAGCTCGCGGACATCTGGACCGTGTAGGGGCGACTCGCCGGCAGGTTTCACCGGTCGACGTCCGCGGCGGCATCTTCCTGGTCGTCGCGCTGGCGGCGATCGCCGTAAACCTGGTCGCGACCCGCGCTCCTCCCACGGGCGCCGGCCCGTCGTCTCTTCTCGATTCGCAACCTTCCTCGACCAGCGGGGCGAGCCCGGCATGGCCACCCCCTAAATCTGAGAAGAGGGCGGAGTGCCGTGGACGCAATGGCCCACGTTCAGCCGCTTCCCGGAGGTGTTGGCCTGGTTGCGTGACCGTTGACCGGAGGAGGTCCCGCAACCGGGGGGTCGCCGACAACACATCGCTAAGACCGCTGGTGGTCGAATGCCGTTGACCTCTCGCGGAGCGTCTGCGTACAGTCACAGCTGACAGCGTTCAAGAGCATGGGAGGAACTGTGAGCGTCGATCAACATCCCTACAAGGTTGTCGTTGATGCAACTGCCCCCGATCCGGGCATGCCAGACCGGGGCTGGTTGGACATGGACGTCCGCTGGCTGGTGACCAAGGACACGGTCGGCTCGACCAACACGGTGTTCGGGGTCACCTTCTTTCCGCCTGGTGCGAAGCACGACATCCACCGTCACCCAAATGCCGAGGAGGTCGAGTTCCTGGTTTCAGGCTCGGGTATCGCCTACGTGGGCGACGACGCCGTGGAACTCGGACCAGGCGAGGCGGTCTTCGTGCCGCAGAACGAGTACCACGGCTTCGAAAACACCTCGAACGGCGAGGTGGTCATGGCCTGGTATTACGCCGGCGCTGCGAGCCTCGAGGACGCCGGATTCGCCACCCGCGCCGAAGACGAGAAGGACAGCTAGGGGGCAACGGATGAGGGCTCGTCAGGCGGGTCCTCCACCGAGAGCGTGTTCCTCCGCCCGACGACAAACCAGACGGCTTCGACCGTCTCGTCGCCAACCGTCGCGAAACGATGCGGTTGGGTGCAGTCGAACGAGATCGAGTCGCCCGGCTCGAGTACGTAGTTGTCGAAACCAAGCGATACCTGCAGGCGTCCCGAGAGGACGTAGCCGTACTCGGTGCCGTTGTGCCGCATCAGGGACTGGGGCGGCGTCGACTCGCTTCCTGGCGGATACCGCAGCAACAGGAAATCGACGTTGTGATCAGGCTCCGCGGTCAGGCGGTCCCAGCCTACGCCGGACTCAAGACTTATGGACGTTCGATTGCCGCTGCGCTGGACGGGTGATCCGGGTGCGTCGGCAGAGACCGGACCATGGGCGCGCCGCGCCGCCGGTCGCCGCGTTGGCGTAGTCGTTTTGTCGGAAGTGCGCGCGGCATCTCGGGCAGGGTCGAACACGATCTCGTTGACCGAGAGTTCCAACTCGCTGACCATGGCAAAGAGGGTGTTGATTGACGGCTCGGTCTTGCCGGTCTCGATCTGGGAGATCAGGCTCGGGGAAACGCCGAGCCGACGTGCGAGCTCCCTGAGCCCGATGTTCCTCTCCTCGCGGGCGGCGCGCAGGCGATGACCGAGGTCGTCGCGGAGGTGCTGGCGGTCGGCGGCGGCACCTTCGGGGCCGTGTGCCCGGGGACGGCGCCGCTTCTTGCCGGGAAGTGTTGAGTTCTTGACGTCCATGGTGTTGTTCAGTCGTGTGTTTACTCCTGTTTGTTCAACAGGCGACAACGCGTGTCAAGGTATCACGCCGATCCCACACCGTCGCATCGCCTGTCGAGAACGCCCAAGAAGGGTGCGGGTCGTGGCCGCCCGGAGGGAGGAGAGGCGCCCACGACCCGCGGCTGCGCAGTGTTACGACCGCGACGCCATGTATGCCGCGATCCCTGCGCGCCGGTCCTTCTCGTTGTAATAGGCCACCTCGACGAGCTCGAGCGGGTAGCCGTCGGGGTCTTCGAAGTAGACCCACCGCCAGCCGGCGAGCACGCCTTCGTCGACAACGTTCACTGAGCTGTAAAAAGCGATCCCTTTGGCCTCCAGCTCGGCCTTCGCTGTCTCGATGTCGTCGACGAAGAAGGCGACGTGCGAGGCGCCCAGGCTGTGGGAGCCCAGCGGACGCTCGGTCTCGCTGGCGGGGCTCCGGTACTCGAGGAGCTCGAGCGTCGTGTCGCCGACCAGCAGGCTCACCTGGCGAAGCGCTGCCTGGGGCACTCCGACCCCCCGGCTGAGCTCCTCGCCTTCGAACCACGGGCTGGGCTCGTTCGCGAACTCGAGCCCAAGCACGTCGTGGTAGAAGCGGATCGAAGCGTCGAGATCCTTGACTGTGATACCGACGTGATGGACTGCCTTCATCGTTCCTCCGTGGGGGTCGCGGCTGAACGGAAGGCGCCCGAACACGCTCAGACAAGGATCTGCCCGCCGTCCACCATGTACATCTGTCCGGTCATGTAGTCCGACTCTGGGGAGGCCAGATAGACGAGGAACGGGGCCAATTCCTCGGGTGATGCCGGTCGCCCCATGAGTGTGTTGGTGGCGAATTCCACCATCGGGTTGGCGTCCGCCGGCTGGTGGCCGATCGCACGGATGTCCTGGTTCAGCCCCACCCACATCGGGGTGTCGACCACGCCCGGCGCGAACGCATTGACCGTGATCCCGTGCTCGATCAGTCCACGGGCCGTCGCCTGCGTGACGGCGAGCGTGCCAAACTTGGCGACGCAGTAGGGCACGAATTCCCAGTAACCCTGCCGACTGGCGATCGAGCCTGTGTTGACGATTTTGCCGCCTGTCCCTTGGACGATCATCTGGCGGGCTGCCTCCTGCGTGCAGAGGATCACGCCCCAGGTGTTCACGCGGACGATCTCGTCGAAGTTCTCCTCGTCGAGCTCCATGAAGTCGCGGGGCCGATTCATGCCGGCGTTGTTGAAGATGACGTTTAGCTCCCCGAAGGTGTCGACTGTCTTCTCGACCATCGCTACAACCTGAGCGCGGTCGGTGACGTCGACGCCGACCGACGTCACCGAGCCGCCTGCCGACGCGATCTCGTCCGCCAGACCCTCGGCCGCGCTGGCGTCGAGATCAGCGACTACGACCTTTCCGCCTTCGTCTGCGATTGCCCTGCACGCGGCCGAGCCGATCCCGCCGGCTCCTCCGGTGACGATCACGACCCGATCCTGCACCCGGCCCATTAGCGCATCGCACCGTTCTCTTGTTCACTTGAACAGAACACTTGGCGACTGTTCACCTTCCGACTTGTGAACACCTGCGCGGGACGTTACCATCGTCCGCCAGGTGAGGTCGGAGACGCGGAGCGGCGGGTCGGACCAGTCGAGGCCGGTGATCCCGCGCGGATCGAGGAGACTGCTGTCACGCGGTCTCGCGACCGTGATCATCGCGACCGCGGCGCTCTTCCTGGTGAGCTGGCTGTTCGCGTCCTCGAGTCTGAACAGGGGCGTGATCTTGACGATGCTCCCGTTTGCCTCGGCGCTCGCGATCGCGTCGCTCGGTCAGACCCTGGTCGTCATGCAGGGCGGCATCGACCTGTCCGTCGCCGGCGGGCTTTCGCTGTACGTGGTCATCGTCACCAAGTACCCGGCCGGCGACAACGCGCGGCTGTGGCCGGCAATCGGCATCGCCTTTCTGGCCGCGATCTGTGCAGGTCTCGTGAACGGGTTCCTGATCGGACGGATGAGGCTGAATCCCATCGTCGCCACGCTGGGGACGAACGCCCTGCTCTTCGGAGCGGTGCTTTGGTACTCGGCCGGAATCCCGACGACGACGACCGCCCGGCTGGCGAGAGTCGGCGGCGGGACATGGCTCGGGATCCCCGCTCCGGTGTACTTCGCCGCGGTGGCCACGGCGCTCGTCACGGTGGTCGTCAAATTGACGCCGCTCGGGCGCCGTTTCGAAGGCGTCGGTGCCAACGAGGTCGCCGCCCGCACGGCCGGCTTGCGGGTGAGACGCCACCAGACGGCCGCATACGTCTGGGCGCAGCTTCTGTACTGCCTGGCCGCGGTCATGCACGCCGGTATCGTCAACCAGCCGACCGCCTACGAGGGCAACAACTACCTTCTGCCTACAGTCGCAGCGGTCGTGCTCGGCGGCACCTCGCTGCTCGGCGGACGCGGCAACCTCGTCGCAACCGCGTTCGCCGCGCTTTTCCTGTCACAGCTCGACCAGTTCGTCCTGGCGCTCGGGATTAGCTACGCCAGTCGCACGCTTGTGCAGGCCGCTGCGCTGGCCGTGGGCGTCGCCCTCTACACGATCGACTGGAGGGCGCTGGCGCGACGCGTGGCCGCACATCGCCCTCGCGCGGTCGCACCGACATGAGTCACCTACGGCAACGAGGCGGCACATCGTCGTGCCGACGGAGCAGGCAACTAGCACGGGAAGGGAGGACGGGTACATGAGCAAGAAGCGAGGCGGTGTGGTTCTGGCACTCGCACTGGCCTGCGGCGCGATGATGGTCGTCGCAGCGACGTCGTCGGCGAAGTCGACGTCGTCAAGGGAGACGTCGGCCACGCCGTCATGGTGTGGCCCGAAGAAGATCAAACTCGGCTTCACGGACGGCTTCGGCGGAAACAGCTGGCGTCTCGTCACCACGGCGTCTGCGCGCGACGAGGCGAAGAAGTGTCCCAACGTCACGTCCATCGACTACGCGGACGGACAGGGAAACACCCAGAAAGCGATCTCAGACATCCAGGGCATGGTTGCCAAGGGCGTCAACGCCTTGGTCGTGTTCCCTGATGCCGGAAAGGCGATCCTGCCGGCACTCCGTAGCGCGTACAAGGCGGGCGTCGTGACCGTGCCGTATCGGGTCACGCCGGGCGGGAAGGCCGGAGTCGACTACAACGTCTTCGTCGACACTCCCTTCTCCCAGGCTGGTGAGAACTGGGGCAGGTGGATCCTGAGGGCGGTCCCGAAGGGCGGCAACGTGCTGATGCTCAGCGGGCCGAAGGGCAACAGCCAGGGGATCGAAGAGAACAAAGGTCTTCACAAGATCCTCGACCCGACCAAGAAGTACAAGTTCATCGGCGAGCAGCCGTTCGAGGTCACGAACTGGGATCCGGCTCTGACGCAGAAGGTGCTCTCGGCAGCCATCGCCAAGTACCCGAAGATCGACGTGATCGTGTCCGACTTCGGTCCGTCGCTCGTCGGTGCTCTGCCCGAGTTCACGAAGAGCCATCGAAAGATCCCCGCGCTTGCGACGTCCGACGGGAACGTGTTGGGCTGCTTCTGGCAGAAGAACCACGCCGCAAATCCCACGTTCAAGCTGTTCACCGTCTCGACGCAGAACGACCACGCACGCCTGGCGATGGACTGGGCGATAGCGCTTGCAACGGGTGGCAAGAAACCCGCGACCACGCACTTCCCGTCGCTGGTGTTCGAGAACTCCCTTACCGGCAAACCGCACCCGGTCGAGTGCAGGGCAAACCTGCCGGGTGACATCTACCTCTCAGCCAAGTTGCCGGCAGTCGCCCAGGCGAAGCTGGTGAAGAAATAGGCGGATGACAGACGTTGCGCGCGGCGGAAAGGGACCGCCGCGCGCAACCCACCGAGCGGAGAAAAGCGACGTGGCCGTTACCGTGATCGCCGAAAGGAGCAGGAGCGCCCTGCACCCGACGCTGTCCATGGTCGGGATCACCAAGCACTTCGACGCCGTCGTGGCACTGAGAGATGTCGCGTTCGACGTCCTTCCTGGCGAAGTCCATGCGCTGCTGGGAGAGAACGGCGCCGGCAAGTCGACGCTGATGAACGTCGCCTCGGGCACGACCGCCCCGGACGAGGGGTCGATCGTCTTCGACGGCGCTCCGGTCGAGAACCTAACACCGGCGCTGGCCCAAGAATTGGGCATTGCGATCGTCCATCAGCACCCCGCCCTCCTGCCGGACATGACCGTCGCCGAGAACTTCCGGGTCGCCGTCGCAGAGGAGCACCTCCGAAGACGCGATCAGGACATATCGAAGGCGATGCGGTCACTGCTCGATGACGTCCACTTCGGCGGCCATCTCGAGGACCGGGTCTCGTCGCTCAGCGTCGCCCGTCGGCACCTTCTCGAGCTGGCGAAGGCATTTGCCGTCTCGCCGAAGCTGCTGATCCTCGACGAGCCGACCGCACCCCTATCCCAGGACTCCGTCGAGCTGCTCTTCGCCGCCGTGCGGAAGCTCGCGGAGGAGGGGACAGCCGTCGTCTACATCACCCACCGCCTTGGCGAAGTCCGCGAGATCGCCGACCGGGTCACCGTCCTTCGCGACGGCGCGAACCGGGGAACATCACCAGTGAAGGACATCTCGGACGACGACCTCCTCGCCCGGATCATCGGTCGCACCCTCGAAGCGACCTTCCCGCCGAAGTCCACGGGTGAGCCTGGCGAGGACGCACTGCTCCGCGTTGAAGGCCTGAGCGGACAAGGCTTCGACGGCATCTCGCTGACAGCCAGGAAAGGCGAAATCGTGGGTCTCGCCGGCGTCGTCGGGAACGGTCAGCCCGCGGTCCTACGAGCACTCGCGGGGCGAGCCGCCGCCACCGGTTCGGTCGACATCGGCGGCAAGGGCTTCTCCCGTCGGTCGTTGCTCAAGAACGCGGCCTACATGCCCGCCGACCGATTGACCGAAGGACTGATGATCGACCTCAACGTCCGGGAGAACACAGCGCTGACCGCGCTCGACCGCCTGACTACGGGGCCGTTCGTCCGCCACAGCCACGAGGTCGATGCGGTGGAATACGAGCTGTCCGAACTCGCCGTCCGGGCGCCCTCACTGGAAGCTCCGGTCTCGGCCCTCTCCGGCGGCAACCAGCAGAAGGTCGTCATGGCGCGCGCGATGCTTTCGAAGCCCGCGATCCTCGTCGCCGACGAGCCGACGCAGGGAGTCGACGTCGGTGCGCGGGCCGAGATCTACCGCATCCTCCGCGAAGTGGCTGCGAGCGGCGTGCCGGTCGTCGTCGCGTCGAGTGACACCCTCGAACTGGAAGGCCTGTGCGATCGCGTGATCGTGATGTCCCGCGGCAGGGCCGTCGCCACCCTGGAGGGCGACGACGTGACAGAGGAACGGATCGTCCACGCCGCGATCAGCGCGACTGGGCACACGGCAGAGCAGCGTTCACGCCGGGCCGCCGGCTCCTCGCGCGTCACGCGCTTCATCGAAGGCGACTACGCGCCGGTTCTCGTGCTGGCCGCCGTCATGCTCGCGCTCGGCGCGTACGTCCTCTCCCGCAACCACCGATATCTCTCCGACTTCAACATCAACTCAGTGATGTTCGCCTGCGCGGCGCTCGGTTTTATCTCCCTGGGACAGACCTTTGCGCTCTTGCTGGGCGGGATCGACCTATCTGTTGGTCCGCTCGCCGGATTCCTCGTCGTCCTTGCCTCGTTCTTCGTGCTCGACGGCAAATCGCCGGCGATCTGGGCGCTCGGCTTCGTGGTCATGTTCCTCGCGGCCGTTGGGGTCGGCCTCCTCAACGGGTCGTTGATCCGCTTCGCAAAGTTCACTCCGGTTGCAGCGACGCTCGTCACGTACATCGGGCTGGGCGGACTCGCCTTCACCTTGCGCTCGGCACCCGACGGATACATCGCCTCGTCGGTTACCGACGCGATCTCCACGAAAGTCGGCCCGGTTCCCATCGCTTTCATCGCGTTCGTCGTCTGCGCGCTGGGGCTGGAACTCGCCCTTCGGCGGGGCCGGCTCGGCCTGCGTCTACGTGCGGTCGGCTCGAACGAGGAGTCAGCCCGGCGGGTCGGAGTACCCGTGAACAGAACAGCGCTCGTCGGCTACGTCGGCGCCTCGCTCCTCACCCTCCTCGGCGCAGTCGTCCTGCTCGCACAGCTCGGCGTCGGCGATCCTGGACAGGGAACGGGCTACACGCTGACCTCGATCACCGCCGTTGTCCTGGGCGGGACGAGCCTGCTCGGCGGCCGCGGAACCTTCATCGGCACCTTCATGGGCGCAGGACTGAGCGTGCAAGTCCTCAACGCCACCGTGTTCCTCAGCCTCGACCAAAAGTGGCAGTACATCTTCCAGGGCCTTCTGATCGTCGCCGCGGCCCTCATCTACAGCCAGGTGCGCCGCAGCACGGTCCGAGCGCACACCCAGGTGGCATGAGCGGCCAGGCGCTCGTCGTCGGGGTGACCGGAATCAGCGGCGGCAACCTCGCGGCACGCCTGCTCGCCGACGGCTGGCAGGTATCCGGCCTCTGCCGGGACCCGAGTGGCCTTGACCCCCGGATCGAACCCTTGGCGGCCGACCTCGAGGACTCGGATGCGGTCGCCGCCGCGGTACGCGGCACCGCCCCCACCCACGTCTTCTTCACGACCTGGTCTCGGCGGGCGACCGAGGCCGAGAACTGCGAGGCGAACGGGCTCATGCTCCGCAACCTCCTGGACGCGATCTCCGGCGAGAGGTCGGTTCGTCACGTCGCGCTCGTGACCGGCCTCAAGCACTACCTCGGCCCGTTCGAGGCATACGCGAAAGCGCAGCCCGACACCCCGTTCTCCGAAGATCAGCCCCGCCTGCCCTACGAGAACTTCTACTACGTCCAGGAGGACGTCCTCTTCGCTGCCGCAGAGAGAGACGGATTCACGTGGACAGTGCACCGGCCGCACACGCTGATCGGCTGGGCGCTCGGGAACGCGATGAACATGGGGGTGACCCTCGCTGTCTATGCGGCGATCTGCCGGGAGACGGAACGCCCTTTCCGATTTCCCGGCTCTCGAGAACAGTGGGAAGCGGTCACCGACGTGACAGACGCAGGCCTATTGGCCGACCACCTGCTCTGGGCGGCGACGACGCCCACTGCCGCCAACCAGGCGCTGAACATCGTCAACGGCGACGTCTTCCGCTGGCGTCGGATGTGGCCGAGGCTCGCAGCCGCGCTGGGCGTCGAGCCGATCGGATTCGACGGCCAGCCCGCGCCCCTGGAGGAGCAGATGGGGGACGCGGCGGACGTGTGGCCGGAGATCGTCCGCCGGCACGGCCTCCGCGACTACGACGTCGAACAGCTCGCCTCATGGTGGCACACCGACGCGGACCTCGGGCGCACCATCGAGACCTTCACCGACATGGGCCGTAGTAGACGACTCGGCTTCGTCGGCGTGCAAGACAGCGAAACTTCATTCACGAGGCTATTCACACGCCTGCAAGAGGAGCGAATCGTGCCATGAAGGCGCTCCGCTTCCACGCCGCACGCGACCTGCGGATCGATGACGTCGCCGAGCCCCCTGCGCCGGGACCGACACAAGTGACCGTCGCGCCCAGCTGGTGTGGCATCTGCGGAACCGACCTACACGAGTACACGAGCGGTCCGATCGTCACCCCGGCCTCGCCGCATCCGCTCACCGGGGCGACGCTGCCCCAGATACTGGGCCACGAGCTCTCGGCCGAGGTCGTCGCGGTCGGCTCGGCAGTGAACCGGGTCGCGGTCGGCGACCGGATCTCCGTCATGCCCTTGATCTACTGCGGCCGATGCGACTACTGCCGCCGCGGCCTCCAGCACCTCTGCGTAACGATGGCCTGCACCGGCCTCAGCGCGGACTGGGGCGGCATGTCAGAGCTCGCCAACCTCGAGGAGTACCAGGTATTCCGCATCCCTGACGCCGTCTCGGACGAACAGGGCGCGCTGATCGAACCATGCGCCGTGGCCGCATATGGCGTCTCGCGCGGACCAGTGCGGCCCGGCGACAGCGTATTGATCGCCGGTGCGGGCCCGATCGGGGCGTTCGCGGCACTGTGCGCCGCTGCTGCGGGAGCGGGTTCGGTCTACATGACCGAGCCTAACGAGTCGCGGCGCGAGCAGGCACGGCGTCTCGATCTCGGCGAGGTGTTCGATCCCGAGACCACGGACGTACCGGGCGAGTTGCGGGACCGCACGGACGGGCTCGGAGTGGACATCGCGATCGAGTGCGCCGGCTTCGGAGCCGCGTTCAAGACCTGCACAGAGTCGGTCAAGCGCCGGGGAACCGTAGTGCAGGTCGGACTCCACGTACAACGCTGCGAGGTCGACCCGATGCTCTGGGCGCTGAACGACCTGAAGATCGTCGGGAGCTGGTGCTACGGGGTCAACGACTGGCCGCGAGTCGCAGCGCAGATCGCCGCCGGTCGGCTGCCGGTCGAGCGCATCGTCACCGGCCGACTCGGCATGGAAGAGGCCGAGTCGGGCTTCCAACGGCTGATCTCCGGCGCGACCGAAGACATGAAGGTGCTGATCTCGATGAATGGCAACGGCTCCACCGATAACGAAGGAGAGCGATGAAGGCACTGATCTTCCAGGCACCGCACAAGGCGGTCGTTGCCGAGATCGACCAGCCGCAGATCGGGCCCGAGGAGGTACTGGTCAAGTCCCGCGCCGTCGGGATCTGCCATTCGGACTTCGAGCTTTACGAAGGGCGGTACATCATCCCGGTCTCGTATCCGATCATCCCCGGACACGAGTGGTGCGGCGAGGTAGTCGAGACTGGGGCCGCGGTGCAGGGACTTCAGCCCGGAGACGCCGTCGTGGGGGAGTGTGTCGTCGGGCCAGCCGGGCGCGATCATTTCGGTTTTTCCATCGATGGCGCGGATGCCGAGTACTTCAAGGCACGCGGCGAATGGCTGCACAAGCTGCCCGAGGATCTCTCCTTCACAGACGGCGCGATGGTCGAGCCGCTATCGGTCGCCTACAACGCCACGGTCCTCGCGGGCGGCGTCGACCCTGCCGACATCGTTGCCGTCGTCGGCGGCGGTCCGATCGGCCTCCTCTGCGTCATGGCGGCCGCCGCCAACAACGCGACCGTCGTGCTGCTCGAGCCGCAGGCACATCGGCGTGACAAGGCGCTGAAGATCGGCGCGACAGCAGCGCTCGACCCGACGGCGGGGGATTTCGCCGACGGGGTGGCCGACCTCACTGCCAGTCGCGGGTTCGACGTCGTGATCGAAGCGGCCGGCTCTCCCGCTGCCATGGCGAGTGCGCTCGAGGTGGCCGGGCAGGAGGCGCGGGTCGTCTACGTCGGCATCGACATCGGAGCCGAGGTACCGGCCAAGCTGGGGCTGATCCAGTCGAAGGCCCTTCACATCCGGGGCCTGATCGGATCGGTAGGCCTGTGGCCTCGCACGATTCGCTTTCTCGGGAGCGGAAAGGTCGACGTGACCTCGATCGTGACCGCGACCTTCCCGCTCGCCGACGCACTCGACGCGCTCGACGCTGCGCGTGACACCGGCACCAACATCAAGGTCCACCTGGCAACGGGCGCATGAAGGCAGCCGTCTACCACGGGCGCCACGACATCCGGATCCAGTCGGTTCCGGAGCCGGGCGAGCCAGGACCGGGGGAGGTGGTGCTCGAAGTCGTCCGCGCCGCGATCTGCGGCACGGACTCGTCGGAATGGGCGCACGGCCCGCTGCTGACCCGACCGCCGGTCACGCTCGGACACGAGTTCGTCGGGCACGTCGTCTCGATCGGCGAGGGCGTCGTCGGCCTGGCGCACGGCGACCGGGTCGTCTCGGGCGCCGCCGTGTCATGCGGTCACTGCGAGTGGTGCCGATCCGGCCGAACCAATCTCTGCTCGACCTACCTCACGCTCGGCCTGCAGTTGAACGGGGGCCTGGCTCAGATGGTCAAGACGCCTGCTGCGGTTTGCCGCCGGGTTCCGGAGGTGTGTTCCGACGATGCGGCGGCGATGGCGCAGCCGCTGGCGGTCGCTCTGCACGCGCTGCGGCGGACCAGGGTCCAGGCTGGACAGACATGCGTGGTGATCGGCGTGGGCGGCATCGGCTCGTTCATCCTCGGCGCCGCGGCGGCGAAGGGCCTTTCGCCGCTGATCGCCGTCGACATCGACGACCAGCGGCTGCGCACTGCGGAAATCCTCGGCGCGGAAACGGTGATCGATGCAACGAAGCAGGACGTCGCGGCCGCGGTGCTCGAGGTGACCGGAGGCGACGGGGCGCATGTCGTCGTCGAGGCCTCGGGTGCGGCCGGTGCACCCGAGACAGCGATCGAGGCGACCCGACGGGGAGGACGTGTGTTGATCATCGGTCTGCAGCCCGAGCCAACCGAGATCGACCTTTTCGCCCTGACCACCCGCGAGGTCGAGATCAGCACCGCCGTCGCCCACGTCTGCGACGTCGACCTCCCCGAGTCACTCGAAATCATCGCGCACAGCAATCTCGCCCAGACTGTCCTCGACCGCGTGATTTCGCTCGACAACCTGGTCGAACTCGGCATCCGGCCATTGGTCGAACGGACGGCAAGGGGGAAGATCATCGTCGACCCGCAGGCCGCCTGACTGCCGACTCAGACGCCGGCTTCGAAAGAGCCACCGCTCGCGTGCATCCGGTCTAGGTAGAGCGTCCTGTGTGCCGACGTCGGGAGGGTGCGTGCCAATCGCGCGCCAGTGACCACCTGGCTCCGGCGGATTCCAGCGGTCTCGAGCGGGTGCCTTTCCGCATGGTTGCGCGCAAACCCTCTATCCGTGCGGCATCTGAGGAGTCTGGGGGACAAGAGGTCCCCGGTTCAAATCCGGGCGCCCGGATGATCGGTTGAGGACGGCCGCCGGAGCGGCCGCCCTCTCGGTCTACTCTTGCTCCCGCGGCTGGCTACGCGTCCGCGCCGATCTGCTTGAGGAGAGTCATCGAGTCGAAATAGTGGCGGCTCTCCTTGATCTTGTCGCCCTCGAACGTGAAGAAGCAGGCAGCGGGCGTCTCCTGCCGCTTGCCCGACGCCGGGATCGTTCCCTCCGGGCTCTCGAGCGGGCCGGTGTGTGTGCCCTTCCAGGTCACCTCGAGGACCGCCTTGTTGCCGCTGGCGATGGCGCTGGTCACCGTGCCGGCGACGTCCGGGAACGCCGTCTTCCAGCTCTTGAAGAGCTCGACGACCTTCTCCGGACCCTCGATCTTCCGCTGGGTTCCCAGCTCGTCGTAGCGTGAATCGGCGGCAAGCGTTTCCCGGAACTGCTCCCAGTCGCCGGCGTTGAAGATGTCGATCTGCTTGCGGGCGAGCATGACGATCTCGTCCGCGGTCAGCACTTCTGTTGCCATTACAGTCATTCCGAGCTCCTCTCGATAGTGGGCGCGAGCAAGCAGCACTCGGAGAGGCGTACGCCTCCGAACGGCACCTCGGCTCGGCCAAGACACGGTTACAACGAGAAAGAAGAACTGGCGACTTGACGGATCGAGAATCGAGACCGTCAGCGCGACTGGCTCGGTGTTTCCAATACGAAAGTCTACCCTATTTCGACCACGGATTTTAGAGTGCCTTTTTCAGCCGGCTTTTTTGCGGCCCTGCACGATCCGCTGCGAGAGTGCCTGCGAGATGTCCTCGGGCGCCTGTGAGTAGACCCGAAGATCCACCGGGAGCGACTTGAGAGCCGCCCGGTAGCACTCGAGCCGGTAGCTGGCGTCGATGCGTCCGTCTGCCCAGTCTCTGAGCAGCGCCTCCGCGCACGTGCTCCGTGCATTGGCCCGACCGGCGGTCTTCGCCGGGTCGGCCCTGCCCGCGGCCAGCAAGACGGCGCCGGGGACGAGGACCGCAACGGCCAGGCCGACACCGATGAGCCCTCCGAGAAGCCCGCGACGCATTCTTCGGGCGGGCACGGTCAACCTGCCGTGATCTCGAGCATGGCGTCGCGGTCGACCGCGAGTCGCAACCGTCGCTCGGCCGGCGCCGCGAAGCGGGCGGCACTCTGGCCCGTCTCGACGACGAAGAACCGGTCGGAGGCTCTGACGATCGTGGCACGGCCGGGTTTGGCCGCGTTGACGATCGCGCCGACGTGCTCGGGGACGACGATGAAGCGCTCGGCGTTGCCCCTGAACGACTCGGCCACGGCGGGGAAGGTCTTTCGACAGCTCGGCACTCCACATTCGCAGCGAAGCCTGGTGACGGGGCCGCGGCGCTCGACGTTGCCCGCGCGGCGAGCCGGCGCGAGACGCGGGCCGCGGGGCGACGTGCGTACTGTGCTCATGTCCCTCCTGTGGTCGGGGTGGATCGCCGACCGGAGCGTGAAGTCGGCTAGAAACCTGCTCCAGCCCGCTTCATCTGTGGGAGGACGTCTCGCCGGGCCTCGAGGATGGGGCCCGGCCGACAGATCTGCAGTGCCGATGACTACGGCACTGACAACCCGGACCCTAGCAGGCCGGCGGCCCGGGTCGTGATCGGGCGCGGAGTCAGTTGCCGTCGTGCGGCGCTGCGGCCGGGGAGGGCGGAAGCAGCAGGAGGTGGCTCTCGACGACGGCAGCCGCGACATCGCTGAGCTTGCGGCCGTTGTGTTGCGAATGGTCGCGAAGCCGGTCGAAGGCGCTCTCGGCGCTGATCGAGTGGCGGGCCATCAGGATTCCCTTTGCCTGCTCGATCAGGGCACGACGCCCGAACGCCCCCTGGAGACTCTGGTACTCGCCGAAGCGCTGGAGCGTGATGTCGATTGCGCTCTGCAGCTCGTCGGCGGTGCCGTCGATGATGTAGGCGAAGACGCCGCGCCTGGCAGCTTCGTGCACGTAGGCGGGATCGTCGGCGTGGAGGATCGCGATCACTGGACAGGATGCCTCGCGCACGATCTCGGAGATCAGGTCGAGAGCATGCTCCGAGCTCGATCCGAGTCCGACCAGTGCGACGTCCGGATGCTCTCTGGCGGTGACTGCGCCGACTTCCTTCACGTAGATCTCCCGCGCGATCACGTCGTGTCCGAGGCCGATCACCACCTGGGCGAGTAACTCGAGCCGATCGCGTTTCTCGTTCGCGATCAGGACGCGCAGGTGTTGCACATCGCTGTCTGGCATGGCTGTCGTCGGCAACGCCCCAGTTTACTCCCGGAGGAGACCGGGCCGGAGCGCCAGAGGTGCTACTGTCTTCGATAGCAACGCCGTATATCTCGGCATTGCGGAGTGCTCTCCGGGCCCGACTCAGGTGGCCCGGCGGATGTCCTCCCACAGACGATGCGGGTTGGAGCAATCGAGGCCGACCCACGCTAGTCCGGTCGGCGACCACGCCTCGACCACGGGAGACGACATGATCCAAGCACCTCCACCGCCGTTCCTCGAGCGTTCCAGGCGCGGATTCCCTGCTCGCGGGGCAGGCCCGAGTCTGCCGGCCGCCTGGAGCTCGCGAAGCGTTCATGAGGTCGAGATCGTCGTCCATGACCTGGACTCGACCAGGATCCTCCTGGAGTATGCCGCTCCACTGTTTTCGGCGGAGGTCGTGTCCGGCTCCTCGTGGACTGTCAGGTTGCAGCGACCGGGGGAGAGCGGATGGGTCCAGGAGCTGCAGTCGCTGATCGAGCGCTGGCTGGAATCCGCCCGGCTTCCCTGCGCCAAGGTGCTCTGCGGCGGCCGCAGCTATCTGATTCGCACCTCTCCCGACATCTCCAGGCCGAGCCGGGTCACCGACATTACGGGCACAGCCATGCCGGCAGGCGTGCCGCGATCCTGATGGCGACGGGGAGAATCGCGCGGGGAGCGGCCGACCGGCCGCTCCCGACTGCGGGCACGGCCGACGTGGCGCATCAGCGGCATCGGGGCCGTATGGTCGCGGGCGCGGCCTTCGCAGTTGTCACGGTCGCCGCCGCGATCCTGGTCGGCCGGCGCTTGACGCAGGCAAGCTGGCCCCTCGACAACGCCCAGCCGGCGCTCGTCGTCGCCGCCGCTCTCTCCTATCTCGCCAGCTATGTCTTCAGGGCCCGCGGCTGGCACAGGCTGTTCCTCCCGGATGAGTGCCCGGATCAAGCGCGCTGCCTCGCCTCGGTCGGCGCTGCGGCAGCGAGCGGTGCTGTCCTTCCGTTCCGGCTCGACTACCTGATCAAGGTCGGCATGCTGCGCAAGCTCGGCGGCGTCCGCGTGGGGTTCGAGGCGATCGTCCTGTCGATCGTCTCGCTGGGGATGATCGACGCGATCGCAATGCTGCCGCTGTCGATCTCGGCGACCGCGACGAGCGGCTCCGTCCTCAGGGGGCCACTCCTGATCGTCGTCGTCTTCGGTATCGGCTGCTGCACGCTGCTGGTGGTCGGTGGACGCCTGATCCGCCTGCCGCTCCTGCGCAGGAGCCGCCGCCTGCGGACGCTCAGCGAGCACGTCGCCCGGCACACGACCACCCGGGGGCGTCGCGACGCAACCGTCGCCTGGTTCTACCTGTTCGCCTGCTGGTCGACGCGCGCGTTCGGCAGCGCCGCCCTGCTCACCGCGCTCGGCTTCTCCTTCTCGCCGACGACCGCGCTTTCCGTGATCTGTCTCTCCGCTGCGGCCGGCGTGATCCCGATCACCTCCGGCGGCGCGGTCGTCGGCGCCGGCGCAACGGCCGGGATTCTGCTCGCGCTCGGCGTCGGCAAGGACATCGCGATCAACTTCTCCCTCGCCTCGGGCCTCCTGCTGGTGGTCAGCGCGATGGTCGCAGCCCTTGCGGGGGTCTTCGCTTCGCTTGTCCTGCAGGCCGTGGCCAGGCACAACCTCCCGCGCGCCGGAGTCGCTCTCGCCGCGATCACCACGACGAAGGT
>Ga0070684_100001430_pt1 | contig 17202 bp, 16 predicted proteins | sample KBSC723LmetaG_FD_65653 | JGI IMG/M metagenome (GOLD analysis project Ga0070684, IMG submission 65653) | Corn rhizosphere microbial communities from Kellogg Biological Station, Michigan, USA - KBS C7.2-3L metaG | ecosystem: Host-associated > Plants > Roots > Rhizosphere ...
GAGAAGAAGGCCCGCGAAAAGGCCGAAGCCGTACGCCGCGCGCGCAAGCTGGCGCGCAAGAAGCTGCAGCGGGAAGGCCTGCTGCCGATGAAGCCGAAGCCGGTGTTCGGCGCTGGTCCCGGAGCCGAGCGCGGCGCGGGCGGTGGCCGTGGCGGCGCTGGCGCAGGCCCGCGCGGCATGCGCTGAAACCAGCCTTCCGAATAACGTAAGCAACGCGGGCCTCTCGAGGTCCGCGTTATTATTTTACAAGGGCTGTATTTTGCGGGCCGGCGGCGCTTGCCGATTTCAACAAGGCGATCGCGCTCGCCCCCGACAATGCCGAAGCCTATTGCAATCGCGGCCTGCTTTATCAGGACGAGAAGCAACACCAATATGCCATCGATGATTTTACCGTGGCCAGCGGGTTGGTGCCGCAGCAGGCCGAGCCGCTGCTCGCGCGTGCACTGAGCTATCTCGCGATCGACAACACCAGGGAAGCCGCCGCCGATCTCGATGAGGCGGTGCAGGATGATCCGCAGAACCCGCAGGCCTGGCTGACCCGCGGGCTCGCCTATGAGCAACTGGGCGACAGGAACAGGGCGGCCGGCTCGTATGGCCGCGCCATCAATCTGCGGCTACGCGACGAAGTGGCCCGGACCGGATTTGCCCGCGTCGGCGGCACGCCAGGTCAGGCCAACGATACGTTCTGATCAGAAAGAAAGGTACGGCTAGTCGGTGAACTGGCTCGCGCTGCTGCTCTGCCCATTCGAGCCCGAGTCGTTGCTGTTCGGCAGCAGCGCATGGAACATCGACCGGGTTTTCGCCAGCACGTCCTGGGCCACGTTGTTCGTGCGCGTCGCCAGCTTGGTCGCATCCGTCCGCAGATCGATTGGCGGAGGCGGCGGAATGTCCGCCGGCGGCGTCGGCCGATTCGGATCGTCGCTTCGGATCGAAGCCGTGGCCGTGGGCGGAGCGGCTTCAACCGGCGGTGCGGTGACCGTGATCGGCGGCGGCAGCGGCCGGACCGAGGCAGTCATCGGGGGAGATGCGACCGCGCGCGGCGCTTCCTGCAGACGCGGTGCTTCCTGCACGCGCGGTGCCTCGGGCGCGCGGCTCGCTTCCTGTGTGCGCGGCTGGCTCTCGCGCAGGCGTTCGATCGCCGCGCGCGCAAGGTCGTTGGCGTCGCGGTGCTCTTCCGTTGCGGTGGGCGCTGCGGCAGCCTCAACCGGCGCGGCGGGAGAAGCGGACGGCGCTGGGGCAACCTTGGCAACCGCCTTCGGAGACGGCGTGTGTTGACGGTGAAGCTCGGCCGGCGCGCTTGCGGTCTCGGCCGGCTTGGTCTCTGCTGGCTTGGCCTCCGCCGGCTTCACTTCGGGCTTGACCTCCGCCGGCTTCTCCGAAGCCGACTTTTCCATCATGGCCCGCTCGGAGATTCCCCTGGCCTTCACGCCCGGCGCCGGGATGCCTGCGACATCAGCCGAACCGCCGGCCGGCTTGGCGCCGTTCTTCTTGGCGTCCGCGGGTGCAACGGCGGCCGCCACCGGCGCGTCGGTGGCTGGCTTGTTGGAGACGTAGTGATTAACAATGTAGGCGCCGATCACCGTCGCGGCCACCGACGGCATAATCTCCAGCGCGAATTTCTTCAGGTAATTCAGCATTGCCGACCACTCCCCGGCGGCCAGTGTTGAGGGAACTTTGAGGCACATTGAGGGATCAACTGCGGCGCCCCGGTGGCAATTGGCTGAACGGTTGCTTACGGCTTCAGTTCGACCTCAAGGAACACGATCTCTGTTGCCGTTTCGTTAAGCACGTCATGTTCGACGCCCGCCTTCCGGAAGTAGGATATTCCGGCGCCGAGCTGCGCCTTGGAGCGCTCGCCATTGGGCGCCACGATGGTCATCTCGCCGGAGGTGACGGGGACGATGACGTAATCCATTCCGTGGATGTGATGGCCGGTGGCGCTGCCCGGGGCGAGGCGCCACTGGGTGACGCGGACCTCAGCGGTATCGATCTGAACTTCGGACTTGGCGGGGAGCATTTTGGGCCTTCCTAACTATTCCACTTGTCGTTTGCGCATGATCTTCACGGAAAACCGGTTCACACCCCGCGATCCAAGTGCGGGGCAGGCTTTTTCCGGATCATGCGCTAGGGGACGAATACCATGAACACGAACACCGCGAACACCACCATGTGAACCAGCCCAAACAGGATATTGGTCCGCCCGGTGCCGAAGGTGAGCATGCTCAGCACGAAGGTCAGAAACAATTCCACCATGTTCTGCTCGGAGAGCCCGAGCACGAGCTGCTTGTCCAGCGCATAAGCCGCGATCGCGACAGCGGGAACCGTCAACCCGATGGTCGCCAGCGATGATCCGAGCGCAAGGTTGATGCTTTTCTGCAGGTCGTTCCGGCGCGCCGCGTCGACGGCCGAAACGCCTTCCGGCAGCAGGAGCAACACCGCGACCACGAGGCCAGCAAAGGCCGGCGGGGCGCCGATCGCCGCGCTAATGGCATCCACGACGACGGAGAACTTCTTGGCGAGCAGCACGACCCCGAGCAGGGAGACGAGCAAAAGACCGATGCTGAGACCCAGCATGGCACCCGACATCGGCATGCCCTCGTCATCCTCCGCCGACCGGCCGACGAAATAGTCGCGATGACGAATGGTCTGGGTATAGAGGAACACGCCGTAAAGCAGGATGGTGACGACGCTGACGAATTCGAGTTGCGCCTCCGAAAATACCGGACCGGGCGTGGTCAGCGTATAATTGGGCAATACCAGCGCGATCGTCGCCATCGCGAACAGGACGGTGAGATAGAGATTGGCGCCAGCGACCTGGAAATCCTGCTCGCGGTACCGCAAGCCGCCAATGAAGATGCAGATCCCGACCAGTCCATTGCAAACGATCATGACCACGGCAAACACGGTGTCGCGCGCCAGGGTCGGCACCTCCTGCTCCCCGAGCATCAGCGTCGCGATCAAAGCGACCTCGATGATGGTGACGGACAATGTCAGGAGCAGCGTGCCGAACGGCTCGCCGATGCGGTGCGCGATCACCTCGGCGTGGTGCACGGCCGCGAACACCGTCCCGAACAGGATAACCAGCAGCGCCGCGGCAAACAGCACGCCAACGATTGAAGGCGCAAAGCTGTAGCCGGTCGCGGCAACAGCCGCGAACAGCGCCACCGCCAGGGTGGGGAATATCCATGCCGATTTCGGCATCCCCCAATGCGCGCTCATCAACCCTCGATTCGTCGCGGCAAGTTCGCTCAACCTTTCAAACCGGCGATGAAATGTCGAGCCGTTTCGATGGCGCCGAAATCATCGAGATCGTTATGTTCCCCCTGATCGAACCGCACGAATTGCTTGGGCTCATGCGCCAATGCGAACAGGCGCTCGCCGAAGCGCATCGGAACCGTGGAATCGCGTGCTCCATGCATGATCAGGAGCGGCGCGGTCACCTTTGCGATCCACTCCTCAGATGGAAACGGGTCCTTTAAGAAATAGCGTACTGGGAAATACGGGAACGCCGCCGCGGCAACGTCGGCGATCGAGGTGTAAGGCGCCTCCAGGATCAATCCGCCAAGCGGATGAGCGGCCGCTGTGGCGACCGCGACACCGGTGCCGAGCGAATGGCCCCATGCCACGATGCGAGCGGGTTCGTACAGCGCCGTAGCGGACGCATAGACGGCGGCTGCATCAGCCAGGAGGCCCGTTTCACTTGGCCTGCCGCTCGACCCCGCATAGCCGCGGTAAGCCAATGCGATCAGGCCAGTGCCGTCCGACGTGATGTCGCGGAAGCGGCCGACCAGATAGGCCAACGCATCGCCATTGCCGGGGAAATAAATCACCACGCGATGGCCAGCCCTTGGAGCCACATGCCAGACAATGATCCGTTCGCCGTCGGCAGTGGTCAGCACATGCTCTTCGGCTTCGGGAAAGCCGGCGGCAGCCGGCGCCGTCCGGCCGACCGGCGGAATCGGAAACAGGATCTCGCGCTGCTTGAAATACAGCACCGCGAGACCGCCGAGATAGACGACTGCGAGGAAGATCAGCGTCCATTTCAGTATGGTCATCGGTCAGCGACCGTTAGCGCTTGCGTGCGTTTACCGGCTTCTCAGCATCGCCTTGATGCTGTCGGTAATGGCGCGGCAGCCGCATGCACGCGCATGTCATTTGATCCGCTGCTCCCGCCTCGCCGGGGCAGCATGCGATTGAGTCGATGCCACTCCCTGTTCAAGGCCATCGGGCTTTTCTCACATCCCCTTGACGATGTTCTCGGTCATCTTCTTGGCATCGCCGAGCAGCATCATGGTGTTGTCGCGGTAGAACAAGGGATTGTCGATGCCGGCATAGCCAGAGGCGAGCGAGCGCTTGATGAACATCACCGTGCCGGCCTTCCAGACCTGCAACACCGGCATGCCGTAGATCGGCGAGGACTTGTCCTCCTCGGCGGCCGGATTGGTGACGTCGTTGGCGCCGATCACGAAGGCGATGTCGGCCTGCGCGAACTCGGAGTTGATGTCCTCGAGCTCGAACACCTCGTCATAGGGCACGTTGGCTTCGGCCAGCAGCACGTTCATGTGACCGGGCATGCGGCCCGCGACGGGATGAATGGCGTATTTCACCTCGACGCCTTCCTTTTTCAGGGTGTCGGCCATCTCGCGCAGCGCATGCTGGGCCTGCGCCACCGCCATGCCATAGCCCGGCACGATGATGACCTTGGAGGCATTCTTCATGATGAAGGCCGCATCGTCCGCCGAGCCGAGCTTGGCTGGCTTCTGCTCGCCGCCGGCGCCGCCGGCCACCGCGGTCTCGCCGCCGAAGCCGCCCAGAATGACCGAGATGAAGGAGCGGTTCATCGCATGGCACATGATGTAGGACAGGATCGCGCCCGATGAGCCCACCAGCGCGCCGGTGATGATCAGCGCGGAGTTGCCGAGCGTGAAGCCGATACCGGCGGCGGCCCAGCCCGAGTAGGAGTTCAGCATCGAGATCACGACCGGCATGTCGGCGCCGCCGATCGGGATGATCATGAGCACGCCGAGCAAGAGCGCGAGGATCACGTTCAGCCAGAAGAAGGCGGCGCTGCCGGTCATCACCAGGCCAACGATGCAGACGACGAGCGCGACGGCGAGCGCAATGTTGATGACATGGCGCCCGGGCAGGATGATCGGCGCGCCGCTCATCCGCGCGGAAAGCTTCAGGAATGCGATCACCGAGCCGGTGAAGGTCAGCGCGCCGATGGCGACGCCGAGCGACATTTCGACCAGGCTCTGCTGATGGATGTTGCCGGGCGTGCCGATGTCGAAGGCTTCCGGCGCATAGAACGCGCCGGCGGCGACCAGCACCGCGGCCATGCCGACCAGCGAGTGGAAGGCCGCGACCAGCTCGGGCATCGAGGTCATCGGCACACGGCGGGCGATCACCGCGCCGATCGAGGCGCCGATGGCGATGCCGACCACGACCAGGAGCCACGCCACGCCGTCCGCCGGCGGATGGTTGGCGAGCGTGGTCGCAACCGCGATCGCCATGCCGATCATGCCGAACATGTTGCCCTGGCGCGAGGTGGCCGGGCTGGACAGCCCGCGCAGCGACAGGATGAACAGCACGCCCGCCACCAGATAAAGCAGTGCAGAAAGATTGGCGCTCATGATGCGCATCCCTCGTCATGCGCGCGCTTGGCCCGCGCATCCATCTGAAAACAAGAATCCTTGCAGAGCGCGATGGATTGCCGCCCCTTCGCCGCGCCGAAGGGGCTTCGGCCCCGCAGGCGGGTCAAGCCCGGCAGTGACGACGCGTTTTTGCGAAGCAGATTCATGGTCGTCGTCACCTGGACTTCTTCTTGTACATCCCGAGCATGCGCTGGGTGACAAGGAAGCCGCCGAAGATGTTGATGCAGGCGAAGATCAGCGCGACGAAACCGAAGCCCCGCGCCCAGCCGCTGCCCGACGAGATCATGCCGACGCCGACCGCGAGCAGTGCGCCAACCACGATCACCGACGAGATCGCGTTGGTCACGCTCATCAGCGGCGTGTGCAGCGCCGGGGTCACCGACCACACCACGAAATAGCCGACGAACACGGCAAGGACGAAAATCGAAAGCCGGAAAACGAAGGGATCGACGGCCTGTGCCATATGCTCCATGGCGCTCTCCTCTTAGGCTTTCGGCTGGAAGTTCGGATGGACGACGGCGCCGTCCCTGGTCAGCGCGGTGGCTTTCACCAGCTCGTCGTCCCAATTGACCGCGAGCTTCTTGTTGGCCTTGTCGACCATCGTCTCGATGAACGAGAACAGGTTGCGCGCGTAGAGGCCGGAGGCGGAAGCCGCGACACGGCCGGCGACATTGGTGTAGCCGACGATCTTGACGCCATCGACCTCGACGACCTCGCCCGCCTTGGCGCCCTCGACATTGCCGCCGCGCTCGACCGCGAGATCGACCAGCACCGACCCCGGCCGCATCGATTTCACCATTTCACCGGAGACGAGCTGCGGCGCCGGGCGGCCCGGGATCAGCGCGGTCGTGATCACGACGTCCTGCTTCTTGATGTGCTCGGCCGTGAGCGCGGCCTGCTTGGCCTGATACTCCTTCGACATCTCCTTGGCGTAGCCGCCGGCGGTCTGCGCGTTCTTGAACTCCTCGTCCTCGACCGCGAGGAATTTCGCGCCCAGGCTCTCCACCTGCTCTTTCGTCGCGGGCCGCACGTCGGTCGCGGTGACGATGGCGCCGAGACGCCGCGCGGTGGCGATGGCCTGCAGGCCGGCAACGCCAACGCCCATCACGAAGACCTTGGCCGCGGGCACGGTGCCGGCCGCGGTCATCATCATCGGGAAGGCGCGGCCGAAGGCTTCCGCGCCCTCGATCACCGCGCGATAGCCGGCGAGGTTCGCCTGCGAGGACAGCACGTCCATCACCTGTGCGCGGGTGATGCGGGGCATCAGTTCCATGGCGAAGGCGGAGATGCCGGCATCCGCCATCGCCTTCAGCGCGGCGTCATTGCCGTAAGGATCCATGATCGCGATGACGAGCGCGCCGCGCTTGTATTTGCCGAGCTCGGAGGCCTCCGGCCGCTTCACCTTGATGACGATGTCGGCGTCCTTCACCGCGTCGGCGCTGACGTTGGCGCCGACGGCCGTGAACTCGGAATCCGGCAGGCCGGACTTGACGCCGGCTCCCGGCTCGACCGCAACCTCGGCGCCGAGCGCCTTGAACTTCTTCACCGTGTCGGGCGAAGCCGCAACCCGCGGCTCGGAAGGATCGATTTCCTTGGCGACGGCAATCTTCATGAGGCCTCCTGACGGCGCAAGGCACGCGCGCGGAACAAGCGTTGCGTCCGCGTGAAGCGTGCAACTTCGGAACGGATCAGGTCAGGAAAATCGCCATCAGGATCAGGACGAGGATCACGGTTCCTGAGCCGTACTTCACCAGCCTGATGAAACCCTCATACGTCGCCTCATGCGCCGGATAGTCCATGCCGTCGGCGGTCGTGTAAGCCACTTCGCTATGATCTGCCATTGGTAGTCCCCAGTCGAAACGTCACTTGTTGGCGTGGAATTAGCGCAAAGCTGACAGCAGAGCAACGGCACCCTGCCTATCGGGTCACTCGGAACGCCAATTATCCCTGATCCAGCGGGTGAGGCTTTCCTCGCTCACTTCGCCCGCGGCCAGCGAGAGAATTATCTTCGCCGCCTGCGCGGGATCGGGCGCAAATGCCACGCCGTTCTTGCGCAGGAACACCATCATCGCCATGAAGGCGATGCGCTTGTTTCCGTCGACAAAGGCGTGATTCTTGGCGAGCCCGAAGGCATAGGCGGCCGCAAGCTCCGGAAGCGGCGCCTGCTCACAGGTCCATTTGTTGATCGGCCGCTCCAGCGCCGATCGCAGCATCCCTTCATCGCGCAAGCCCGCCGCGCCGCCGAAGCGGCGCAACTGGCGGCTATGGATTGCGATGGTTTGCCCGTAAGTAATCCAAAGCGGCTCGTGCGGCTCGGTCATTTGGCAAGTGTCGCGAGCGTATCGCGATATTTCTCCATGACCTCCTCGGCGATCTCCATCGTCCGCTCGAAATCCGGATCATGCGGCGTGAGCATAAAGCCGCCGCCGGGTTGCTCGACCACGAACAGCCGGTCGCCTTCCTTCAGATCAAGGCGGGCAGCCGTATCCTTCGGCAAGATGAAGCCGATCGAATTGCCGATTTTTCGGACCTGAAGGGTGCCCGATCCCGGTTGAAATTCCTTCTGGTTCTCGCTCATAGGGGTCCCTCCGTTATACAGACGTATAACAGAACCCATTGCCACGTTCAACAGATGTTTTACGGAAACCTCGACCGGCTCAGCCCATCGCCTCCAGTTCGTCGATCATCCCGGAAATGACCGACAGGCCACCGTCCCAGAATTTCGGATCCTTGGCGTCGAGCCCGAACGGCTTCAACAGCTCGGAATAGTGCTTGGTGCCGCCGGCCGCGAGCATCGAGAGATACCGTTCGGCAAAGCCCTCGGAGGCATGCTCGTAGACCGCATAGAGCGAGTTCACCAGGCAATCGCCGAAGGCATAGGCGTAGACATAGAACGGCGAGTGGATGAAGTGCGGGATGTACATCCAGAAGTTCTCGTAACCCGCCTTGACCTCGATCGCGGGCCCTAAGCTCTCGCCCTGCACGGAAAGCCAGATCTCGCCGATCCGCTCGGCGGTCAATTCGCCATTCCTGCGCTCGGTATGCACCGCGCGCTCGAACGAATAGAACGCGATCTGCCGCACCACGGTGTTGATCATGTCCTCGACCTTGCCGGCGAGCAGCGCCTGGCGCTGCGTGGCACTCTTGGTCTGCGACAGCAGCCGCTTGAAGGTCAGCATCTCACCGAACACACTCGCGGTCTCGGCCAAGGTCAGCGGCGTCGGCGCCATCAGCGCGCCGTTCTTGGCCGCCAACACCTGATGCACGCCATGGCCGAGCTCGTGGGCGAGCGTCATCACGTCGCGCGGCTTGCCCTGATAATTCATGAGCACGTAAGGGTGCGCCGACGGCGTGGTCGGATGCGAGAAGGCGCCGGGCGCCTTGCCGGCCCGCACCGGCGCGTCGATCCAGCGATCGCTAAAAAACCGCTCGGCGATCTCTGCCATCTTGGGCGAGAATCCACGATAGGCGGTCAGCACCATGTCCCTTGCCTCTGGCCAGGCGATGCTTCCGGTCGCGGCGAAGGGCAGCGGCGCATTGCGGTCCCAATGCGAGAGCTTTTTCTTTTTGAACCAGCCCGCCTTCAGCCGGTAATAGCGATGCGACAATTTCGGATAGGCCGCGCGCACGGAGGCGACCAGCGCGTCGACGACCTCGCGCTCGACACGGTTGTTCAGGTGCCGTGAATCGGCGACATCGGCAAAGCCGCGCCAGCGATCGGAGATCTCCTTGTCCTTGGCGAGCGTATTGGTGATCAGCGCAAAGGTGCGCTCGTTCGCCTTGAAGGTTTTCGCCAGCGCTTCAGCCGAAGCCTTGCGCTTCTTGCCGTCCCGGTCCTGCAACAGGTTGAGCGCCGGCTCGATCGCCAGCTCCTTGCCCGACACCTTGAAGCGCAGCGAGGAGATGGTCTGGTCGAACAGCCGGTTGAAGGCCGAATAGCCGGTCTGGGATTTCTCGTGGAATAATTGCTCGACGCGATCCTCGAGCTGATAGGGCTTGTCCTTGCGCAGATCCTCGATCCAGGGACGGTAATGTCCAAGTTCCGGCGTCTGCATCGCGCGCTCGATCACTCCATCGTCAATGCGATTGAGCTCGAGCGCGAAAAACAACAGATGCGTCGAGGCCGCCGTCAGCCGCTCCGAAACATCGCCATAGAACTTCGAAATCGCGGCATCGACGCTGTCGCCGGCATGAACGAGACCGGCATAGGAGCCCAATCTTCCCGCGAGGTCATCGATCGCCTCGTAACGCTTCACCGCTTCCGCGAGCCATTTTCCGCCATTTTCCTGCGCAGTATGCTCGGCAAGCTTGCCCTTGTAGTCGGTCTCAAACGCGACGCATTCGGCGGCCATTTTCTCCAGATCGCGCGCGACTTCCGGTGCGTCGATGCCGGCATACAGATCACTCAGGTTCCATTCCGGCAATTTGCCGGCCTTGGATGCCGTTTTCGGTTTGGCTGCGGACTTGCTGGAGTTCTGTTTGCGGAGAGCGGATCTGGAGCGCGAGGTCATCTTGTTCGGAACCTGTGTTCAGTCGGCGCGGACGGCAAAATTTAAGAGCGCGTTAATCGGCATCGGCGAGAGTGCCCCGATTCGAGACAAATAATGTAGCGTTGCGGGGAAAGCCATGGCTGCCAGCATTTTGATCGCCGACGATGACGCCGTACAGCGCCGTCTCGTTGAAAACATGGTGCAAAAATGCGGCTACGAGGCGGTGGTGGTCGACGGTGGCGACGCGGCGGTCACGATCCTGACCGGTGCTGATCAACCTGCGATCGACGCTGTCGTTCTCGATCTCGTGATGCCCGGCCTCGACGGCATGGGCGTGCTCGCAAAAATTCGCGAGGCGGGCCTGACCGTTCCCGTGATCGTGCAGACCGCGCATGGCGGCATCGACAATGTCGTCTCCGCGATGCGCGCCGGCGCGCAGGATTTCGTGGTGAAGCCGGTCGGCCTCGAGCGTCTTCAGGTGTCGCTGCGCAACGCGCTCAATGCGAGCGCGCTCAAGGGCGAGTTGCAGCGCATCCGCCACAGCCGCGAAGGCCGCCTCACCTTCTCCGACATCATCACGCGCGCTGAAGCGATGGCCGGCGTGCTGCGCACGGCGCAGAAGGCGGCAAGCTCCTCCATTCCGGTGCTGATCGAAGGCGAATCCGGCGTCGGCAAGGAATTGTTCGCCCGCGCCATCCATGGCTCCGGCGAGCGCAAGTCAAAACCATTCGTCGCGGTCAATTGCGGTGCGATCCCCGACAACCTCGTGGAGTCGATCCTGTTCGGCCATGAGAAGGGCGCGTTCACTGGCGCGACCGAACGCCATACCGGCAAGTTCGTCGAAGCTTCCGGCGGCACGCTGTTCCTCGATGAAGTCTCGGAGCTGCCGCTGACCGCTCAGGTGAAGCTCTTGCGCGCGCTGCAGGAAGGCGCCGTGGAAGCGGTCGGCGGACGCAAGCCCGTCAAGGTCGACGTCCGCATCATCTCGGCAACCAACCGCAGATTGCTCGACCGCGTCAAAGGCGGGCACTTTCGCGAGGACCTGTTCTACCGCCTGCATGTGCTGCCGCTGACTATTCCGCCCTTGCGCGCGCGGCGCGAGGACATCCCGCATCTGCTGCGACATTTCCTGGCGCGGTTCAGCGCCGAGGAAAACCGCTCGATCACCGGCATCACCGGCGAGGCGATGGCCCATCTCTCCAGCCTGGACTGGCCGGGCAACATCCGCCAGCTCGAGAATGCGGTCTATCGGGCGGTCGTGATGAGCGACGGCGATCAGCTGACCGTCGCGGATTTCCCGCTGGCGCAGGCGCATGTCCCGGTGGCGCCGGAGCTGCACGGCGAGCCGCTGGTCGTCTCGCCGGCGGTCCAGTCCTCGACGCCCGCGATGATCTCAGGTAATGAAATACCTATCGCTCCCTTGCCCAGCAACGGCACCCTGTCGATGCTGACGGCATCCGGAGAAGTACGGCCTTTGGAAGAAATGGAGAACGAGATCATCCGTTTTGCGATCTCGCATTATCGCGGCCAGATGTCGGAAGTCGCTCGCCGCCTCAAAATCGGCCGCTCCACACTTTACCGCAAGCTAGACGAGGCCTCGGCCGACGACCAGCCGGCCGGCGGCAACGAGGAATAACGAAAGACGAATCGAGTGCCGGATAGGCCACAAGTCTCGGTGATTTCAGAACATTCGAACCGTGGCTTGTTGGTGACAGACAAATGAGGGTGTGCGTGGCAAAAGCGCACAATCCCGAGCTCAAGGGGGGTTGCTCGAGGTCAGTTTGTCGTGAGGGGTTCCTGATGGCGCTGGCTGTGCAAGCAGGGCCCATAGTATCGTTTGCAATGAATCGCAGCGTGCAGACGTAAGATCGGCAGGCGGGCTTTGGCGAAAGCTGACAGAGCGATGAGCGAAACTTAAGACTGTTCCGCGCCGGGGGCAGTCATCACCCGAGGGGTGTGACGATGCGAGACTGTTCGAACAATCGTGGTGGGTTTGACCGCGTATTGATGGCCGTCGCGGCAACTTTCCTCACGATGTCCGCCACCTCGGCGCTGGCGCAGGATGCTTCGCGCTCGACGCCGGCGGAACTCGCAATCGATGCGGCGATCCCGCGCCCCGAGCCTGCCAATGTGCCGCCCCCCACCGCCGCCGACTTCAAGATGGACGACACCACGGCGTCGACGACGCCGGCTGCTGCCGAAGCCGTCAAGCCCGCGAAAACCAGGCCCGCCGATGTCGCCACCGCGCCGCCCGCGCCCGTCACGCCCGATAACGCCACGCTCGCACCGGCGGTGCCGCTCCCGCCGTCCACCACCGCGGCCGCACCGCCCGTCCCCGAGGCGCCTGCGACCGCAACGGCCGCTCCGGCCGCGCCAGCTCCCGCTGCGGCCATTCCGACTCCTGAACCCGTCAAGGTCAGCACCGTTGCGCCGGCGGACCAGCCGGTCGCTGACAGGCTGAAGGAGATGCTGGCCGCCAAGAACCTGCGCTATTTCGAGCGCAAGGCCGAGCGGGCCGCTGTCGAGAAGTTTTATGGCGCCCGCGACTACGCCCCGATCTGGAGCCAGGCCGGCAGCCTGACCGACAACGCCAAGGGCGTCATCGCCCGCCTCAAGGACGCCGCTTCCGACGGGATGAACGCCAGTGACTATCCGGTGCCGGATTTCGCCGCAGCCAGCACGCCGGATGCGCTCGCCGAAGCCGATCTGAAGCTGACCGACAGCATGCTCGACTATGCGCGGCAGGCGCAGAGCGGACGGATGCATTGGTCGCAGGTCTCGGCCGACATCCAGTATCCGGAACATCCGATCGATCCGGCCGAAGTGCTCGCCAATGTCTCCTCCGCCAAGGACGCATCGGCTACGCTCGACAGCTATAATCCGCCGCAAAAGCTCTATCAGGAGCTGAAGAAGAAGCTCGCCGAATTGCGCGGCCAGGGCGACGGCCCGGTGATCACCATCGCCGACGGCCCGACGCTGAAATACACGCCAGCCAAGGGCAAGAAGCAGTCCGCGGTCGTGGTCGAAGATGCGCGCGTGCCGCAGCTTCGTGCCAAGCTCGGCGTTACCGAGAACGCCGACGACGACCATTACGACGCCAAGGTCGCCGAAGCCGTGCGCCGCTTCCAGGAGAATGCGGACTTGCCCGCGACCGGCGCGCTCGACAACCGCACGGTTACCGCGATCAACAGCCCGAAGCGCGACAGGCAAATCGACACCGTGATCGTGAACATGGAGCGCTGGCGCTGGCTGCCGCGCGACCTCGGCGCAGAAGCGGTCGGCGACGCCTATGTCATCCTCAACATCCCCGATTACACGCTGAAGGTGATGCAGCACGGCGCCCAAGTCTGGACCACCAGGGTCGTGACGGGCAAGCCGGGCATCCATGCAACGCCACTTTTGACCGAGACGATGAAGTACATCACGGTCAACCCGACCTGGAACGTGCCGCCGTCGATCGTGTACGGCGAATATCTGCCGGCCCTGCAGCAGGACCCCACCGTGCTCCAGCGCATGGGCCTGCGGCTCGAGCAGAATCGCGACGGCAGCGTGCATATCTCGCAGCCGCCGGGAGAAGCCAATGCGCTCGGTCGCATCCGCTTCAACTTCCCGAACAAGTTCCTGGTCTATCAGCATGACACGCCGGACAAGTACCTGTTCGAAAAGACCGAGCGCGCCTACAGCCATGGCTGCATGCGCGTGCAGTATCCGGATCAGTACGCGTCCGTGCTGCTCAACATCACGCAGCCGAACGAGCATTGGACGCCGGAACGCATCCGCAGCATGTACGGCTCGAGCGAGGTTGACCTGAAATTCCCGACACCGATCCCGGTCAACATCACCTACCAGACCGCGTTCGTGGACGACGGTGGCAAGTTGCAGTTCCGCAAGGACATCTATGGCCGCGACGCGACCATGATCGCGATGCTCAAGGCCCCGCATTCGCGCGACCTCGAGAACGTGGTGGCGCATTCGCAGCCAAGCTACGGCAAGCCGTCAGGTGTGAGCCTGCCGCCCGGCGTGCCCGGCGTCTTCGCCAGCAACAACGGCTTCTCCTCTTCCGGTCCGTCGTTCTTCGAGCGACTGTTCGGACCGCCCGTCCCGCCGGCTCCGATCGGCCGTCGCGCGGCACCGCCTCCGGGACAGCGCCGGATCTTCACCCGCTAGACCGTCCGCCTAGAAATTTCCGTTTGAAGTCAACGACCTCGCCGCAAGGCGAGGTCGTTTAACGTTAACCATTCTCCACCTCGATCTGCGCGGTGGGCACTTTTTCGCCACACTTGGCCCGTTAGGTTAACGCTGACTTGGGGCGGGATGGTTAAAAGTTCATTAACCATCCCGTATTAAGAAAGCGTTCATTCTCTTTTGCCGCTCGGGGTTGGCGAAAAGAGACAAATGACCGCTCGTCGACTGGGTGGGCTCATCGTGCTGATTGACCTCGCACGTCAATTCAATTCGCCGTCTGCGCCCAAAGTGGGGTTGAAGGCCGGAGCCTGCATCGGCCTCGCCGCGCTGTTGCTCCTCGTCGGCGCCGGCTCGGTGCACGACGCCACGGCGGAAAACGAGACCCGCACGCTTTCCTTCCATCACACCCATTCGGGTGAAGATATCACCATCACCTTCAAGCGCGATGGCCGCTATGACGAAGCCGCGCTGAAGCAGCTCAATCACTATCTGCGCGACTGGCGCACCCAGGACGAGACGGTGATGGACCGTCACCTCTTCGATATCCTCTGGGAAGTCTATCGCGACGTCGACGGCAAGCAGCCGATCCAGATCGTCTCCTCCTATCGCTCGCCCGCCACCAACGCCATGCTCCGCCGCCGCTCGGCGCATTCAGGCGTGGCGCGGTTCTCCCAGCACATGCTGGGGCATGCGATGGACTTCTACATCCCCGGCGTGCCGCTGGAGCAGATCCGCTACGCGGGCCTGCGGCTGCAGCGCGGCGGCGTCGGTTTCTATCCGACCTCGGGATCGCCCTTCGTGCATCTCGATACCGGCAACATCCGCCATTGGCCGCGGATGACGCATGACCAGCTCGTCAAGGTGTTCCCGGATGGCCGCACCGTGCATATCCCGACCGACGGCGTGCCACTGAAGGGCTATGAGCTCGCCAAGGCCGACATCGAAAAGCGCGGCAATGGCGATGATGCCGCGACCATCGCAAGGCCCTCGTTGTTTGCCGCGCTATTCAAGGGCGGCAAGTCGAACGACGAGGATGACGAGACCGCGGTCTTGCCTGAAGAGAAGGCCGCGCCAGCGGCAGTTGCCGCGGCCACCAAGCCGGCGCCGGCGCCGCGCGCCAAACCGCAGGTACCGGCGGCGCTGCAGCTTGCCTCCGCCGACGCGCAGATGGTGCAGCCACCGAAGGCGAAGCCGGCCCCGGCGCCCGCCGACCAGCCGGAGACGGTCGCCGACATCATCAGCGCCCGCGGCTTCTGGGGTGACGATCGCACCGAGCCGAAGCCGGACACCGCCGCCCAGGTGATCGCCGCGGTCGCCGCCCGCAAGGCACTCGAAGCCGCCGATCCGCAATCGACCGCGAGCATGTCGGCGCCCTATCAGGCGATGGCCTATGCGCCGCAGGCCTCGCCTCCCACGGACCGCCCCAACGTCGTCGCCGCCTCCGCGCCTATCCCGCGTAGCGTGCGTCCCGCCGTGCCACGCAATCCGGATGCCGCGACCGAGATCAACACCATCGCGACCAAGGTTGCGGCCGGTCCGGGCGATGTGATCACCAATGCGTCGCGGCTTTCGGCCGCCAAGGGCAACGACATCTGGCTGCGCATACTGATGCTGGCGCCGAACGTCACCACCTCCATGTCGGTGACCCCGATGGGCGACACCGACATGACCCAGATGCGTGCCTTCTTCGCGAAGCCTCAGACCTCAATCAGGATGGGCTTTACGGACGATCCGATGATGGGCCTTGCCACCGACCATTTTTCCGGCTCGGCCGTCATCAAGCTCGAGATGACGTCATTCCCGCTACGCACGGCGCTCCTGAAGTAAGCCCGGGCCATCCCAACAAATTCAGCGTCGTCCTCGCGGAAAGCGAGGATCCATAACCACAGGGCGCAGTTATCGTCCTGTGCTACGGCTGCAGCGCTGACGTCAACAACCGCCTGTGGTGATGGGTCCCGGATCGCGCTCGCGTTGCTTCCGCCTTCGCTCTTCGAGCTACTGCGGACAAGCGCTTGTCCGGGACGACAGATGTGAGTTAGTTAGGCGCGCGGCCCCTCACAGCATCCCCAGCGCCAGCATGTAGGTCTCCAGGATGGTCTCCTGCTCCTGGCGCTCGTTGGGATCCTGTTTGCGCAGGCGGATGATGGTGCGCAGCGCCTTGACGTCGAAACCGTTGCCCTTGCTTTCGGCATAGACGTCGCGGATGTCGTCGGAAATGGTCTTTTTCTCTTCTTCCAGCCGCTCGATGCGCTCGATGATCGACTTGAGCTGATCTTTGGCAAAGCGCGTGGCGGGTTGTTCTTCCTGGACGGCGGCGGAGGTGGCCATCTCTTACTCCTGAATCGAACTGACAATGAGCTTGAGACGCAGCCTGCCTGTTGTCAGCCGCCCGCGTCTTTTCGCGGATGACCCTCGATTTTGCCAACCGTTCCGTCAAGCTGGCATCCCCTTCATCCACAGCGGCACCCACACCTTCTCGGCTTGAAGCGAGAAAGCTGTGGACCGCGCGGCGCGACCTTCCGCTTTGCTGCGATCGCTGCCAGCCCGCGAATCAGTGACCGGGGTGCGCCTTCTTCATCGCCGCCGTCTGCTCCGGCGTGGCCTTGCCCTGATATTTCGTCTTCCAGGTCTCGTAGGGCATGCCGTAGACGGCCTCGCGGCTCTCATCCTTGGAGAGCGCAACGCCCTTCTCGTCGGCGGCATCCTTCAGCCAGTTCGACAGGCAGTTGCGGCAGAAGCCCGCCAGATTCATCAGATCGATGTTCTGAACATCGGTCCGCTCGCGCAGGTGTGTCAGAAGGCGCCGGAAGGCGGCGGCTTCGAGTTCCGTTCTGGTCTTGTCGTCGATCGCCATGATCAAATTCTCGTCCTTG
>Ga0070684_100001431_pt1 | contig 17200 bp, 16 predicted proteins | sample KBSC723LmetaG_FD_65653 | JGI IMG/M metagenome (GOLD analysis project Ga0070684, IMG submission 65653) | Corn rhizosphere microbial communities from Kellogg Biological Station, Michigan, USA - KBS C7.2-3L metaG | ecosystem: Host-associated > Plants > Roots > Rhizosphere ...
ACCACCGACGAGCCGAACCACCGTTGAAGACGAGGAGCAGTTCCGTGTACGACATGTACCCCGACACGTGGGGTCCCGCCAACCACCAGACCGAGAACCCGTACAGCCACGAGGCCCTGCAGGCCTCGCTCGACCTACGGGACAACGGCGGCCAGCGCCCGGACGACAACTAGCCTCACCGGCATGACGTCCGACTCGATGCCTGCCTCGGCGACCACCTCGATCCGGGTGGCCGTGATCGGTGGCGACGGCATCGGGCCGGAGGTGACGGCCGAGGCGCTCAAGGTCCTCGAGGCGGCCGCCCCGGTGAAGATCGAGCAGACCCGCTATGACCTCGGGGCCGAGCGCTACCTCGCCACGGGAGAGGTGCTGCCGGACTCCGTGCTCGCGGAGATCCGCGGGCACGACGCGATCCTCCTGGGCGCGGTCGGTGGCCGGCCGGGAGATCCGAGGCTTCCCGCGGGCATCCTCGAGCGTGGGCTGTTGCTCAGGCTCCGGTTCGAGCTCGACCACTACGTCAACCTGCGGCCGTCCCGGACCTATCCGGGTGTCCGGTCGCCGTTGACCGACCCCGGCGAGGTCGACTTCGTGGTCGTCCGCGAGGGCACCGAGGGCCCCTACACCGGCAACGGCGGGCGACTGCGGGCGGACACCCCGGCCGAGGTGGCGACCGAGGTCAGCCTGAACACGGCGTACGGCGTGGAGCGCGTCGTCCGCGACGCGTTCACCCGCGCGGCCCGACGGCCGCGCCGGAAGCTGACGCTCGTGCACAAGACCAACGTGCTGGTGCACGCCGGCGCGCTCTGGTCGCGCGTCGTGGCCGAGGTGGGGGCCGACTTCCCGGACGTGACCGTGGACTACCTCCACGTCGACGCGGCCACGATCTTCCTGACCACGGACCCGGCGCGCTTCGACGTCGTGGTCAGCGACAACCTCTTCGGCGACATCCTCACCGATCTCGCCGCCGCCGTGACCGGCGGGATCGGCCTGGCCGCGTCGGGGAACATCAACCCCGAGCGCACCACTCCTTCGATGTTCGAGCCGGTGCACGGCTCGGCGCCCGACATCGCGGGGCAGGGCGTCGCCGACCCGACCGCGGCGATCCTCTCCGCCGGTCTCCTCCTGGACCATCTGGGTCACCCCGACGCCGCGCGGGCTGTCGACGCCGCCGTGGTGGCGGACCTCGCCGACCGGGTACCCGGCGCCGGACGCCGTACCCCGGAGGTCGGCGACGCCATCGCGGGGCGGGTGGCGTGAGGTTGCTGTCGGTTTCACCGCTTAGGCGGTGAAACCGATGCTTCTTGGCCGAAGCAAACCTCGAGAACCATCAGATTCACCGCCTAAGCGGTGAATCGAGTGACCTCTGCGACCTTCGGGAGGTGGACTAACCTGCGTGCCATGGAGATCAGTACGACCCTGACGGACGAGCCGGTCGCGGAGGATCGGTTGGCGGAGATCTTGGCGAATCCGGGCTTCGGGGCGTACTTCACCGATCACATGTTCACGGTGCGGTGGAACCCGGCGGAGGGGTGGCACGGGGCCGAGATCACGCCGTACGGGCCGTTGACGTTGGATCCGGCGACGGCGGTGTTCCACTACGCGCAGGAGATCTTCGAAGGGATGAAGGCCTACCGGCACGAGGACGGGAGTGTGTGGGCGTTCCGGCCGGAGGCGAACGCCGAGCGGATGGTGCGGTCGAGTCGGCGGCTCGCGCTGCCCGAGCTGCCTCCGGCGGACTTCGTCCAGGCGGTCGAGGAGCTGGTCCGGGTCGACCGGCGCTGGGTGCCCGACGGCGCGGGTGAGAAGAGCCTGTATCTGCGGCCGTTCATGATCGCCACCGACCGGTTCTTGGGGGTGCGGCCGGCCGAGCACGTGACGTTCATGGTGATCGCCAGCCCGGCGGGTGCCTACTTCACCAAGGGTCCGGTGCCGATCACCCTGTGGCTCAGCACCGACTACACCCGGGCCGGTCGCGGTGGGATGGGTGCGGCCAAGACCGGCGGCAACTACGCGTCCTCGCTGGTCGCGCAGCAGGAGGCCACCGCGCACGGCTGTGACCAGGTGGTGTTCCTCGACGGTCAGGAGCTGCGCTACGTCGAGGAGCTGGGTGGGATGAACATGTACTTCGTCCACGCCGATGGCCGGATCGTGACCCCGCAGCTCGGCACGATCCTGGAGGGCATCACCCGCGGCAGCATCATCGAGCTGGCCGGGAAGATGGGCTACCAGGTCCAGGAGCAGAAGATCTCCATCGACCGGTGGCGCGACGGGATCGCGAGCGGTGAGATCACCGAGGTCTTCGCGTGCGGCACCGCCGCGGTGGTCACCCCGGTCGGCTCGCTGAAGTGGGACGGCGGGCAGACCCCCGAGGTCACTGAGGCCGGCGAGGTCACCATGGCCATCCGCCGTGCCCTGGTCGACATCCAGTACGGCCGCGCCGACGACACCTTCGGCTGGATGCACCGCATCTGCTGACGCGACGACCCGCGCCACGACCGGGCGACGGCTCACCTGCCGGATCACGGCCGGCCGGTACCGTGAGGGGGTGTCGGTCCAGCCCTCTCCCGCGCGCATGGTGGGGGAGTACACCCTGCTCGCCCGCCTCGGCGAGGGCGGGATGGGCGTCGTCCACCTGGCCCGCAAGGGAGACGGACCCCGGGTCGCGCTGAAGGTCCTGCGCCCCCACATCGTCGGGGACGACGAGGCGCGCCGACGACTCGCCCGCGAGGTGAGCTCGCTGGAGCGCATCCGCAGCCGCTGGATCGCGGAGATCGTGGATGCCGATCCGTGGGGCCCGACGCCGTACGTCGCGACCCGCTACGTGCCCGGCCTGAGCCTGCACGACCACGTGCCGCAGGAGGGACCCATCACCGGTCCGGACCTGGCCTGGTTCGCACGCTGCCTGGCCGAGGGTGTGGCCAGCGTCCATGCCGTCGGCGTGCTGCACCGAGACGTCAAGCCGTCCAACGTGCTCCTCGAGGGGCGCACCCCGATCCTGATCGACTTCGGCCTGGCGCGCGTGGCCGACGACCCCAAGCTCACCCACACCGGCTGGCTGCTCGGCACTCCGGGCTACCTCGCACCCGAGATCCTGTACGGCGACGACGCGACCACCGCGTCGGACGTGCACTCCTGGGCGGCGACGGTGGCGTTCGCCGGCACCGGTCACCCGCCGTTCGGCCGTGGACCGTCGATGGCGATCATGGACCGGGTACGCCGCGGCGAGCACGACCTGGGCGGGTTGCCCGACGACCTGCGTGCCGTGGTCTCCGCGGCCCTCGACCCCGACCCGGCGCGTCGGCCGGCGATCCGGGAGATCATCGCGCGGCTGGGCGGTGACGACACGTCCGCACCGCCGACCCCACGACCGACCGTGGACGACCCGTTCACGCTGCCGCTCGCGCTGGTCGCCCAGGACGAGGCGGCCGCCCCGACCGCCGCGTCGCGCCGGACACCGGTGGCGAGGCCGGACGAGCCCTACGACCAGACCCGCGACCCGGCGTACGACCGGCCCGCACGCACCCGTCACCTGCCGGCCGAGCGGCCATGGGGTCCGGAGGGTGTCGAGGGCGAGGACCCCGACGAGCTACCCGTCGACCTCGAACCCGCCCCGGCCCGTGAGAGCACCGCGATGGTGCTCCGGCGCGGAGTCGTGGTGGCCGCGTTCGGCCTCGTCGTCGGCGCGGCGACCGCCGCCTGGCCCTACTGGGCACTGGTGCTCGCGCTGGGCGGGTCGTGGCTCCTGCGCACCTGCACCATGACCGTCACCGCGCACGGCGATCGGCGCCGGCTCCGCGGCGCCCGGTGGTACGACGTGCTGCTCGCGCCGCTCACGGCGCCGTGGTACGTCGTCGCGGCCGTCCCGGGTGCCCTGCTCCTCGCGACCTGGGCGCTCGGCGTCGGCATCGCCGGGGCGTTGTTGTGCTACGCCGCCGGCCTGTCGACCGCGGCGACGCTCTTCGTCACCGGGCTCTGCGTGGCCACCGGCCTGTGGGTCGGACCGGGGGCCGCTCACGTCCGGTGGCCGGTCCGCGTGGTCGCGCACGCGATCGCGCGCCGTACCGGACGGTGGGCGGTGCTGACCGTCGTGCTCGTCGCGCTGGCCGGTTTCCTGGGCCACCAGGCGTCGCTCGAGAGCGGCTGGTCGCCGTTCGGCAGACCACCGCTGATCGGCCGTTGAGACACCAGGACTCCCAGCCCGGACGGACCACGTGATCGTGCCTGGTGACGATCGTGCATCTCGCAGGACGGCAGCCACCGCAGTGGGGCCGGCCGGATCCTGAGATCCGACCGGCCCCTCGGCTCGTTCGATGCCATGCTGTGGGCGTGAGCACCACGATCATCATCACCTAGCGCGTCGGGATCTTCCGACGCGCAGACCTCTCGTCCCGACGGGGGGTCTTTTTGTTTCCCGACATGAACCGGTACGACGACCAGGACGGCACGCGATGGACCTGCAGGGTGACTTCCACGTCTACGACACGACCCTGCGCGACGGCGCGCAGCAGGAGGGGCTGAACCTCTCCGTCACCGACAAGCTGACCATTGCCCGCCAGCTCGACGAGCTGGGCGTGGGGTTCATCGAGGGCGGCTGGCCGGGCGCCAGCCCGAAGGACACCGAGTTCTTCTCCCGGGCTCGCGACGAGCTGTCCCTGCGGCACGCCCGGCTTTCGGCCTTCGGGGCGACCCGGCGGGTCGGCGTCCGCGCGGCCGACGACCCGCTGGTCGGCGCACTGCGCGACAGCGGTGCTCCGGTGGTGACCCTGGTCGCCAAGTCACACCCCCGACACGTCGAGCTGGCCCTGCGCACGACGCTCGCGGAGAACCTCGACATGGTCCGCGACACCGTCAGCCACCTGATCGCCGAGGGGCAGCAGGTGTTCCTCGACGCGGAGCACTTCTTCGACGGCTACCGCGCCGACCGCGACTACGCGCTCGAGGTGCTGCGCACGGCGTACGACGCGGGCGCCGAGGTCGTGGCCCTCTGCGACACCAACGGCGGGATGCTGCCCGGCTGGGTCGCGGACGTCGTCCATGACGTCGTCGCCTCGACGTCCGGCCGCGTCGGGATCCACTGCCACAACGACACCGGATGCGCCGTCGCCAACACCCTCGCCGCGGTCCAGGCCGGGGCGTCCCACGTGCAGGGCACGATCAACGGGTACGGCGAGCGCACCGGCAACGCGGACCTGGTCGCGGTGGTGGCCAACCTCCAGCTCAAGCTCGACCGCTCGGTCCTCCCCGACGGTCTGCTCGGCGAGGCGACCCGCATCGCGCACGCCGTCGCCGAGGTCACCAACGTGCCGCCGGCGTCGCGCCAGCCGTACGTCGGGGGCTCGGCCTTCGCGCACAAGGCCGGGCTGCACGCGAGCGCGATCAAGGTCGACCCCGGCCTCTACCAGCACATGGACCCGGTCGGCGTCGGCAACGACATGCGGCTGCTGGTCAGCGACATGGCGGGACGCGCCTCGATCGAGCTGAAGGGCCGCGAGCTCGGCTACGACCTGTCCGGTGACCGCGACCTGGTCGACCGGGTGACCGCGCGGGTCAAGGAGATGGAGGCCCGCGGCTACACCTTCGAGGCCGCGGACGCGTCCTTCGAGCTGCTGCTCGCCGAGGAGGCCGACGGCCGGCGCCCGTCATACCTCACCGTCGAGTCCTGGCGGGTGATCACCGAGACACTGACGCACGCACGACCCGGCGAGGAAGCTGTCTCCGAGGCCACCGTGAAGCTGGTCGCCGAGGGCGTGCGCTACGTCGAGACCGGCGAGGGCAACGGGCCGGTGAACGCGCTCGACCAGGCGCTGCGGCAGGCCCTGGTGCGCGCGTTCCCCGAGGTCGCCAAGTTCGAGCTGATCGACTACAAGGTGCGGATCCTCGACCCCTCCCTGCCCGGCGGTCACGGCACCGACGCGATCACCCGCGTCCTGATCGAGACCGCCGACGGTGAGTCGTCGTGGGTCACCGTCGGGGTCGGGCACAACGTGATCGAGGCGTCGTGGGAGGCGTTGCTCGACGGGATCACCTTCGGCCTGCGCCGCGCGCGGCGCTGACCCCGGTCACCGGCTAGCGTCGGTCGGGTGAGCGAGCTCCACGACCTGACCGCCCTCGAGCAGGCCGACGCCGTACGTCGCGGCCAGGCGTCGCCACGCGAGCTCGTGACGCACTATCTGGCGCGGGCGGACGTGGTCGGCGCCTTCGTCACGCGCACGCCCGAGCGGGCCCTGGAGCGTGCCGAGTCGCTGCTGCCGGTGCCCGCCGAGGCGGGTCCGCTGTACGGCGTACCGACCGCGATCAAGGACCTCAACCTGACCGCCGGCGTGCGGACGACCTTCGGGTCCGCGGCGTTCGCGGAGTTCGTGCCCGACATCTCCGACGGCATCACCCTGTCGATCGAGGCCGCCGGAATGGTCAGTCTCGGGAAGACCAACACCCCGGAGTTCGGCTCGCCCTGCTACACCGAGCCGGACGTCGCGCCACCGGCGGTGACGCCGTGGGATCCGACCCGGATGGCCGGTGGGTCGTCGGGCGGGGCTGCGGCCGCCGTGGCCGCCGGGCTGGTACCGGTGGCGCAGGGCTCGGACGGCGGCGGCTCGATCCGCATCCCCGCCTCCTGCTGCGGGCTCGTCGGCCTGAAGCCCACACGTGGACGCATCAGCGGCTGGCCGATGTACGGCGAGATCACCGGGCTCGCCACCGGCGGGTCGATCGGCCGGACCGTTCGCGACGCGGCCGCCCTCCTCGACGTGCTCGCCGGTCGGCGAGCCGGTGATCCCTCGTGGGCTCCCGCGCCGGCGTCGTCGTTCCTGTCGGCATGCGACCGCGAGCCGGGTCGCCTGCGGATCGCGCGCTTCATCGAGCCGGTGATCGCCGACGTCGACGTCGATCCCGAGTGCGTGGCGGCGTGGGCGTCGGTGTCGACCCTGCTCGTCTCGCTGGGTCACGACGTCGAGGACATCGCCGTCCCGATGCCACGTGAGGCGGTGCCGACGTTCGAGACGTGCTGGGCGGTGCTGACGGCGCTGTCGCCGGTCGCGCCGGCGCAAGAGGAGCTGCTGCGGCCGCTCACCCGGTGGCTGGCCGGGTGGGGGCGGGCGGTGAACGGCCCGGAGTTCGGGCTGGCGCTGGGCGCGATGCGCCGCTACGCCGCCGACTGCCTCACCGCTCTCGCGCCGTACGACGCGGTGCTCACGCCGACGCTCGCCGCGCCGCCGCTGCCGGTCGGTGCCCTGCGCGACGACGACGACCCGGGCGCGGACTTCGAGGCACAGAAGCGCTTCACACCCTGGACCTCGGCCTGGAACGTCACCGGCATGCCGGCCGTCTCGCTGCCGCTGCACTGGACGGGGTCCGGGCTTCCGGTCGGCGTGATGCTGGCGGCTCGGCCGGCCGAGGAGGAGCTGCTGCTCTCACTGGCCGCCCAGGTGGAGGCCGCCGCTCCCTGGGCCGACCGCCGCCCGCCGGGCTGGTGAGTCCTCTCGGGGTCAGACCTCGAAGGTGCCCCCGGACCGCCAGTAGAGGTTGTCCTCGCGGGTCATGAACCCGTGGTCGACCAGGTAGCGACGGAACAGTGCGTAGTCCGGGTGGAACGTCGTGATCAGCTCGTTGACCTCGGCCTCGGTGTAGCGGCGGCCGGGCTCGAACTTCTGTGCCAGGTGGTCGAGCACCACCATCAGCTTGGCCTGCTTCGACGGCACGACTCGCAACCGGCCGTCCTCAGCCAGGAAGTTCTGGAGCACGCGGTCGTCCATGGGACAACCGTAGTCAGCCGAGATCGGGGTCGGTCACGCGCCCGGAGTCGTACCTCAGCCGCGCTCGGACGCGTCTCGGACGAGTCGCTCGCACTGCCGGATCAGCTCCGCCCGGAGCGGCCGTGCCCTCTCCATGAACAGGCGCTGGTGGGCGACGTACTCCTGCTTGCCCTCCGCGGTCTCGATCGGGATCGGGGAGAAGCCGAGGTCGGCGAGGTCGTACGGCGCGGCGCGCATGTCGACGGTCCGCACGTCCCAGGCGAGCACGAAGCAGTCGGCGACGAGGTCGGAGCCGACCAGCGGCCAGAGCCGGAAGGCGTGCTTGTAGAGGTCCATGGTGGCGTGCAGACAGCCGGGCTGCTCGTACGCCGGGCGGTCGCCGGGACCGGGGCGGAGCCGGTTGCGGGGCGCGGCGGACGGCGTGAAGAACCGGTACGCGTCGAAGTGCGAGCAGGCGATGCGGTGCGAGTCGACGACCGCGTCGGTCCCGACGGCGCCCAGGCGGAGCGGCATCGGATGCCGGGTGTCGTCGGCCCCGTGCACCATCGCCCACTCGTGCAGACCGAAGCAGGCGAGCGTCGGCGTCCGTGCGGCCGTCGCGCGCAGCAGCTCGAGGGTCGAGGCCACCAGCGGCCGCCGCCTCTGCAGCACCGAGGCAGTCCCCGACTCCGGCCACCCGGGCTGCCAGTCGAGCAGCTTGGCGGGGGAGAAGGAGTAGTAGGTGAAGAGGAAGTCGTGCACCGGGTGGGCCACGCCGGCTCGGCGGCGCGCCAGGTGCGGCTCGACGTACGGCGCGAGGCGGGCGCGGTGCGCCGCGGCCGCCCGTCGGTCGCTCGCGCGGCGCTCGTCGGTCGAGCCTGTCGAGACCATGCCCTCAGTCTGCGAGATCGACCACGGCCCCGTGCAACTCCGCGAGCATCACTGCGGCCCGTAGGTCCATCCTCGTCTCCTGCAACGTCGCCGACGCCAGGTCCATCCGGTCGACCGACGCCTTGCGCAGGTCTGCCCGGGTGAGGTCGGCCTCGCGCACGGTCGCCGCGTCCAGCCGCGCGCCTCTGAGCGCGGCACCGGTCAGGTCGGCCAGGGACAGGTCCGCGTCACGCAGGTCGACCCCGCTGAGGTCCACCCCGGACAGGTTCGCGCCGCGCAGGGTCACCGATCGCCACGCCCCGCCGACGACCGTCAGCGGCCGCAGCGTGCACTCGGAGAACACCGAGCCGGTCAGCTTGCACCCGTCCAACGTGGCGGTGAAGAAGCTGCTCCGCCGGAAGTCGCAGCCCACGAAGGCCGTCGCCCGATGGGTCGAGGCGTTGAAGCGACAGGTGTGGAAGGTGCAGCCCTCGAACACTGTGCCGCTCGTGGTCGCCTCGGTGAGATCGACGTCGGTGAACACGCAGTCGACGAAGCGCACGGCGTCGACCTCCGCGCCGTACCAGTCCTCGTCGCGGACGCTCCGGCCCTCCGCGCCCTGCAGCACGTCGCTCATGCGCACAACCTAGGGCCGCCTCGTACCCGAGCCGTACGGATGAGGGAGCGGCCCGCCCCGATGGATAGGCTCGGCCCGTGCGTATCGCGAGGTTCACCACGGGCGACGACCCGGCGTACGGCGTGGTCAGCGGCGACCTGGACGAGTTCGGCCAGCCCGCCGAGGACAGCGTCGTCGTCGAGCTGACCGGGGACCCGCTGTACGCCGGCCTCCAGCCGACCCAGACCGAGCATCGCCTGTCGGACCTCCGTCTGCTCGCCCCGGTGATCCCACGCAGCAAGGTCGTCGCGATCGGCCGCAACTACGGGGGCCACGCCGCCGAGCTCGGCAACGACGTGCCCGAGGAGCCGCTGATGTTCCTCAAGCCCAACACCTCGGTGGTGGGCCCGGGCGACCAGGTCCTCTACCCGCCACAGAGCGAGCGGGTCGACTACGAGGGCGAGCTCGCGGTCGTCATCGGCCGCATCTGCCGCGACGTCCCGCCGGAGCAGGCGACCGACGTGATCTTCGGCTACACCATTGCCAACGACGTGACGGCTCGTGACCTGCAGAAGAAGGACGGGCAGTTCACGCGCGCCAAGGGCTTCGACTCGTTCTGCCCGCTCGGGCCGTGGATCGAGACCGATCTGGACCCGCAGCACTTCAGTGACGGCGTGGCCATCCAGACCCATCTCAACGGCGACCTGGTGCAGGACGGCTCGACGAAGGACATGATCTTCGACATCCCGACCCTGGTCGCCCACATCACCAGCGTGATGACGCTGCTGCCGGGTGACGTGATCCTGACCGGGACGCCGGAGGGCATCGGTCCGATGCAGCCCGGCGACGAGGTGGAGGTGTCGATCGCCGGGCTCGGCGCCCTGACGAACACGGTGGTGAGGCGATGAGCGACCCGGTCCTCGGCGATCTGCAGCCGTCGGACGTCCGCGTCCGCTTTCCACCCAGCCCGACGGGCAACCTGCACGTCGGGAACGTCCGCAGCGCCTTGTTCAACTGGGCCTTCGCCCGTCACTACGGTGGCACCCTCGTGCTGCGCATCGAGGACACCGACCTGGCCCGCAACACCGTCGAGGGCTACCGCTCGATCATCGACTCGCTGAACTGGCTCGGGATCGACTGGGACGAGGGACCGGAGGTCGGCGGCGACAACGGGCCCTACCGGCAGTCCGAGCGCTTCCCGATCTACGCCGAGGTGGCGCAGGCTCTCCGCGAGGAGGGCCTGGCGTACGACTGCTACTGCAAGAACGACGAGGTCGACGCGCGGCGCAAGGCCAGCGGCTCCAAGAACCAGGGGTACGACGGGTTCTGCCGCGAGCTCGACCCGGACCAGCTGGCCGTGTGGCAGGCCGAGGGACGGATGCCGGTGCTGCGATTCCGGATGCCGTCCCAGCCGATCGTCTTCCAGGACCTGGTGCGGGGCGAGGTGGCGTTCCTGCCCGAGCACGTCCCCGACTTCGCGATCCTGCGCGCCAACGGCGATCCGCTGTACACGCTCGTCAACCCGCTCGACGACGCGATGATGGGGATCACCCATGTGCTGCGCGGCGAGGACCTGCTCTCGTCGACCCCACGCCAGATCCCCCTGTACGAGACGTTGCACCGCCTCGGCGTCGGGAACGGCCCGCCGCGCTTCGGACACCTGCCGATGGTGATGGGTGAGGGCAACCGCAAGCTGTCCAAGCGCGACCCGGGCTCGGGGCTGCTGGAGTACGTCGATCGTGGCTTCCTGCCCGAGGGGCTGCTGAACTACCTCGCGCTGCTCGGCTGGGGCATCGCCGAGGACCGCGACGTCTTCACGATGCAGGAGATGGCCGAGGCGTTCGACATCCAGCGGGTCAACCCCAACCCGGCGCGCTTCGACATGAAGAAGCTCGAGGCGATCAACAGCGCCCACATGCGGCGCATCTCGCTGCCCGACATGACCGAGCGGGTGATCCCGTTCCTCGCCGAGGCCGAGCTCGTCGACGAGCCGATCAGTCCCGAGCAGCGCCGCCTGCTCGACGCCGCCATGCCGTTGGTGCACGAGCGCATCAACACGCTGTCCGAGTCGGTCCCGATGCTCGGGTTCCTGTTCGTGGACGAGGGCTCGTTCAGCCGGACCGACGAGATCGACGACGCGGGCCGCGACGTCGTGCGCGCGGCGTACGACGCACTGTCCGGGCTGGGCGAGTGGACCACGCCCGCGATCGAGGGTGCCCTCCGCGAGGCGCTGGTCGACGGGATGGGGCTGAAGCCGCGCAACGCCTTCGGCCCGGTCCGCGTGGCGGTCACCGGGAGCCGGGTCAGCCCTCCGCTCTTCGAGTCGCTGGAGCTGCTCGGCCGCGAACGCTCGCTCGGACGGCTCCAGACAGCGCTGACATGACACCTCCCGGGTCGACCTGGCTGCGGGGCCCGGTCGCCCCGGACGGTCTGGCGTACCACCGCATCCAGGAGGCCGGCCGCCCCGGCGTCTGGCGACCCCTCGTGGGCATCCTGGTGATGTTCCTGGGCTTCGTCCTCTTCGGAGCCCTGATCGCGACGATCGTCTTCCAGGCCGTCTACCTGGTCACCGGTCGGGGCGCCGTCGACGTGGCGCGGCTCGCCGACCTGACCAAGCCGACCCCGGCGGGCCTGGCCTTCCTCAACGTCGCCCTGGCGACGTTCATCCCGCTGGCGATGCTGACCACCCGCTTCGTGCACGGCATCGCACCCCGGTGGCTGGCCTCGGTCCGGCCGCGCATCCGATGGCGCTACCTGTTCGCCTGCCTGGGCGTCGCGGTCGTGGCGCTGATCGCGACCCTCATCGTCGGCTCGGTGGTGCCCGGCCAGGACGGCGACGTGAACGGGCACGCCAACGCCTTCACCACCACGACGTTCCACTACCTGCTGGTGATCCTGCTGCTGACGCCCTTCCAGGCGGCGGGGGAGGAGTACGTCTTCCGGGGCTATCTCACCCAGGCCTTCGGCGGGATGTTCCACTCGGCCTGGGTGGCGGTCCTGCTGCCGGCGCTCCTCTTCGGGCTCGCTCACGGGCTCGGCCAGAGCCCACCGGTCTTCTTCGACCGGTTCGCCTTCGGCGTCGTCGCCGGGATCCTGGTGATCCGCACCGGCGGGCTCGAGGCGGGCATCGCGATGCACGTCCTCAACAACTTCCTCGCCTACGGGATCGCGCTGGCCTACAGCGACATGGCCTCGACCCTGAACCCCTCCGGCGGCAGCTGGTGGAGCATCCCGGTGACTCTCACCCAGTCGCTGGTCTACCTGTGGCTGGCCGTCGTCGTGAGCCGCCGGATGGGGCTGGCGACCACCACCAGTGCGCGCGTTTTGGAGGCCCCACGGAGCCGCGTGTAAGGTTTCCCGGCGGTCGGTCCAGCACCCCGCGACCCCGCTCGCCGGGGCGCGGCGAAAGCGCGAAAGCCGGTCAACCATTGGGGTATGGTGTAATTGGCAGCACGACTGATTCTGGTTCAGTTAGTCTAGGTTCGAGTCCTAGTACCCCAGCGAGAGTCCCGGCGCAGACCGGGATTTTGAACGTCCGGGGGCCTTCGATACAGTCACTCCTCGCGTGTTCACGCGCTTGCCCCCGTTGTGTAGTGGCCTAGCACGCCGCCCTCTCAAGGCGGTAGCGCCGGTTCGAATCCGGTCGGGGGTACCCCGCTTCCTGGGCCAGATCGTGCGGCATTCGGGTCGGCAGCTCTTGGTGCTCCTCGGTACGTTCCGCGGCATGAGGTCGCGTTGGGCTCAGGTCGTCGTCCCGGTCGTGCTCATGCTCGCGCTCGCCGGCTGCGGTGGCACCGACGGCTCGAGTGTCGCGCCACCGGACTTCCCGTCGCCCTCCCACCACTCGCCGAGGCCCACGGGTACGTCGAGCCCGACCGGCTCGACGAGCCCGACCACCCACCCGGCAACGAGCGGGGCCACCAAGCTGCTCGTCTTCGTGATCGAGAACCACTCGCTGTCCGAGATGCAGTCGCAGATGCCGTGGACCTATCGGCTGGGCAAGAAGTACGGCCATGCGACCGACTTCCACGCGATGACCCACCCGTCGCTGCCCAACTATCTCGCCATCGCCGGCGGATCGACGTTCGGCGTGACGGACGACCTCAACCCGCCGGACCATCCGATCGGCGGCGCCTCGGTCTTCGGCGAAGCGCTCGCGCACGGGCTCACCGCCCGCGTGTACGCCGACGACATGCCGGCGCCGTGCACCCTCACGAATGCGGGCCGGTACGCCGTCCGGCACAACCCGTGGACCTACTTCACCTCGGAGCGCAGCGAGTGCCAGACGTTCGACACGGACCTGGACCGCTTCCCCCACGACGTACGCACGGGCCATCTGCCCGACGCCGGGATGGTGGTGCCCGACGTCTGCGACGACGCGCACGACTGCCCGCTGGCGACCGCCGACGCGTTCATCCGCCAAGGGGTCGGGCTCGCGATGTCGGGCCCGGACTTCCGCTCGGGCCGACTCGCCATCGTCGTCACGGCCGACGAGGACGACCGCACCCAAGGGAACGTCATCCTCACCATCCTCGTCCACCCGAGCGTGCGTGGCGTCGTGGTGACGCGCCCGCTCTCCCACCTGTCGCTGTCGCGGCTCTACAGCCAGGTGCTCGGTCTACCGCCTCTGCGGCAGGCCGCCACCGCCCCGTCGATGGTCAAGGCGTTCGGGCTGGCTCTCGGCCGCTGACGCGTCCGTTCGTCGGCCCCCGGGTGACCGCGGAAGGCCGGGTTCCCTAGGATCCGACCATGTCCTCCACCGCGCTCGTCCCGTCGCTCGTCCGCCCCAGCAGCCGTGCCGCCAGTCTCGTCGCGGACGCGGTCCTCGTCGCGATCGGCGTGGCCCTGATCGGGCTCTCCGCGCAGGTCACCTTCCACCTGCCGAACACGCCGGTCCCCTTCACCGGCCAGACCTTCGCGGTGCTGCTCGTCGGTGGGGCGTACGGCGCGACCCGCGGCTTCGCCACCATGGCCGCGTACCTGGTCGTCGGAGGCATCGGGTACGGCGTGTTCGCCCAGCACTCGTCCGGATGGGACGTGCTCAAGCTCTCGTCGGCCACCGGCGGCTACCTGGTCGGGATGCTCGTGGCGGCTGCTCTGGTCGGCTGGCTGGCCGACCGGGGGTGGGACCGCAGGGCAGCGCGCTCGCTGCCGGCGATGGTGCTGGGCAACATCGTGATCTACGCGTTCGGCTTCCTCTGGCTCCAGCACGCCCTGAGCCTGACCACGAGTCAGGCCTGGCACCTCGGGGTCCGACCGTTCCTGCCCGGCGACGCGCTCAAGATCCTGTTGGCCGCGGGCCTGCTCCCGGCAGCTTGGAAGGTCGTCGACGCCGTACGCCGCTGACGCGGGATGCCGGATCCCACCGTGTCCGATTCCCGCCAGAGACTGTCGGTGCCGTCGGCCATGATGGGGGCATGACCCCGACGACTGCGCCGATGCACCTGGACATCGAGTCCTGCTACCGCGCGGTGAAGAGCCGTGACCGCAGGTTCGACGGAGTCTTCTACACCGCGGTCCGCACCACCGGCATCTACTGCCGGCCCTCCTGCCCCGCGCGCACCCCCGCGTTCCACAACGTCACGTTCCACCCGACTGCGGCGGCCGCCCAGGCGGCCGGCTACCGCGCCTGCAAGCGCTGCCTCCCCGATGCCACGCCGGGCAGTCCCGACTGGGATGTCGCCGCCGACGCCGCGGGCCGTGCGATGCGACTGATCGGCGACGGCGTGGTCGACCGCGAGGGCGTCGACGGACTGGCTCGCCGCATCGGCTACACGACCCGTCACCTGTCGCGGCTCCTCACCCAGGAGCTCGGTGCCGGGCCGCTGGCGCTCGCGCGCGCCAAGCGCGCCCAGACCGCACGCGTGCTGCTCGAGACCACGGACCTCGGGGCGGCCGACATCGCGTTCGCATCCGGTTTCAGCAGCGTGCGGCAGTTCAACGAGACCGTGCGCGAGGTCTACGCCACCACGCCGACCCGGCTGCGAGGCGGCCGCGGGAAGGGCGCCCAGGGCGGCACCCTGCAGCTGCGGCTCGCCGTCCGCACGCCGTTCGCGGGTCGCGCGCTGCACGAGTTCCTGGCCACGCGCGCCGTCGCGGGCGTCGAGGTGGCCACGGACACGACGTACTCACGCACCCTCCGGCTTCCGCACGGCACCGGCACCGTCGAGCTCGAGCTCGACGACCACGACGAGAGCGGGTCGACGGCGTTCGTGCCCGCGACGTTCCGGCTGTCCGACCTGCGCGACCTCACCGCCGCCGTCGAACGGGTACGCCGTCTGGTCGACGCCGACTGCGATCCGGTCGCGATCTGCGACGCGTTCGCCGGCGACTCCGTGCTCGGTCCGCTGGTACGCCGACGGCCCGGCCTGCGCGTGCCGGGGCACGTCGACGGCGACGAGCTCGCGGTCCGAGCCGTGGTCGGCCAGCAGGTCACCGTCGCGGCCGCGCGCACCGCCGCCGGCCGCCTCACCCAGCAGTACGGCGAGCGCCTCGAGTCTCCGGTCGACGGACTGACCCATCTCTTCCCCCCGGCCGCTCGGCTGGCCGAGCTGGAGCCCGAGTCGTTGCCGATGCCGCGCGCACGCGGCCGGGCCCTGATCGCGGTGTGCCGGGCCCTCGCGGACGGCGAGCTCCGTCTCGACCGCGGCGGCGACCGCGACGACGTACGCCGGCAGCTGCTGGAGGTGCCGGGCATCGGGCCGTGGACCGCCGACTACATCGCGCTGCGCGCCCTCGGCCACCCCGACGTCTTCCTGCCCACCGACATCGGCATCCGCGACGCGTTGCGTCTGCTCGGGCGCGACCCGGCGGAAGCCGCGGCTCTCGCCGAGGGATGGCGACCGTGGCGTTCCTACGCCCAGCTCCATCTCTGGCACACGCTCTCCTCGAGCACAACGAAAGGACACTGACATGTGGACCGTCATGGACTCGCCCGTGGGCGACCTGCGCATCGTCGAGCACGACGGCGCGATCACCGCCATCGAGTTCTCGCCGTTCCGTGACCACGACGGGCGTCCCCGCGGCGACCGCGACGACGCCCACCCGGTGCTCGTCGAGACCGTGCGCCAGCTCCGCGCCTACTTCGACCGCGACCTCAAGGAGTTCGACCTGCCGCTCGACCCGCGCGGCAGCGAGTTCCAGCGCTCCGTCTGGGCACAGCTGCTCGAGATCGGGTACGGCGACACCGCGTCGTACGGCGAGATCGCCCACCGCCTCGGCAAGTCCAACGCCGCCTCACGCGCGGTCGGGCTGGCCAACGGCAGCAACCCGATCCCGATCGTCATCCCGTGCCACCGGGTGATCGGCGCCGACGGCACCCTGACCGGGTACGCCGGTGGCATCGAGCGCAAGCAGGCTCTCCTGGAGATCGAGCAGGACGCGCTGTTCTGAGCCGCTCGGGTTGAGCCGTCCCGAAAGCGCCGATGACCCGGCCACAACCCGCGGGCGGCCTACTCCGCGGCAGCCCGGCGCAGCGACTCGGACAACCGCTCCGCCGCGGCCACGACCGCCGGTGCGTGCATCCGGCCGGGTTGCCGCGACAGGCGCTCGAGCGGACCACTGACCGACACCGCGGCCACGATCTTCCCCGAGGGGGAGCGGACCGGCGCGGACACCGAGGCGACGCCCTGCTCCCGCTCGCCGACCGACTGCGCCCAGCCGCGCCGGCGGATGCCCGAGAGGGCGGCCGCGGAGAAGGCGGCGTTCTGCAGGCCGCGGTGGATGCGCTCGGCGTCCTCCCAGGCCAGCAGCACCTGGGCGGCGGAGCCGGCGCGCATCGTCAGCTGCGAGCCCACCGGGATCGTGTCGCGCAGTCCGGACGGGCGCTCGGCCGCCGCGACGCAGACGCGGTACTCGCCCTGACGGCGCCACAGCTGTGACGACTCGCCGGTGATGTCGCGCAACCGGGCGAGCACCGGCCCGGCCGTGGCGAGCAACCGGTCCTCGCCGGCGGCGACGGAGAGCTCCGCGAGCCGCGGGCCGA
>Ga0070684_100001433_pt1 | contig 17189 bp, 20 predicted proteins | sample KBSC723LmetaG_FD_65653 | JGI IMG/M metagenome (GOLD analysis project Ga0070684, IMG submission 65653) | Corn rhizosphere microbial communities from Kellogg Biological Station, Michigan, USA - KBS C7.2-3L metaG | ecosystem: Host-associated > Plants > Roots > Rhizosphere ...
CGCGGCAGCATCGAGGTCGCCTTCGGCCGCGAACGCTTCCACGAACTTCCCGCCAGCCTGGCGGATCACGGCGAGCGGGAACGGGACGGTTTTCAGTTCGGTCCCGGTTTCCTCGGCGAATTCGCGGAGCGCCGCCTCCGCGGGCGCTTCGCCGGGTTCGACGGCGCCCTTGGGGATCATCCACGCGCCGGCGTCCTTGTTTCGCCAGTAGGGACCGCCGGGCTTAATCAGCAGGACCTCGGTCTCGCCTGCCGGCTCGCGGAAAAGGAGGATTCCGGCGCTAAGCGGCGGCGGCATCGAAGCCGCTCTCGCGCGCAGTGACTGTTTCGGCAATCCATCCGCCGCCAAGCATGCGCGAACCGTCGTACAGCACCGCCGCCTGGCCTGGCGCTACCCCATATTCGGGCGAGCCGAAGCGGATCCATTCGCCATCGCGGACGGCCGGGACGGGCGGCGCGAGCGAGCGCACCTTGACGCTGACCTCGCGCTGGTCCTCGCCGATCCAGTTCCACTCGGCCACGCGCATCGCCTCGACCGCGAGCGCGCGCCGGGGACCGACAACGATCCGCGCGTACTTGGGCTCGATCCGGACGACGTAGAGCGGCTCCTTCTGGCCGCCGACCTCGATCCCGCGCCGCTGGCCGACGGTGAAATGCACGACGCCGCGATGACGGCCGAGCACATGGCCATCGAGATCGACGATCTCGCCGGGCTGCTCGGTCTCGGGGCGAAGGCGCTTCACCAGCCCGGCATAATCGCCGTCGGGAACGAAGCAGATGTCCTGGCTGTCGGGCTTGGCCGCGACTTCCAGGCCGACCTCGGCGGCGATCCGCCGAACCTCGTCCTTCGGCAGGCCGCCCAGCGGAAACCGGAGGAAGTCGAGTTGCTCCCGCGTCGTCCCGTAAAGGAAATAGCTCTGGTCCCGCCGCGCATCGGCGCCCTTGTGCAGTTCAGGACGATCCGCGTTTTGGACGCGCTGCACATAATGACCCGTCGCGAGGCAATCGGCTCCCAACTCGCGTGCGAAGGAAAGAAGGTCGACGAACTTCACGCCCTGATTGCAGCTGACGCACGGGACGGGGGTGCGCCCACGCGCATATTCCTCGACGAAGCGGTCGATCACCCCGTCGCGGAACCGGCTTTCGTAATCGAGCACGTAATGGGCAATTCCGAGGCGGTCGGCGACCTGCTTCGCATCATAGATGTCCTGCCCGGCGCAGCAGGCGCCCGAGCGCCGCACCGCCTCCCCATGGTCGTAGAGCTGCAGCGTCACCCCGATCACCTGCGCGCCGGTCCTTGCCGCGAGCGCGGCCGTCACCGAGCTGTCGACGCCGCCGGACATGGCAACGACGATCCGGGCACCGTCGGCGGGACGGCCAAGCTGAAAATCGATCCGCATTGGAGGGTCTCTTGCCGGCCTCTTTACCCGAATTTCACTCCTCGCGACTAGACCGGCTGAAGGAGAGGCAGTCGAGGGGGCAGTTTTGGCACGTCACGAAGGAGACTTCCGTGGCCGTGTTCAAGAGCCGCTCAGCCTCAACGAGCTGCTCGCGCTGCTCGGCAATGCCGGCGAGTGCGATGAACGCTCGAGAGAGGATGCGATCGCCTGTTACCTCTCCGGCGGAGAGGGATGGCGCGAGGCGGTGAAGCTGCTCGGCGGAACGTTCGCTGAAGGTGGGAGAGGGTTAAAGGGCGGTAAGCCGGACTGACCGGCGTGTTAACCAGCGCGTTTCAGAAAGTTTTCAACGGCCCGGAATTAAAGAACGGCCAGTTGCAATGATTAAGCAGGTGTGACGGAAGTATGCTCGAGAACCAGAAGATTCGTCCGGCCCAAGTCATCGGCCCGCTCGGCGAGCCGCTGACGCTCGACTCGTTGCCGCCTGCCAACACCACCCGCTGGGTCGTGCGCCGCAAGGCGGAAGTCGTCGCTGCCGTCGCCGGCGGTCTGCTTTCGGTTGATGAAGCCTGCAAGCGCTACACATTGAGCCTCGAGGAATTCACCAGCTGGCAGCGCGCGGTTGACCGCAGCGGCATGCCGGGCCTGCGCGTCACCCGGATCAAGCAGTACCGCGATCAATACGAGCGCCAACAGCGCTACTGAGCGCTCGTTACGCTTCTGCATTCGTCAAGCTCAGCCGCCATTTTCGGGCGCTGATTCTGGACAGATCCTCCTGAATCGCGGAACAACAGGCGCGCGTCGCGCGTCTGTCGTGCCGCACCGGCCGCCGCATTGGATTCGGCGGCCCACAACAGGAGGGAAAGCTGATGGGTATTATCGTCTGGCTGATCGTCGGCGGCGTCTGCGGCTGGCTTGCAAGCCTGATCATGAGGACCGACGCCCAGCAGGGCATCATTCTCAACATCGTCGTCGGAATCGTTGGTGCGGTGATCGCCGGCCTGCTTTTTCACGTCGACATCAATCACGGAATTACGATCGAATCCTTCCTCTATTCGCTGGTCGGAGCGGTGATCCTGCTTGCGATCGTGAACCTCATCCGGCGCGGCGCGGTCCGATAGGAATCCTCCCCTCTCCTTTAAGGAGGGGAAAAGCCGCGAAGCGGCGAAGGGGTGGGGCGAAGAGCGATTCCCCCACCCCGCTTGGCTTCGCCAAGCTGCCCCTCCCCTAAACGAGAGGGGAAATTCTCACTGAAGCTCGAATACCATCGCGAGATTGACCCGCAGCTTCTGCTCGCCAGGCTCGATCTTGGTTGCCGGCGCGCTCGCCATTTCGGCGCGGGCGTACATCGGCACCGGCGGCGGCACGGGATAGCTCTCGCTCTCGCTGACGGAGACGACGCGCACGACGCGCATGCCCAGCGAGCGGGCATAAAGGTCAGCGCGGGCTCGCCCGGTCGCGATCGCCTTCTGGCGCGCTTCGTCGAGCGCGGCTTCCGGCTTGTCGACCACAAGGTTGGGTCCGCTGATCTGGTTCGCTCCCTGCCGAACCAGCGCGTCGAGAATCTTGCCCGAATTCCGGATGTCACGAAAACGGACGGTGACGCTGTTCGACGCCGTGTAGCCCACCAGCTGCGGCGACTGGTCCTGCGGGTAGCGGTACTCGGGATTGAGGCTGACGTTGCTCGTCTGGATGTCGCGGTCCTCGACGCCAGCGCTCTTGAGCGCGGCAACCACCTTGCTCATCCGTGTCGCGCTATCCTGGAGCGCTCCGGTCGCCGTAGGGGATCGCGATACGACGCCGGCAGAGATCACCGCCACGTCCGGCACCCGGGTGACTTCGCCTGATGCGTTGATGTCCAACCGCGTTCCGGCGATCGTCTGAGTGATCGAAGTTTGCTGAGCTCCCGCCGTCGAAGGAAGTGCCGCAGCGGCAAGCAGCAGCGCACCAAGAAAAGGCCTAATCATCTGTCGTTCCCAATACAGTTGATGACCCGGCAACGCTTGGTCGCGCGCCATGGCTGTTTGCTGAACGACAGGTGGAAATCGAACGCCGCTAGGTCCGACGGCCGGCGATCAGACGATAAATGACGAGCAGGATGATCGCCCCGACGATGGCGGCGATGAAGCCCGCGCCTTCGCCGGTCTTGTACCAGCCGATTGCATGGCCAAGCCAGCCCGCGACCAGTGCTCCCGCTATGCCGAGAAGAATGGTGATGATGCAGCCGCCCGGGTCCTTGCCCGGCATCAGCAGCTTGGCGATCAACCCCGCGATTCCACCGATCACAATCCAGCCAATGATCCCGTATTGTTCCATCGCTTTCCGGTCCCTCTTCTGCCATAGCCGTTCAAGCGGCCTTCATTACGGCTATGCCAACGCGCGCTCGCGGGCGTGGTGCCACCGTTTATCGAAAAGCGGTGGCGGCCGCGAATGACCTGTCGTCCTGTTGCGTCAGGTGAGTTATTACGATAATACAGTGCCCTCGGGCGACGCAAACTTTGTGAAACGGGCATGGACATCATGAACAGGGAAACGTCTATCCATTCGTCGGACACGCTCGTCGTGGTCGATCGGTCGCGTCGGCGGCGCCAGCTGGTGATTGCGGCGGGCATTGCGATCGCCCTCATCGTGGTGATCCTGCTCGTGGTGATGAGCCGCGGCGGTTCGCCCAAGCCTGCGCAGAACGCAGCCGCGGGCCAGATTCCGACGGTGACAGTCGTCGTCCCGGGCCGGAGCGACGTCGGCCGCGTGGTCACCGCCAGCGGCCCGCTCGGCGCCAAGCGCGACCAGCCGGTCGGAATCGCCGGCTCCGGCGGCCGTGTCGTTCGCGTGCTCGTGGACGCTGGAAGCTGGGTGCGCGCCGGCCAGGTGCTCGCGGTTATCGACCGCTCCGTCCAGGCCCAGCAGGCCGCGCAACAGGCCGCGCAGATCGAAGCGGCGAAGGCCAATGCAGCGCTCGCGCAGTCCGACTACGACCGCGCCATCGCGCTCCAGGGCCGCGGCTTCATTTCGAAGGCCGAGATCGACGCCAAGAAGGCGGCTCGCGACGCGGCGAACGCGCAAGTGCGCGTTGCTCAGGCGCAGCTCGGCGCAACACGCGCGCAGATCGGTCAGCTCAACGTTGTTGCCCCGACAGCAGGACTAGTGCTCGCGCGCAACGTCGAGCTCGGTCAGATCGTCAGCCCCGGCTCCGGTGCCCTTTTCCGCCTCGCCGAGGGCGGAGAGATGGAAATGAAGGCGCAGCTTGCGCAGCAGGACCTTGCCTTCGTCCATGTCGGAATGCCGGCGCAGGTCACGCCTGTCGGTTCAACGACCAGCATCGCCGGCAGCGTATGGCAGGTGGCGCCGGTCATCGATCCGCAGTCGCGGCTCGGCCAGGTGCGGATCTCGATCCCCTACACTCCCGCGATCAAGCCCGGCGGCTTCGCCGAGGCGAAGATCACGGCCGGATCGACCACCGCGCCGCTGCTTCCGCAGAGCGCCGTCCTCAGCGATGACAAAGGCAATTATGTCTACATCATCAACGGCAAGAACGAGGTGGAGCGCCGCAACATCCAGATCGGCACCGTCAGCGACCAGGGCGTGACGATCGCGAGTGGTCTCAGCGGAAACGAGGCGGTGGTGCTTTCGGCCGGGCCGTTCCTCAACCCCGGCCAGAAGGTGAATCCCAGGCGCGATGCGGCACGCTGACGCCGTAAGAGAGTTGTAAGCGCATGAATTTCCGCAACATCTCGTCGTGGTGCATCCGCAACCCGGTGCCGCCGATCGTCCTGTTCGTGGCGCTGCTCCTCGCGGGCCTGATCTCGTTCGGCCGGATGACGATCACCGACAATCCCGACATCGATTTCCCCGGAGTGACGGTCGGCGTCAGCCAGCCGGGTGCCGCTCCGTCGGAAATGGAAAAGCAGGTCACTCAGAAGATCGAGGCGGCGGTTCGCGGAGTGAACGGCGTCGACGAGATCGATAGCAGCGTCCAGGAAGGCTACAGCAACACTTTCATCCAGTTCCAGATCGGAACTCCGACCGACCGGGCGGTCAATGACGTCCGCAACGCCGTCGCCCAGGCGCGAGCCGATCTTCCCGAAGGAATCCTCGAGCCCCAGGTCGAGCGGGTCGACATCGCCGGCGACCCGATCGTCTTCGTCGCGGCTGAAACCACCGACATGAGCCTCGAGCAATTGAGCTGGTACGTCGACAACGACATCGGCAAGCGCCTGCGGGGCATTTCGGGTGTCGCGGCAGTTTCTCGCGAAGGCGGAGTCGACCGCGAAATTCGTGTCATCCTCGATCCCACGGCGCTTCAGGCACAGGGAATCACCGCTGCCGAAGTCAATCAGCAGCTTCGCGCGACGAACATGAACGCGGCGGGCGGTCGCGCCGAGATCGCCGGCTCCGAGCAGGGTGTCCGGGTAATCGGAAATGCGCCGACCGCGTTTGAGCTTTCACAAACGCAAATATCGCTGCCCGGAGGCCGGCAGGTGCGGCTCGGCGATATCGCAACAGTCAAGGATTCCTATTCCGAGCAGCGCACGCTCGCGAAGCTCGGCGGACGTCAGGTGATCAGCTTCAACGTCCAGCGGGCGAAGGGCTCGTCGGACGTCAGCGTCTACAACGACGTGTGGAAGGAGCTTCACAAGATCGAGAAAGAGGATCCGAGAATCCATTTCTCCGAGATCCAGAACCAGGTCCAGTACACGAAGTCTCAGTACAGCTCCGCAATGGAAGGCCTGATCGAAGGCGCGATTCTCGCGGTCTTCGTGGTGTTCCTGTTCCTCCGCGACATCCGCGCGACGATGATCTCGGCGCTGGCGATCCCACTCTCGGCGATTCCCGCCTTCTGGTTCATGAGTTTGCTGGACATCAACCTGAACGGCCTGTCGCTTCTGGCGTTGAGCCTGGTCGCGGGCGTGCTGGTCGACGATGCAATCGTCGAAATCGAGAACATCGTCAGGCACATGCGCATGGGCAAATCGGCCTATCAGGCCTCGCTCGATGCTGCGGACGAGATCGGCCTCGCCGTGCTGGCGACGACGATGTCGATTGTCGCGGTGTTCCTGCCGGTCGCACTCATGCCGGGTATTTCGGGACAGTTCTTCAAGGCGTTCGGCTTCACCGTCGTGATCGCCGTGCTGATGAGCCTCCTCGTCGCGCGAATGATCACTCCCCTCATCTCCGCCTACTTCCTCCACAGCAAGGGCATCCAGCCGCACGCCGCCGGACGCACAATGGACAGGTATCTCGATCTGCTCAAATGGTCGCTCGATACGCGCAAGGCGCACGATTATGCGGATCGCAACCCCGGGCTGTGGGGTAAATTGAAGTCGTTCCGGTTCGACCATCGCATGTACATGGTCGGCGCCGGGTTCGGAGCGCTGGTTCTGACGGCCGTATTCCTGTTCACACTGCCGATGAGCTTCCAGCCGCCGTTGAACCTCGACTTCTCGTCCGTGAACATTTCCATGCCTCCGGGCGCGACTCTCGAACAAACCGAGGCCGTTGCGGACCGCGCGGCCGCAATCGTCGGCCAGGACCCCGACGTCGAGCACGTGTTCGAGCGCATTTATGTGGGGTCGGGCCACCTCAACATCGTCCTCAAGAAGGACAGGAAGAAGAAGAGCACCGAATTCGAGCGCGAGCTGGCGCCGACGCTCGCGAAGATTCCCGATGCGCGTGTGAGCTTCCAGAGCCAGAACGGCGGCGGGCCCGGCGGCGGGCGCGACGTCATGCTGTACCTCGGCGGCGAGGACCCCGTGAAACTCAACGCGGCGGCGCAGAAGATCGCGGACGAGATGGGGACCCTGCCCGGCCTCCGCGCGCCACGCGTGATGGGCGACACGCCGGCTCCCGAGATCACGATCACGCCGCGGTTCGACCTTGCCGCCGACCTCGGTGTGACGACGTCGGCGCTGAGCCAGACGATCCGTATCGCCACCCTCGGCGATATCGAGCAGAACAGCGCGAAATTCTCGCTGTCCGACCGGCAGGTTCCGATCCAGGTCTCGCTGTCCGAGAATGACCGGCGCGATCTCGCGACCCTCGAGAATCTGCCGGTCCCGACGTCCAACGGCGGATCCGTGCCGCTGAAGGCGGTCGCGAAGATCGGTTTCGGCGCGGGCCCGACGACGGTTCAGCGCACCAACCAGGAGCGGCGAACGCAAGTCGGCGCCGACCTCGCGCCGGGATTCACCACCGGCGACGTGTGGCCGAAGATTAACGAGCTCCCGGCCGTGAAGACCCTGCCGCAGGGAGTTCATAAGCTGAACCTCGGTGCGCAGAAGTGGCAGGCCGAAATGGTCTTCTATTTCATCATCGCGCTGCTTTCCGGCGTCGGCCTGGTCTTCGCCGTGCTGGTCTTGCTCTACCGGAGGTTCCTCGCGCCATTCGTGAACATGGGATCACTGTGGCTCTGTCCCCTCGGCGCGGCGATTGGGCTTCACATCGCCGGTCAGCCCCTTTCGCTGCCGGTGTTCATTGGCATGCTGATGTTGTTCGGGATCGTTGCCAAGAACTCGATCCTTCTGGTCGATTTCGCAGTCGAGATGATGAACCACGGAATGTCGAAGAACGAGGCGATCCACGAAGCGGGGCACAAGCGTGCGCAGCCGATCGTGATGACGACCGTCGCCATGGTCGCTGGGATGCTTCCCATCGCCCTGTCGCTCACCGGCGACGCCAGCTGGCGCGCCCCGATGGGCGTGACGGTCATCGGCGGGCTGCTCTTCTCGACGTTGCTGACCCTGCTCCTGGTGCCGGCCTATTTCTCGATTGCGATCTCGATCGAATCGCGGATCGGGCGGCTGTTCCACCGGGTGATCGGAAGCGACGCGCATCAGGCAGGCCATCCCGTCCCCGCGGAGTAAACCGCCTCTGGTGAACCCGACCGCCGGCTCGGCTATTGAGCGGGCATGAGGGTGATGGCCAACGGCGCTCTGTCCCGCTTCAACCCGGCCCAGCCGGGAGCGCAGGGAATGAAGGTCGTCGCCACGGGGCTGCTCGTCGTGATGGCCGGTGTCTTTGCGATCACTCGGGCGCTCGAGCCAACCTATCCGTGGGTCGGCTACCTCAAGTCCTTCGCCGAAGCAGCCATGGTCGGCGGGCTTGCCGACTGGTTCGCGGTCACGGCGCTGTTCCGTCATCCGCTCGGACTGCCGATCCCGCACACCGCTATAATCCCCAGGAACAAGGACCGGATCGGCGAAGCACTGGCTCGCTTCATCCAGGAAAATTTCCTGATTCCGTCAGTGGTCGCGAGGCGAATGCGCAATATCGACGTCGCGGGCGCAGTCGGCCATTTCCTGCAAAGCCCGAGCAAGGAGGAGCAATCGCGAATCCGCGCCGGGGCGTCGCGGCTGATCGCCGACATGTTCGAGAGCCTCGATGACGAGCGCCTCGGCGGCATCGTCAAGAGCGCTGTCTCCTCACGCTTGCGCCGGTCGGAGATCTCCCCGCTGCTTGGCCACGCCTTGGCCTCGGCGATCAACGAGGACCGCCATGTGCCCATGCTCGAAGCGGCGATTCGGTGGACTGCTCGCGCGCTCGACGCCAACGAACAGCTGATCCGGGAGATGGTGCACAAAAAGGCCAATTGGGTGCTGAAGCTCGCCGGCCTCGATGCCAAGCTCGCCGACGCGATCATTGACGGGCTGAGGAAGCTGACTGCGGAAATGGGCACGGACCCCGCGCATCCAGTCCGAATCAAGGTCGAGGAAGCGCTCGCGCAGCTGGCGAACGACCTTCAGACGAAGCCCGAAACGCGAGAACGGGTGGAAGCAATCAAGGAGCAGCTGCTCGACAACAAATCCGTCAGCCTGTGGCTCGACACCTTGTGGCAGAAGGGCCGGGAGGCGGTCATTCGCGCCGCGCGCAACCCGGATGCGGTGATGGCCGGCAAGCTCGGTGAGGTCCTGAAGTCGATGGGCGGCACACTCGAGAAGGACGCCCGAATCCGCGGCGCGATCAATCAGTTCGCGCGCCGCGCGGTGGTCGGGATGTCGGCGAGCTACGGGACGCAGATCGTCAAATTGGTCTCGGAGACGATCCGCGGCTGGGACGCGCGCACAGTGACCGGCAGGCTCGAGGCCGCGGTCGGGCGCGACCTGCAATATATTCGGATCAACGGCACCCTGGTCGGCGGATTGGTCGGACTGCTGCTGCACGTGATTGACAGCCTGTGAGTGAGGAAATCGACGAGCTTGCCGAAGCCGCCCGCAATCGCGGGCTCAAGCTGGTGCGCTCGCGGGTCCGAACTCCCAACAAACGGCGCTTTGGCAAGGTCGGGCTGACGGACAAGTCCGGAAATCCGATCTTCGGCATGGATGCCAAGGGCCCGACGGGAAAGCCGGAGGACGTCCAAGACTATCTGCGCAACCTCGGCGCGAAGGACTGGGGCGCATCGCTCGATGTCGCGGTGCTTCCGAGGAAGCGAAAGCCGACCAGGATATCGCGCGCCGCGGCGAATGATTCCGAGCGCGAAGCCGAACCGAAGATAGCCGGGAAGCAAGCCGCGCCCGAGCCGAAGCGAACACCCAAGCCGCCTGCCAAGCCCCAGCTGCGCGAGGCGAAGCCGTCGGACGCGGCGCGCATCGTAGAACTGATCGACCAGCTCGAGCACAAGATCGACGAGAAGTCGGTGAACACGAATCTCCGCAAGCTCAAGAAAGCCGGCGAGCTCCCGCTGGTGGCCACGCTCGACAAGAAGGTCGTCGGACTGATCGGGCGGCATTTGATGGTGACGGTCCACCGCCCCGCCCCCGTGGGCCGAATCCCGGTCCTCGTCGTCGCCAGCGAGGCGCGCGGGAAGGATATCGGCCGGATGCTGGTCGAGGCGGTCGAACAATGGTGCCGAGACGCGGGCTGTCAGCTCATCGAAGTGACGAGCAACGACCGTCGCGCCGCTGCGCACGCGTTCTACCGCCACATGGGCTACGAACGGACCAGCATCCGCTTCTTCAAGAAGCTTTAGCCGGCGCTCCGCCGCTCGATCGTGGCGCCGACGGCGCTGAGCTTCTCCTCCAGCCGCTCGTACCCGCGGTCGAGGTGATAAACGCGCAGGACCTCGGTCTCGCCTTCCGCGGCAAGCCCGGCAAGCACGAGGCTCATCGATGCCCTGAGGTCGGTCGCCATCACGCTCGCCCCCGCTATTCTGTCGACGCCGCGGACGATCGCCGAGCGGCCATGGATGTCGACGTCGGCGCCCATGCGCCGCAGTTCGGGCACATGCATGTAGCGGTTCTCGAAGATCGTCTCCTCGAGAAAGCTGTCGCCCTGGGCCAGGCACAGCATCGCCATGAACTGCGCCTGCATGTCGGTCGCAAAACCCGGAAAAGGCGAAGTCGACAGCGCGAGCGGCTTCAGGCCACCGTCGGCACTGACCTTGATCCCGCGGTTGTGGAACTCGATCATCAGGCCCGCCTGAGCGAGCGCGTGCAGAGTCGCCTGCATGTCGTCGGGCCGCGCGCCGATGAGGTCGATCGAGCCGCCGGTGATCGCCGCCGCGCAGGCGTAGCTGCCCGCTTCGATGCGATCGGGCATCACCTCGTAGGTGCAGCCGTGCAGAGCTTCGACGCCGTCGATGATCAGGTGGGACGAGCCGATCCCGCGGATCTTCGCACCCATCGCGACGAGCAGATTGCAAAGATCGACGATCTCCGGCTCGCGCGCGGCGTTGAACAGCTGGGTTTTGCCCTTCGCCAGCACCGCGGCCATCACCGCATTCTCGGTCGCGCCGACGGACACGACGGGAAAGCTGAAGTCGCCACCCGGCAGGCGTCCCTTGGGCGCGCTCGCCTTCACGTAGCCCGCCGCAAGCTCGATCTCCGCGCCCATGCATTCGAGCGCCCTCAGATGGAGGTCGATCGGGCGGTCGCCGATCGCGCACCCGCCGGGCAGCGACACCGTCGCCTCGCCACAGCGCGCCAGCATCGGCCCCAGCACCAGCACCGAGGCGCGCATTTTTCGAACCATGTCGTAGGGCGCGGTCGTCGAGACGATCTCGTCGGCCTGAAGCGTCATCCGCCGTCCGATCTCGCCCTTTTTCACCCCCGCGACGTGGGTCGAAACGCCGAGCTGGTTGAGCAGGTGGCTGAAGGTGTCGACGTCGGCGAGCCGCGGCAGGTTGGTGAGCGTCAGCTTCTCTTCGGTCAGAAGCGCGCAGGGCATTAAGGTCAACGCGGCGTTCTTCGCCCCGCTGATGGGGATCTCGCCTTTGAGCGTTTTCCCGCCCTTGATCCAGATGCTGTCCACGCGTGCGGCTTTAGCTTACCACCCTTCCCTTTCAAGTGACGGCCAGTAGAGCGCGGTCATGCTCACCATCGCCCTGCTGCTCATTTCGAACATTTTCATGACGGTCGCCTGGTACGGGAACCTCAAATTCCCACACATGCCGACGCTCGCGGCTATCCTGATCGGCTGGAGCATCGCGCTGATCGAATACAGTTTTGCGGTCCCGGCCAACCGCATCGGCTACGCGCAAGGCTTTAGCGGCGGTCAGCTCAAGATCATCCAGGAGGTGATCACGCTTGGGGTATTCGCCGTCTTCGCGGCGTTCGTGCTGAAGGAGCCCATCGGCTGGCGCTACTTCGGCGCCTTTCTGTGCCTTGCAGCGGCCGCAGGATTCATGTTCGTCGGCAAGTAAGCGAAATCGCTCACGCCTTTTCGAGCGTGCATTGCAGGGGGTGCTGATTCTCGCGGGCGAAGTCGATGACCTGCGTCACCTTGGTCTCGGCGACCTCGTAGGTGAAGACGCCGCACACGGCGACGCCCTGCTGATGGACCTGGAGCATCACGCGCGTGGCGTCCTCGATGCCCATCGAAAAGAAACGCTGCAGCACGAGAACAACAAACTCCATTGGAGTATAATCGTCATTGAGCATCAGGACCTTGTAGTTCGACGGCTTCTTGGTTTTCGGCCGGGTGCGCGTCGCGACGCCGGTCTCGATCTCGTCGAGCCCGTCATCATCGGCGCCGTTCGCTATCATGATCGCATACGAAATCATCAGCCCTAAAATATGGCAGTCCGCGAAAACGCGGCAAGGCGGCAATTAGCAGCAGGTCGGTAAAAAAATGGCGGCCGCCCCGTTACTGGAGCGACCGCCGACAATCGTTGCCCTGACTTTAGGAGGGGAGAGGGTCAGGCAACGAGGGTATTGAAGCGCTCGGCGTTGGCCGATGCGCGGTTCGAAAGCGGCTGGAACGCCTCGCCGGCCAGCTTCACAAGCGACTCGGTCAGCTTGGAGCTCTCGGCGACCGCACGGTCGAACGAAGCGCGGGCGAAGTCGCCCTGAAGCTGCAGATATTCGGTCGGGCTCTTGGCCTCCGCGAGCGAACGGATCGCGTCAGCGGCCTGCTCGAAGCTGTCGCGCTGCTTGGCAACGACGTCCTGGCCAATCGAGCGCGCACCCTCGGTGGCGACGCGGCCGGCCTCGACAACCGCCTCGACATTGGCGCGGGCGAGATCGGCGAGCTCCTCGGCAACCTTCTGGCTACGCTTCACCAGCTCCTGGCTGCGTCCGGTCGCTTCCTCGAGAATGGTCTGGAACGGCGCGAACGCGGGGATCGCGTCAAAGCCGTTGAAAACAGTCTTGGTCACGGTTTCAATCCTTTCCTGGGCCGCGGCGCGGCTCTTGCGCGCGGTGCGGGTCTTGCGAGCAGTACGGCGGGTCGCAGCCTTGGCGGCCGTCTTCTGAACAGCGGCCTCGCGCTTCACGCGGCGAGCTGCGGCAGTGCGAGTGCGCTTGGCAGTCTTCGCGCTCTCCTTGGCGATCGTCTCGACCGTCTCGGCGACCGCTTCTGCGACCTTGGCGGGAGCTTCGGCCGCGGCTTCCGCAGCTGCCTGGGCTTCAACCTTGGTTTCGTCTGCCATTATTCAATTCCTCCAAATTTGTTGCGCTGCACAATATGCATTGCAGCGCACCATTTCAAGAGCTTTTTTGTGCATCGCAGCATCCCGTCGCTTGACGGCCACGGCTCACCCGAAGCAAGAGCAGCCATGGACCAACCGACCCGTCAGCGCCGCGGCCTCCTGATCGTCCTTTCCTCGCCGTCGGGAGCGGGGAAATCGACTATCGCGCGAATGTTGCTGGACGCGGACGACGAAGTGACGATGTCGATTTCGGCGACGACTCGGCCCAAGCGCCCGGGCGAGGTCGACGATGTCGACTATCACTTCGTCGACGAGGACGGCTTTGACGCGATGATCGACGACGGCGAGTTCGTCGAATGGGCGCCGGTGTTCGGTTTCCGCTACGGCACGCCCAAGGCGCCGGTGAAGCAGGCGCTTCGGCAGGGCCGCGACATCCTGTTCGACATCGACTGGCAGGGCACCCAGCAGCTACAGGCGGCGATGGGTGAGGATCTCGTCTCCATCTTCATCCTCCCACCGTCGATGCAGGAACTCGAGCGGCGCTTGCAGAATCGCGGAACCGACAGCGACCAGGTGATCGCCGATCGCATGGCGCGCGCCGCCGCCGAGATCAGCCATTGGCCCGAATATGAGTATGTGCTGGTCAACCGCGACATGGACCAGTGCGTCGCGCAGGTCCGCTCAATCGTCGCGGCGGAGCGGCTGAAGCGCACCCGCCGGATCGGCCTCGTCACCTTCGTGCGCGACCTGATCGGGCCGGCTCACTAGTCAAGCAATTGAAGGAAGCGCGCCGCCGCAAGGAAGTCGCGCCGGCGGTTCTCCAAGGCTCTTTCGGCGTCCGCGTCCGCGCCCCATTGCTCCAGCTGCCACTTGTCGTCGATGCTGACCGCGTCCCAGGCCTGCTCGGGCGTGATCGCCTTTTCGAGCACGGCAAGCGCGGCGAGAAGCGAGCCGCCCACCGTCACCAAGGGCGACAGCCCGGCAAGGTGGAACGCATCGAGCTCTGTGACCGCGTGGCTCAAGCGTTCGACCGTCGCGGGCGGCTGCTCGACATGCATCAGCCCGCAGGTGATGACGAAATCGACGTCGTAGCGGCGCCGCGCCCAGGCGAGCAGCTCGTCCCAGCTCTCCTCCTGCCGAGCCGCCAGCGCGCGCGGAGCCTCGGCGCGATAGCAGGCGAGATCGGCTTCGGCGTAATTGGCGATTCCATTGGCAAATGCCTCATGCTCGGGTCCGACGCGGTCGATCGCGGCATTGGCAACGCCCGTCAGGGGCATGGCGCGCGGGTCGATCGTCTCGCCGACATTGCGCCACTCGTCGGCAATCGCTTCGGCAAGCGCCTCTGTGGGGACGACGAGGGGCGCGCGAGCCGGCGTTTTCACCGGGCGACTGTCGAGGCGGATCGCCCAACCGTCGCCTTCGCGCTCGACCGTGACGTCCTTCCAAAAGCGCTTCACGGATTATTCTGATCTTGCTTGTCCCAGGCTCGCTTGAGCAGCCGCGGCGCGAGTAGGGAATCGACGACCCCCAGAATTGCGACGATCGCGCCGAGCTGCGGCCAGCCGCCGGGCCGAACGAGCTTGGTGTACATGATCGCGATCCCGAGGAAGAAGATCGCGAGCCCGCCGAGCCGCACCAGCGAGTAGATCGCCAGCCGGCGCTTCGCCACGACGTTATCATTATCCTGCTCCATCACCGCTCCCTCGCCCCACCTTGCGATCCGCGCGATCGGCGCTCGCCGCGCCTTGTCGGTGGCTTTGACTTGGACGCGCGTCTCTGCGGACGATGCTGAACGATCTCGCGATCTGCAGAAGCCCCATCGAAGCCGAGCGTCGCCAGCGTCTCGGCAAAGTGCGGCGGCAGCTCGGCGGTTACGTCGATCTTGCCTCTGTCCGGAGCATCGATCCGGAGTCGCCGCGCGTGCAGGTGAAGCTTGCGGCTGATCCCGCCGGTCAGGAATGCCTCGGCCCCGCCGTACTTGGCGTCGCCGACGATCGGGTGGCCGATCGCAGCCATGTGTGCGCGCAGCTGGTGGGTACGGCCGGTCAGCGGCTGAAGCTCGACCCAGGCCGCACGATTGCCCGCGCGGTCGATCACCCGCCACCGAGTCTTGGCCGGAAGTCCATGATCCTCGTCGATATGCATCTTCTCGCCGCCGGTACCCGGCTGTTTGGCGAGCGGGGCATCGATCGCGCCCTCAGCCATGTCGGGAACTCCGACGATTATCGCCCAATAAATCTTGCGGGCCGTGCGGCCCGAGAATGCCTTGGCGAAGTGACCCGCCGCGCGCGCGCTCCGGGCCACCAGAAGCGCGCCCGACGTATCCTTGTCGAGGCGATGGACGAGTTTGGGCCGGCCGCCATCCCCCGCGAGCCCGTCGAGCAGCCGGTCGAGGTGCTGGTGGGTCTTGGTTCCACCCTGCGTCGCCAGGCCGGGCGGCTTGTTCAGCACGAACGCAGCCGGGTCCTCGTAGATCACCATGTCGCGGACGAACTGCTCTTCGTCCGGCGTCAGCGGTTCGCGCGCCGGTTGCCTTGACTGCCGCTGCGGCGCGGGCTCGATCGGCGGCACCCGAATCTCCTGCCCGGCTTCGACACGGTCGCCCGGAACCGCCCGCTTGCCCGCCAGCCGCAGCTGCCCGGTCCGCGCCCAGCGCGAGACCAGGTTGAAGCTGACCTCGGGCATGTGCCGCTTGAACCAACGGTCGAGCCGGATTCCGTCGTCATCGTCGCTGACGGTGAAGGTGCGGACGTCGACCATTCAGGCGCGATTAGCGAATGCTACGCCTCACGTCCTGCCCAAAACTCGAACGCCTGGCGCTGGACCTTGCGGATCAGCTTCGCGGCCTTCGGTCCCTCCCAAAGGCCGACGTAGCCATGCTTCTTCGCGCCGCCGATCCACCAGCCCTGGCCAGGCAGCCCGTCCGACTGACGAACGACGAGCACCGCAAGCTCGGGTTCGCCGCGCACCTCGGCCTCGTCATCCACATAGGCGAGCACCTTGCACAGCTGCCGCATCTTGGGCCGCGTGAAATGATGGCCGAGGAGGCCCAGCACCTCGGAGTAGCTGATCGACTGCCCGGCCTGGGCCGACGCGACGAGGATCGCCCGCACCTCGGCAGGGTCTGCCAGCAATCCCGCTTCGCTCATTCCGTCGGCTGTTGCGTGAAATCGACCGGGGTCAGCTCGAACACGTCGAGCTTCGATGCGCTTTGCGGCCACGGGATCACCAGCCGCCAGCGGAAGGGGGCGATCCGCTCGAGCACGCCGGCCATGTTGCGCTTGGGATCGTCGCCATATGCGAGCGGCGCGGTCTCGTCCCCGAGCGCCAGGCTGCCGAGAAAAACCAGCCGCGTTGGGTCGTCGTCATCCCACAGCCGTCCCGCGGGCCGCTGGCTGCCAGTCTGCTTGACGATCGTCAGTTGATCGTCCTCGACCTCGACGTAGCAGAAGAACGGCTTGAAGCTCTCGAACGCCTTGCCCTGCGGCGTGGCCTTGCCAAGGGTGATCAGCCGGCAGTTGTAGCTCCCCGGGGTGGGCGCCGGGCGCGGCAGGCCTCCCCGCGGCAGAAGCAGCTTGCCCTCCTTGCGCACTTCCCCCGCGTTACTCTTGTTCGCCTCGGCGAGCGCGTCGGCCCATGCCAGCCCCAGCCGGGCGATCCGGTCCTGGTCGGCCGCCGTGGCCACGGCTTTCCATGCATTGGACTTGGGCGGCGGGCCGACCTCGACGCTGGGGTGCACGCCCTCAGGCATCTTCGGCTTGGTCGCGCAGCCGGACACGCCCGCAAGGAGCGCGACGCCGACAAGTATCCGGGTTGCAGTTCGCGTCACGATAGGAGAGGCCCTCCGCTGCGCCCCTGCCGTCCTAAGTGACAGTCGACTTCTCCGGTTTCAACCAATGCCCCGTTCATCATCTGCTTTATTGCAGCGCTTAC
>Ga0070684_100001434_pt1 | contig 17187 bp, 14 predicted proteins | sample KBSC723LmetaG_FD_65653 | JGI IMG/M metagenome (GOLD analysis project Ga0070684, IMG submission 65653) | Corn rhizosphere microbial communities from Kellogg Biological Station, Michigan, USA - KBS C7.2-3L metaG | ecosystem: Host-associated > Plants > Roots > Rhizosphere ...
ATGACGGATGTCCGAGCGCGTCCAACCGGCCTTGGCGATGGTCTTGGCGTGTTCGAGACCCAGTACCACGGTGCAATGTCCGCCCAGAACTGCGGAGTTGGAGGCGACGGTGCTCATCGCCGAGCACATCGTATCCAGAATGCCTTCAGGGTCGTTGCACTGATGGTCCGTCACGCAGTGCGGAGCCTCGGCTGCGATCACGAAGACGGTCGAATCCACCGGACTATAGCCATGCTCGACATGATACGGAGCGAACGGACTATCGAGTTCGTTCTCCGCGACGCAATAGGTATACTTGCCGGGATGACCCAGCGTGCTCTTGTCGAAGTCCGGCGGCCAGCCGCCACCGACATTCAACATGATCAGGCGAGCGGCCCGCCCGATCGTCGCATTGGCGCGATTGCCCGATCCGAAAGCGTTCGGACCGCCGTTCATGCCGACCTCGGCCGCGATCGGTCCGTTGACAATGATGAGCGGCGAAGCGACGTGCGTTGTCGCCTGGACGCCATTCAGATTGAATGCGCGATCGGTCAAGGCCAGCATGGCGGCGCGGACGATGGGAGCGTATTCCGGACGGCAGCCGGCCATCACCATATTAATCGCGAGGACTTCGCGGGTCAGCGCACCCCATCGCGGTGCGACCTTGCACTCGACGGACTGTGGGTTGCCCCCGAGCACAGCTACGATCGCGTCGACTTTGCCCTGAGTTGGGGGAACGACGGGGAGCCCGTCTGACCAACCGCGTTCGTAGTAGAGTTCGATAAGATCCGTACCCGACGGGACGCTTTCAACGGCTGCGGCTCTACCGACCTGTTCTAGTGCCTCAAGTGCCATGTTCTCGCCCCAGCTATTTCAACCCGGAGCCCACCCTAGGCGCAATCATTTATATGCCAAGGAAATCCTGATAGCCAAGATTGATACGGTAAACGCATAAATGGTGTCGGCGCGGATACGTCAAGACTCGTTCCAGGTTATCCGGACGAGCGACATCAGACCGGTTGCAGCCGGCGAGGGTTCCCTTTCCTTTAACATGATAAGACCGAGTTCGCGCGCGAGGGGCCTTCCTCTTACTGGCACGGCGCTCAATTCCCTGCCGAGGAAGCTCGCGACCCCGCTCCGAGGAGCGATCGCGAGACCTGTACCCGCGCGGACGAATCCCAGCATCGTTGCAAACTGGGAGACCGTCACGACGTGGTTCAATGTGAGGCCCAGCGAGGACGCGGCACTGTCGATGACGCGTCTGGTTCGGGAATCGCTCGGAAGGGAGACGAGCGGCGCATCCTTAAGGTCGGAAAGCGAGAGGCTTCTTTTTCCTGCCAATGGGTGGCTGCGTGGAAGTACCACCGTGAACTCCTCCTTGCCGAGCGGGCTCGACAGGAACGGGGCGGGCAGGTCGTCGAGATAGGTGACGCCGAAGTCGGCGGCGCCACTGCGCACGTCCTCGATGACGGCACCGTGCACGCCATCGCGGACGTGCAGTTCGATGCCGGGATAAGTTAGGCGATACTTCGACAGCAGCTTGGGCAGCTTGCCGTTCGCGACGGACATAATACTGGAGACGACGATTTGGCCTCGGCGCTGATCCGAAAGCTCGCGCATGCTATGGAGCGTGATCTTGAGATCGTTGAGCATGCGAGCCGCGACGCCGACGAATTCTCTCCCAGCAGCCGTAATCTGGACCGACCGGGTGCTGCGGTCGAACAGCTTGACGCCCAGCACCTCTTCCACATGCTTGACGGTGCGGGTCACTACAGGCTGCGATGTCTGCAGCGAAGCAGCGGTGGCGATGAAACTTTCATACTTGGCTAGCGCCAGAACCGTCTCGAGTTGACGAGAGGTAAGATCGGGCAATCCGGAGACGCTCATTTAATCTATACCGTTTTTGCAATTATCGATGATATCGAAAACTTCTTGATATAACCACCCCTTCCGTCAGACCGTCGCTTCCACAGCGTTTCGGAGCGACAGATGGGTCAATTGGAACGAGCGTCGCGTCTATGGACGCATTTTCCGCGATTCAGTTGGGACGCCCCGCCTTTGCTCGAGCAGCAATGCACCGAACGCAAGCGAATGGTCCGTGACACGGCGGCACGCCCAGAATCTGAAGACCTTAACACTTACGAAGGCGCCTGCCACGTGCACGCCTTGATCCTCGGGCGTGCCATCACCGGGCATCCAAGTATTTTTCTGAGGCCATCATGAAAGCATGTCTGGACGGATTGCGCGTTCTTGATCTCAGTCGAATTCTCGCGGGCCCGTGGGCCACGCAGCTTCTGGCAGATCTCGGGGCGGAGGTGATCAAGATCGAGAGACCGGGCGAAGGCGACGATACCCGAGGCTGGGGGCCGCCGTTCGTCATCGGCGAGAACGAATCTAACCTGTTCAGCGCCTACTATCTCGCGGCCAACAGGGGCAAGAAGTCTGTCGCCATCGACTTCAGCAAGCCTGAGGGCCGCGATCTGGTCTGCGCGCTCGCGAAATCCTGCGACGTGGTCGTGGAAAATTTCAAGGTCGGCGGACTCAGACGCCTCGGGCTCGACTATGAAGCCCTTTCGGCCCTGAACCCGGGTCTGATCTACTGTTCGATCTCCGGGTTCGGGCAGTCCGGACCTTACAAGGACAAGCCCGGCTACGATCTGCTGGTGCAGGCGATGAGCGGGCTGATGAGCATAACGGGCGCCGCGGACGGCGAACCGATGAAGGTGGGCGTTGCCGTCGCGGACATTTTCACCGGTCTTTACGGCACTGTAGCGATCCTCGCGGCCCTCAACGAGCGTCGGGCAAGCGGGCTCGGCCAACACATCGATCTGGCGCTTCTCGACGTGCAGATCGCGACGCTCGCCAACCAGGGCATGAACTATCTCGCTTCCGGCAAGGCGCCGCGGCGGCAAGGCAACGCCCATCCGAACATCGTGCCGTATCAAGCCTTCGCGACGCGCGACGGCCACATCGTCGCGGCGGTCGGTAACGACGCACAGTTCGCGCGCTTCGTCGCCGTCCTCGGCGTTCCGGAGCTCTCGGCCAACCCCCGATTCCAGCGTAACGCCGAGCGCGTGCGCAACCGCGCCGATCTCCTTCCGATCCTGACAGCGAAAATCCGGACGTGGAGCAAGGCGGAGCTTCTCCGCGCGCTCGGCGAGGAAAATATCGCCGTCGGTCCGATCAACGAAATGCACGAAGTCTTCGAGGATCCGCACGTTGTCGCCAGAGGCCTGGTCATTGAACAGCGCCTGCACGAGGAGGGCGCCGTCACCAAACTCGTCGGCAATCCCATCAGATTTTCGCGCACTCCAATTGAATACGGACGTTCGCCCCCCCGTTTGGGAGCTCACACTTCCGAAGTCCTGCGACGCGACCTCGCGAAACCGGAGGCGGAAGTGGCCCGGCTGGCAGAGCAGGGGATCGTCTCGAACAACAAAGCCTAGATCCGACGAAGAAGCGGACATTCAGCCAGGAAACACGGCAAATGTCGCGAGGCACACCGCGTCCTGGAGGGCGCAGTGTCTCTTCCTACTCTGTCGCCGGACCGGTTCATCTGTTCGATGACCTTGAGGTACCCGACGGATAGCTAGGTTGACTTGCGGTTGACGGGCTTGATAACTTGTACGGATATGTAACGATAAAACGCGTCCGCAGGGAGGCGCGAGTCAACTTCAAGGCAAACACAAAAGGAATTGTCGTGATCCGTACGGTTCGGAAAGAGCCGGCGGAACGAGCGTCATGACGTTCGAGAGGACGGTGACTGTTTCCAAATGGGGAATGGGCATCGGCGACTAGCGCCGTGAGAGCGCACCAAAATATAGAAGCCATAGGAGGAAAAGGTGACAAACACACACTTGCTGCATCGTCTGGCATGGGCTTCGGGAATGGCCATGCTTTTGTCCTTCGTGGCGACGCCGGGACAGGCGGCTGACAAGCCAATTCTCATCGGCGCGACCAGTTCGGAAACAGGGCCGTTCGCTGCCGACGCCGAATACAATCTGAACGGCATGAAGCTCGCGATCGAGGAGGCGAATGCCAAGGGTGGGTGGCTCGGACGCAAGCTCGAGCTCAAGATTTACGATGACGAAAGCAAGCCCGGAACGGCCGTGCGGCTCTATACGCGGCTCATCACCGAAGACAAAGCAGATCTGCTCATCGGCCCTTATTCCAGCGGAATTACACAAGCCATAGCGCCGCTGATGAATAAGCAGCAGTACGCCGTCATCGAACCGGAAGCCTCGATACCGACTATTTATGTTCCGGGCAATAAGTGGAACTTTCAAGGCGTCGCAAGCTCGCTGACCTATCTCGAGGGACTGCTTCCGCTGGCGAATAAGAACGGCGCAAAAACCGTTGCCGTGCTCGGGCTAAAATCCGCATTCACGCTCGCCTGTTACGACGCGCGTATCGAGCAAGCCGAAAAGCTCGGGATGAAGGTCGTTTACAAGACGACGTACTCCCTGCCAGAGCCCGATTTTGCGTCGATGGCGCTCGCGATAAAGAATGCGCAACCAGATGTCGTTCTAGGTTGCACGTATTACCCGGATGCCGTCGGACTCGTGAAAGCCTTCCAGGCCCAGGGCTTTGCGCCAAAATATTTTGCGGAAACCGTCGGACCGGTGGCGGCGGCCTACACCAAGGCGCTTGGCCCGCTCGCCAATGGCATCATTTCGAATACGGGCTGGTGGCACAATTTCAAGACGCCCGGCAGCAAGGAGTTCACTGAGCATTACAAAGCAATGTTCAAGCAAGATCCCGACTATCACTCCGCCGCAGGCTATGGGGCAGTCAAGGTGCTCGGCGCTGCTGTGGAAGGCACCAAGTCGCTCGATCAGGATAAGATCCGGGTATGGCTTCACGCCAACACGGTGGAGACGGTGCAGGGCCCCTTCAAGGTCGATGCCAACGGCTTGTCTCAGGGATTTAGCCAGAGTCTCGTTCAGATCCAGGAGGGCCATCTCAAGCTCGTCACTCCCGAGGACATGGCTGAGGCGAAATTGCTCGTGCCGTATCCTGGCAAGTAAGGCGTTTCCCGATTAGCGTGAAGGATGATCGCGCTCGTCTTTTCTCGCCGTCCGGCGTGAAGACGGGCGCGATCCGATCTAGGTGTTCTCCATGCTTGCCGTGCAATTGCTGATCAACGGGGTTTTGCTCGGCGGGACTTATGTGCTGATCGCGCAAAGTCTCAACCTTATCTTTGGCGTCATGAGGGTCGTCAATCTGGCCCATGGCAGCTTTATCGTCATGGCCGGCTTGTTCACGTTCTGGCTTTCGGCTCGCACCGGGCTAAGCCCTCTCATTGTCCTTCCCATCGTTTTTGTCGTGAGCTTTGTCGTTGGCGGGCTGCTGCAGCCCGTGTTGATCGAACCGCTCATGAATCAGGGCCGCAGAGCCGAACTGCTCAGTTTGATGGTTACGTTCGGTCTCGATTACGTTCTGGTGCAGATCGCTCTCCATGTCTGGGGAGCTGATTACGTGTCTCTGCCCTATCTCCAGAGCACCTGGACCTTTGGGGCCATCACGTTGAGCAAGGCGCTTTTGGTCGTCGGCTTGTTCGCAGTGGGGATCGTGGCCCTGTTGTATTTCGGGCTGAATTACACTTCCTTCGGGAAGTCCTTGCTGGCCGCATCCCAAAGTCCTGTCGGCGCGGCTTGTTGCGGGATTAACGTTCGCCGAGTCCGGCTTTTTGCATTTGCGCTTGGCGTTGCGCTTGCATCCTCGGCGGGGACTTTGTTGATCATGATCCTGCCGATGGCCGCGGAATCCGCGGATAACCTGACGATCCTTGCGTTTGTCATCGTCGCGCTCGGCGGGCTCGGAGAGTATGCCGGAGTAACGATTGCGGCGCTTCTGCTCGGGTTGGCGCAATCCCTGGCCGGATACTTTTTCGGGGGAGACGTCGCAAACGTCTTGCCCTTTGTGATCCTGATAGCGGTGATGTTGTTGTGGCCTCAAGGACTCCGGCGGGCCGCATGATCGGAATGTGGTCTAGAAGCAAAAAGGGTCATATTCCGATGCCGCATACAAATCGGATAAAAGTCGGATATCTGGTGACTGCTGTGGCATTTCTTGCCGTGGCAATCAGCATTCCGGCTTTTGGCTCCGAGTACACGGCGCAACTGGCGACCGACATTCTGAGTTTTGTGGCGCTGGGGTATAGTTGGAATCTGATTAGCGGATTTGCCGGTTACATTTCCTTTGGTCAGGTTTCGTTTTTCGGACTCGGCGCGTACACGACCGCAGTCCTCGTAAACCACTTCGATATTCCATGGTATGTCGCGGTTTGTTGCGGCGGCATCGTGACGGCAATCGTTGCCGCCATCTTCGGCCCAATCATGCTGCGGCTCCGCGGCATTTTATTTGCTTTGGGCATGCTCGGACTGGCACGAATTCTTACAGTCGTTTTCTCCGATTGGGATTATGCCGGCGGAGCTGCCGGAACGACGCTTCCGCCTGAGCTCAATCCAAACGCCGTCTATATTGGGATGGCACTGACGGCATTGTGTGCATTTGCGGTGAATGCCTACTTCGCACGTTCGGGCCTTGGCCTCGATGCGATGAGCGTGAGAGAGGATGAAGATGCTGCCGGCGCGCTGGGCGTGCCGACAACCCGGGTCAAGGTTATCACATTCATCTTGAGCGCCGTATTTCCCGGCCTTGTCGGAGGCTTGATTGCTTGGAATCGGAGCTATCTCGATCCAGCCAGTGCGTTCGATCCGACGCTTGATCTGCAAACCATCGTCTTCACCCTCTTCGGAGGCATTGGGACCGTTTGGGGGCCGCTGATAGGAACCTCCGTTCTCATGCTGATCGGCGAGCAACTTCTGATTCATTTTTCATCGCTCAAGCTTGCTCTTTACGGCGCTGTGGTCATCGCGACCGTGCTGATGTTTCCGGGCGGTCTTGTTTCGCTACTGAATCGATTTGGTCTCCTCAAACGCAAATTGATTCTGGCACCGCCCGAGTTGCCGTTGGGAAATGCGCCGGTCGCAATTGATACCGGCCTGGACGCCAGTGATTCCCTTCTTGAAGTGCGAGACCTCTCGGTTCGTTTCGGCGGACTGCTTGCCCTGGACAACGTGTCGTTCAAGCTGCGGCGGGGCGAAACGCTCAGCATCATCGGTGCGAACGGAGCGGGAAAGACAACGCTGTTCAATGCCATAACCGGATTCGTACAGCCGACCGGCGGGGAGATCCTATTTCGCGGCAGCACGGTATCAGCTCTTCCCGTCATCGACCGAGTTCACCTCGGCATGGCGAGAACCTTTCAGATTCCGCGCCTTCTTTCGGAGTTGAGCGTTTGGGAGAATGTCGTTCTTGCGGCTCGGCACGGCCGGCAAAAACATCAGCCGGTTCAGCATGCGGCGTGGGTTCTTCGTACGGTTGGTCTTGACCAGATGTGGCTTGAGCCCGTCGCCCGGCTGACCCCCGGCCGTCAGCGCGAGTTGGAGCTGGCCCGTGTTCTTGCGCTTCAACCCGATCTGGTTTTTCTGGACGAGGTGATGGCGGGAATGACGAAGGAGGAGCAGGAGCGGGTGCGCAGTATTATAAGGCGCATGTCAGATTTCGGCGTCGTTGGGATCGTGTGTGTCGAGCACGTCATTGCGGCCATCGCCGACCTTTCCGATCGTATGCTGGTTCTGGATTTTGGCCGAAAGATCGCCGACAGCAAGCCAACCGAAGTTTTGAATGATCCGGTGGTTATCAAGGCCTACCTCGGAGAAGTCAGTGACGCTTGAGGGATCGTCTACATCGAACCATGTCATCGATACACCCGCGCTGACCCTGGAGAATGTCACCGCGAGCATCGGTCCGCTTACTATTCTGCATGACTTGTCGATGGTCGTACCGGCGAGGAAGATCGTCGTCGTCCTCGGCGCGAATGGCGCTGGAAAGACGACGCTCTTGCGCACGATCGCGGGCCTGCTGCCGCCCCGCAGTGGGCGCATTTGTCTTTTTGGGGAACCTATTCATGGACGCCCAGCCTACCTCGTGACTCGTGCGGGCGTCGGACACGTCCCAAGCGGCCGGGAGTTGTTCCCCCGGCTCTCGGTTGCCGACCATCTTGAGCTTGCTGGAAAGGTCTCAAGTCCAAGTCGTCGTATTGAAATCAGAGAGCAGCTTCTGGAGATGTTTCCGGTTTTGGCGGAGCGTCTGCGTCAACCGGTTGGGACCATGTCCGGCGGTCAGCAACAGATGGTTGCCATTGCCCGGGCTTTGATGACGGATCCACGGGTCTTGCTACTCGACGAACCGTCGACTGGGCTTGCGCCCAAGGTTGTTCTGGCGGTCTTTGAGACGCTTCCTGTGCTACGGGCTCAAGGGGTGAGCGTTATTGTCGCGGAGCAAAGCCTCACCCTCGGATTGTCGCACGCGGATGAAGCATTCGTTCTGGATCACGGCCGCGTTGTCCTTTCGGGCGCGGCGAGCGAACTGGCGCAGGATCACCGCGTCATCGACACGTATCTTGGCAGATAGTCACTGCAGGAGCGGTTGAAGGCGTGCCGCTCGCGGCGTCGCGTTCAAGATTTTGCAACCAGGAACTCCTCGAATGTCGCCTATGCGGGAGGGCGACCCTTCGGGCTGACCTCAGGCTCAAGAGATCGGATTCTGCTTGCATGAGATAACCGTATCTTAATCGCGGACCGAATTCATTTGCCGCGCCATAGGCGGACAAGTGCGGGAACATGATCGATGGCTTGATTTCACTCATTGCGCCTCGGCCAAGATCGGCCGGAATCATCCTCTCTCACAATGCCGCACGGAACTGTTCGATGGGCACGATGTGGATACCCATCTAACTGGCGGCATCGAATCAGACCGGGATATTGACTTGTACGTATAAGTTAGGCGATATAAGCTGATCGGCGTCGACCTTGATGCGAAGCTTGGGCGGCGACGTCCGGGCGCACAGAGCAAAGCGCTGCTGTTGATGCTTCAGATTCCTGAAACCATTCGGATTGTCGAAGTCGGACCGCGCGATGGGCTTCAAAGCCTGCCGCAATGGACCGATACCGACGTCAAAGTGCGAATGATCGATCGGCTGAGCACCTTGGGGCTTCCGACGATCGAGGTTTCAAGTTTTGCCCACCCGAAGGTGGTGCCGAATTTGCGCGACGCCGAAGAGATATTTGCGCGCATCCGTCGCGCGCCGGGAATTGTTTATAGAGGTCTGGTGCCCAACGCCCGGGGTGCGCAACGTGCTGCCGCCGCGAAGGTCGACGAGATGCTTGGCCTCATGACGCTGAGCGACGCCTACACACAAAAAAATCAGAATATGTCAATCGAGCAGGCGATCGACGAAAATCTGCTCGCTTTCAGAACCTCCGATAAAAGCTCAATTCCTTTTGTCATGGCGCTCGGCATGGCGTTCTGGTGCGCATATGAAGGGTCAATCCCCGAGGAGCGCGTTCGTGCCGTCGTGGCGCGGCTCTATGAAGGTGGCGTTCGCCGGTTTTATCTGGCCGGTTCGCTGGGGATGGAAGACCCGGCGCATGTCAACCGCCTCTTTGGACGGCTCATACGGGATTATCCCGCTGCGTCGTTCGGATTTCATGTCCACAATCTATCGGGCATGGCGACGGCGAATATCGTCGCGGCGCTCGACGCGGGCGTTGATTGGCTGGAGAGCGCAATTTGCGGCATCGGTGGCGGCATAGCGATGCCCAAGGAGCTCGGTCCCGTCGGCAATTTCCCGACCGAAGATCTGATCGCGATGCTGTCCGTCATGGGCGTGAAGACCGGTATCGACCTGGAGCGGGTGGTCGAGACATCGTCTGACGTGGCGCAAATGCTCGCTATCGCGCCACAAAGTCACGCCGCTCAAGGAGCCACGCGAAGAAATATCATGAAAACGGGGCGCAAAGTTTGATGGGCCGTTTCTCTCATTCGGGCCTGTGCAACGAACCTTTCGGAGCCTGATCAATGACTGTAGCAGATACAAGAGCAGCTCCTAAATCGGATACCGATGCGGCTCTCAAAGTGATCGATTGCGATGTTCATCCGACAGTGCGCGGCGGTCTGTCGGCAGTGTATCCCTATATGCCGAAAGCCTGGAGCAGACGCTTCGAGCAAAAGAAGGCATCGGTTCAGAGCGTCGCTCTGACGACGAAATATCAGCACCCCAACGGGGCGGTGGTCCGGGAAGACGCGCGCGATGAAAAAGGCAACGTCGGCGGCAGCGATCCCAGGGTTGTCGTCTCCGAGCATATCAATCCCTGCAATATCGATTTCGCTCTCCTTAATTGCCTGCAAGCCGCTTCACTATGCGCTGCGCTCGCAACAACGGACGAAAGCATCATCCTCGCTTCCGCCTTCAATGACTTCTTCCTGAAGGAGTGGCTGCCTGTTGACCGTCGGCTGCGCTATGCGTTAACCGTTGCGTCTCTCGACCCGCAAGCGGGTGCCGCTGAAATTCGCAGAATCGGACAGCATCCGCAGGTTGCCGCGGTCGGGTTGCCGCTGATCAATGTGCTGATGGGAAGCCGCTACTGGTGGCCGATTTACGAGGCTGCGTGTGATTTCGGGTTGCCCATCTATGTCCATCCGAGCGGCGCCGACAGCATCTATCAGGGCGCGCCAATGGCGTGTGGCGGTATTCCGGATTCCTATTTCGAGCGTTACGTAACGCTGTGTCAGATCGCCGAGTCGAACGTGAACAGTTTGGTTTGCTGCGGAACGTTCGAGAAATTCCCTGGTCTGAAGGTGATGTTCGCCGAGCTCGGCTTCACTTGGCTGTTGCCCTTGCTTTGGCGCATGGATCGCACGTGGCGGCAATTGCGGCATGAAACGCCGTGGGTCAAAAAATCGCCTATCGACTATGTGCACGATCACATCCGATTTACGACGCAGCCGCTCGATGAGCCGGAGAATCCGAGGCATCTTGGACAATTGATCGAGATGATGGGAGCCGATCATCTCTGCTTCAGCAGCGATTATCCGCACTGGGATAACGACATGCCGAACCAGGCGCTGCGAATGCTCGGCCCAGGTGATCGGCAAAAGATATTTTACGGAAACGCGGCAAAAATCTTGCGGTTGGACTGAGATCCACATGTCGTCAATCACGGAAGAAAAGTCGCAACCTGCGCAGCGCTTTGATGTCGGCAAGGTTGAGGACTTCCCGGTCGGTAAATTCCGCATCGTTCAGTGTGAGGGTCGCCAGGTCGGTGTCATTCGCATGGCTGATGGCGAAGTGCATGCGGTGCTGAATCGCTGCCCGCATAAAGGCGCCCCGGTATGTAAGGGCATCGTCGGCGGTACATGGCCTCCCTCTGCGGTCGGCGAGCTCGGCTTCGAGCGCGATGGATATGTGCTGACGTGCCCCTGGCACGGGTTTGAATTTGATCTATCGACTGGAGCAGAGTTGTTTCAGGAGCGCCCGATGCGTCTCAGAAAATATCGAGCGACTATTGAGGGCGGCTCCGTATTTATTCTGCTCTAGCCCCGGAGAGCTTCAATAGTTGTCCGTATAACTTGAAGGAAACGAATAATGACGCAGGCGAACCGCGCTATGCTTCCGGACGCTGAAGAAGATGTGCATATCCTGAACACAATCGAGCGCTGGGTCGGCCGCGAATTGAAGCCGATTGTGAAGGAGTATGACCACGAGGATCGCTATCCGGACGGGGTCGTCGAGCAGATGAAGGAGCTTGGTCTGTTCGGCGCCGTCATCAGTCCCGACTACGGCGGGCTCGGTCTTTCGGCGGCGACCTATGCCAAGATCGTTATGAGCATCTCTTCGGTATGGATGTCGATAACCGGCATCATCAATTCGCACCTGATGCTCGCGCTGGCTATCCAGAAATTCGGAACGTCTCACCAGAGGTCCAAATGGTTGCCCAGGCTGGCCACCGGCGAGATTCGCGGAGGCCTCGCATTGACGGAGCCGGATGCCGGGACGGATCTGCAGGGTATCCGCATGACGGCGAAGCGTGATGGCGACCACTACGTCATGAACGGGACGAAGACCTGGATCACCAATGGCGCCGAGGGCTCGTGCTTCGCGCTGCTGGTCAAAACCAATCCGGATGCGCAGCCGCGTTACAATGGCATGAGTCTGTTCATTGCACCGAAGCTCGATGGCTTCTCGGTGGGGCGAAAGCTGAAGAAGCTCGGCTACAAGGCGATCGACACGGCGGAATTGAACTTCGATAATTATCGCGTTCCTGCCGATCATCTGATCGGCGGTGTGGAAGGGCAGGGCTTCTTTCAGGCGACGGGCGGGCTCGAACTCGGCCGGATCAACGTTGCGTCGCGGGGGGTTGGTATTGCCGAGGGAGCGCTCAAACTTGCGCTCGAATATGCCCAAGTCCGCAAGACGTTCGGCAAGCCGATCTGCGAACATCAAGCCATACAGTTGAAGCTTGGTGAAATGGCCACCCGCGCCCGTGCCGCGCGGCTTCTGACGCTCGATGCGGCGCAGGCCTTCGATCGCGGCGAGCGCTGCGACATGGAGGCCGGCATGGCCAAATACTTTGCCAGTGAGGCAGCGCTCGAAAATTCCATCGAGGGCATGCGAATCCATGGGGCTTACGGCTATTCGCGCGAGTTCGACATCGAACGTCTCTATCGCGACGCGCCGTTGACCTGCATCGGCGAAGGCACCAACGAGATGCAACGCATCATCATTTCCAAGCAGCTCGTGAAAAGGAACCCTGTGATATGAAGCTGCTTCAGGGAGTCCGCATTGTATCCGTCGAGCAATTCGGCGCGGCGCCGTACGGAACCATGCTTCTGGCCGATCTTGGCGCAGAGGTCATCAAGATCGAAAATGCGGCGATCGGCGGCGATCCTTCGCGGAAGACGGGTCCGTTTATGCTCGGACCGAACGACAGCGAGTATTTCCAGGCGTTCAATTTCAACAAGAAAAGCGTCTCGATCGATCTTCGCAGTGAAGCCGGGAAAGCGTCGCTGCGCGATCTGATTGCCAGCGCGGATGCTGTGATCAACAATCTGCGCGGTGACCTTCCGGCCAAAATGGGCCTCGACTACAAGTCGCTGGCAGCGGTCAAGCCCTCCATCGTCTGCGTCCATCTGTCTGCATACGGCCGAAACAACGAGCGATCCGCGTGGCCGGGCTATGACTATCTGATGCAGGCCGAATCCGGACTGATGCACCTGACCGGCGAGCCGAGTGGCCCACCCTCCCGGTTGGGGGCGCCATCGATCATCGACCAAACGACCGGGCTGACCGCGGCGGTGGGACTCCTATCGGCGATCATCCAGGCGCGAAGCAGCGGCAAGGGATGCGATGTCGATACCTGCCTGCTCGACGTCGCCCTGCATCAGCTCGGCTATGTCGCGACGTGGTATCTCAACGAGGGGCACGCGTCGTTGCGGCAGCCACGAAGTGCGCACTACTCCGTCGCGCCGGTCCAGACGTTTCCGGCGTCCGATGGCTGGCTGTTCATCATGTGCATGACGGACAAGTTCTGGGCGGCGCTTCTCGAGGCGATCGAGAAGCCGGAACTGGCGAACGATCCGCGCTTTGGTACCCAGGCTGACCGCCAAGCCAATCGTGACGCGCTGACCGAGATTATCGACAGCGTACTCAGCAAGAAGCCGACCAACTATTGGCTTGGCAAGCTGAACGGCGTGCTGCCGGTTGCGCCGGTGCTCGATCTCGCACAGGCGCTCGACAATCCGTTCCTGCAGCAGACGGGCATGATCCGGGAGGTCGATCATCCGGCCAAGCGGCTTCGCGTGCTGGCGAATCCGATCAAGGTCAACGGACAGCGCCTCGATCAGTCGTCCTGTTCGCAGTTCGGCGCCGACAACGACACCTATCTGCCCGCCGTCGCCAAGCGTGCCGTGACGCCATGAAACTGGAAGGGATTCGAGTCGTCGATCTTTCGGTGTTTCTGCCGGGGCCGTACCTGACGCTTGCGATGGCGGATCATGGCGCTGAGGTTATTAAGATAGAGGCGCCGGGCGAGGGCGACCCCGGACGTCATATCGGTCTTTCCGACGGGCCCAGCACGGTCTTTTTCCGCAACCTCAATCGCGGCAAGAAAAGCGTGGTGCTGGACCTGAAGAAGGCGGAGCAACGTGATGCACTTCTCGCGCTTTGCGAGACGGCGGATGTCTTCGTCGAATCGTTTCGGCCCGGGACGATGGATCGGCTGGGCATCGGCTATGAGGCCGTTCGTGCGCGCAATCCGCGCATCGTTTACTGCTCCATCAGTGCATTCGGACATGACGGCGATTTCCGTACCCGTCCTGCGCACGATCTGGCCCTGGAAGCCGAGAGCGGGCTGCTGAGCATGACGCTTGGACGCGATGGCACGCCGGCGATACCCGGCATTCCCGCCGCGGACGTGTTGGCGGGATTGCAGGGCCTCTCGGGTGTTCTGATGGCACTGCTTCGCCGCGAACAGACAGACGTCGGCGACTATATCGATATCGGCATGCATGACGCCACTGTCGGTGCGATGCTGAATATCCTGGGGCCGACGCTGGCTGAAAATCGTCAGCCGGTTCCGGCGCATGAACGGACCACGGGCGGCGCAGCTTTCTATCGGCATTACGAAACGTCCGATGGCCGCTATCTGGTTCTTGCGGGGCAGGAGCCGAAGTTCATCCTCAATCTTCTCGCCGCATTGGGGCGGCCCGATCTGGTGGAGTTGTGTCTGCGCGGGCCGGGTCCGCACCAGAAACCGGTGGCCGATTTTCTCGCTGCTGAATTTCGCAAGCGTACGCTGGCGGCGTGGAGCGACTATCTCGCCACCCTTGATGTCTGTTACGGGCGCGTCAATACGTTGCCCGAAGCGCTCGAACATCCGAATTTGCTTGCGCGCGGCATGATCCGTCGAGACGAGAGCGGCCGACGCCACATCGGTCCGCCCATTCGCTTCCGTCAAGAACCGGCACAGCCGCAATTGCGTGAACCGCGCCTTGGCGAGCATACGTCATTGGTCCTCGGGGCCGACAGCACATCTTCGGAGTGATCGCATGCAGAGCCATGATCAAATCGGCCCGCAGCGCTATCGTGAGAGCTTTGGCCGTTACTATGACGACTTCACAGTTGGCGACGTCTACGAGCACCGCCCGGGCCGAACCATCAGCGAGACCGACAATACCTGGTTCACCTTGCTGACGATGAACACGCATCCCCTCCATTTCGACCGAGCCTATGCGGCAAAATCGGAATTCAAGCAGCCGTTGGTCAATAGCTGCCTGACGTTGTCCATCGTGGTGGGTATGAGCGTGAGCGACATCAGCCAGAAGGCGATCGGTAATCTCGGCTGGGATAACATCAAGCTGACAGCGCCGGTGTTCATCGGTGACACGATTTACGCGGAGTCCGAAGTGATCGGAAAGCGGGAATCAGCATCGCGGCCGGGGCAGGGGCTCGTCACCGTTCGGACCATCGGCAAGAAACATGACGGAACGCAGTTCATGAGCTTTGAGCGGACCGCCCTGATCCCGAAGCGCGGGCATGGCGTCGATGAGTGAGCGGTGAATGAGTTGATACGGCTCATTGGTTTCGGCTAATTTTGTTTAGAAGTGGGATATGATGCGCCGGAGCGTGGCCGAGGCCCGTTGCACGGGCGCTCAATTCCTGACGCGCCGGATCGTCATGGAATGCCGGAAGCGCGACGCCGGATGTGTATTGATTGCGATCTGCGCGATCTTTCCCGATGCGAGGCGATAGGTGCGCTGAACCTCCAGCGCCATCGTGTCTTCCGCGACCTTCAGGCGTTCAGACAAATCAGGAGAGATCGGTGCGGCGGCGATCTCCTGATGTACTTCGACGAGGCTTTGGCCGAACATGTCCTCGATGAGTTGGAAGATCGCGCCCGTGTGACGCTGCAACAATCTTCCGATCGCGGCAAATTCCCGGTTGATATAAACTTCCGTCCGGCACACGGGCAGGTCGCTTCCCTCCATGTTGCGATAACCGCGGACCGCCAGCCACTGCTCGCCGCTTTTGACGCCGATACGGGCGGCAAGATCGGCATCGACCTCAATCAGTTCGATCGTCTGGATCGCAAAACGGACGCCGGTCGCGAAGGCGACCAGATCGCTGATCGAGGTGACCTCGTGGACATAAGAGTCCGAGGAGCGCGGAGAGACAACGGTCGTGGCAGCGCCTTGCCGTGAGGAGACCAGATTGTCCTCCCGCAAGCGCCTCAGCGCTTCGCGTATTGTATGGCGGCTCACCGAAAATCGTTGTCGCAATTCTTCTTCCGGCGGAAGCTGCGAGCCCACGGGATAAACTCCACGGACAATTTCATCTTTCAGGGCCCGGACGACCTGAAGGTAGAGTGGGTCGTCGGACCGCGGTCCGACCGGTGGACGAGCGGGGGTTCTCCGTATGGGAGAACGTGAGCGCCTTCCTTTCGTTTGCATCTTCGATGCCATGAACCCTACCTGCGATCAGTACAGTGTCATCGAAAGTGGACAATTACCCTTTTCTTGCTGATTGCGCGGACGGTTACAAGCTGAAGCCCTTACAATCGCTGTGGAATTATGATCGCGGGCCAGCCTTGGCTCGGAAGTTGTCCAGACAGCGCGGCCGCGACGAGTCTACATGTGTCGACGATCTGCATTATATAGCGATTTCAATAATATAAGAGTTCGAAGGTTTATTCCGAATGGCGCGCCATCTAAGTTATTCCGGTACAATGAATTTCGAGATTGGTCGAAAACCGGCCCAGACTAAATTTCAAATTTAGTCTGGGTTTTGGTCCGGGGAAATTTTTTCGCACACTCGGCTCTCCGACGATCCCAATGCATAGACCTCCCTGAAGCGACGTAATGGACCAAAACCTGGCGATATGATTTGCCGCGAAGGCGCGTTAAGCCGTTGATCATCAAGGTTGGCTGCGATGGGATCACCATGGGTGTGAAGTCCGAATGGGTCTACTTCGCGCCTCTCAGCGGTCGATCGAGGTTTGGTCGCAAACGGAGTAAGTTTGCAGGCTCGCAGAAGGTTTCGCTGAAGCTTATCAGTACGTGATGTCTGATCGCATTCCGCCTCCTCTAGCTGCTTGGTGGCGGCCGGGAAGTTGATGTCTGAACAGCGATCCCCTTCTCGGAAGCATGGTGGCGCTTTTCTTGGCGGGGAGACGCTCGCCTACACCTAGTCGCCCGATTCAGTCAGATTGAAGGGTACAAGTGCCTGAGTTTGACGCGAGCTTTGGACGTTGTGAAGTGCCAGTTGGCCTTGGTGTGATTGGCGTTTCGCTCCTGCTCCCAGGC
>Ga0070684_100001438_pt1 | contig 17155 bp, 13 predicted proteins | sample KBSC723LmetaG_FD_65653 | JGI IMG/M metagenome (GOLD analysis project Ga0070684, IMG submission 65653) | Corn rhizosphere microbial communities from Kellogg Biological Station, Michigan, USA - KBS C7.2-3L metaG | ecosystem: Host-associated > Plants > Roots > Rhizosphere ...
GAGAAGATTCCTGCGAAGCGTCTGCTCGTCGAGAAGAACGGTCTCCAATGCCGGGGAATCTGCTCCTCCCGCCGAAGTGTCGAACATGCCGGGCGAGTCGTGCAGGTCCTCCAGAACAGTGACCTTCGCCGTTACCTCCGGTGAACCGACAGCCACGGTTCGCGGAACCATATGGCCATGAAAATCGGCGTAGTCATGAAACAGGCCGCCCCAACCCGAGCCCCCGCCATAGAACAGAAGTCCCGAGTTGTCGTTGATCGCCACCGTCGCACCCATCCACGACTTGGCCGTCCCATTGCTGCTTGGGATCATCCAGGAGATGTAGGTCGATCCCATCATGTCCTTGACCTCACCGCTGTCGATCTGGTGCAGAACCTCGTCCAGCCGCGGTATCGGTTGCACAAGCTCCACCGCCGTCTGCCGCAGCCACTCGGGAAAATAATCGCCCTCGTTCTTCTGCCACACCTGCCCGTTGTTCACGACCTGGACCTGGTGAAAGATGGGGCATCGCACCTCCCGTTTCCATTCGGTCGGAGACTTCCACCAGATTTCAACCTCGCCTGTTCTGCCCGAATCGTTGTCGCGCGCGCGGCTCGGCGCCAGCACGGCTTTCAGATGGAAAGGTTTTGTTCCCGGCTGATCGAGCGTGCTCCTATGGACAGCCTTCTTGATGCGTCCAGCCTGATCTCCGGCGTGAGCCTGCGTGCCAACCAGACAAATCGCCAACAACGTAAATGCGAGAGTGTTGCGCATGGGCCTCCAATAGCTGTCGGTGCAGATGTAAACAAACATACCTGAAACTGGGCCGGGGCTTCGGGGCGTTTCATGACACCTGAATACAATTCAGATGCCTCGGATCCCTCGCTTTTCGGGACATGGAAGGGATGCTCGCGCCACCTCTGCCCTGGACACGCCATCCAGTCTCCGCCCAAACCTGGATCCCGGCGCTATCATCTCTGGAGCAGTTTGAAACGTTGTCAGCGCCGCGGCCGATCTCCCCGCCGGGAATCGCCGCCAACATCCCCCACGAGGTGTCTCTTGCGACCGCACGCCGTTGTCCTGCCTTGCTTCGCCCTGCTTCTCTCCGTCGCCACCATCTCCGCGCAGCCTGCAACCCAGCCCGCGCCCCCATCCGCTGACCTGCACCTGATGCCGCTGCCTCGCTCAATCCAGCAGGGCCAGGGCGCCCTCGATCTCAGCCGCAACTTCCGCGCCGCTCTCCCCGCCCAGCACGACGCGCGTCTCGAGGCCTCCTTCGAGCGCTTCCTCGCCCGCCTCGATCGCCAGTGCGGCAACCTCCGCCGCATGCAGCATGACGCCTCGCCCACCGCGCCCGCCGTGCTCACCATCCAGGTCGCCGGCCCCGGCGAAGCCGTCCAGTCCGTCAGCGAAGACGAGTCCTACAAGCTCGCCGTCAACCCGCAGTCGGCCACGCTCACGGCCGCCACAGACGTGGGCGCCATGCGCGGGTTTGAGACCTTGCTGCAGCTCGTCGACATGCAGAACGGGGCGTGCCATCTCCCCGCCGTCACCATCGACGACGCGCCCCGCTTCCCATGGCGCGGCCTGCTCCTCGACGTCTCCCGCCACTTTGAGCCCGTGGAAGAAATCGAGCGCACCCTCGACGGAATGGAAGTCGCCAAGCTCAATGTCTTCCACTGGCACCTGTCCGACGATCAGGGCTTCCGCGCCGAAAGCAAAAAATTCCCCAAGCTCACCGAAGACGCATCCGGCGGCCTCTACTACACGCAGGACCAGCTCCGCGAAGTGGTCGCCTACGCCCGCGCCCGCGGCATCCGCGTGATACCTGAGTTCGACATGCCCGGCCACAGCTCGTCTGAAGCGCTGGCGTATCCCGAGATCGGATCCGGCGAGAACCTGCAGCACCTCACCAACACCTACGACAGCCCACACGCCGAACTCGATCCCTCGAACGAGAAGACCTATAAATTTTTCGACGCATTCGTCGGCGAGATGGCCGAGATCTTCCCCGACGCCTACTACCACGTCGGCGGCGACGAAACCGAGGGCAAGGCGTGGCTCGCCAATCCCAAAATCAAAGCCTTCATGGACAAGAAAGGCTTCAAGACCACGGCCGAGCTGCAGACCTACTTCAACCAGCGCCTCCTGCCCATTCTTGAGAAGCACCACAAGAAAATGATCGGCTGGGACGAGATCCTTACCCCGGGCCTGCCCAAAGACGCCATGATTCAAAGCTGGCGCGGCCTCGAATCCCTGTCCGCAGCCGCCGTCCAGGGCTACACCGGCATCCTCTCCACTCCCTATTACCTCGACGCCGAAAAGACATCGCAGCAGATGTTCCTCGACGACGTGATTCCCAGCGACACAAAACTCACGCCCGATCAGCAGAAGCTCATCCTCGGCGGTGAAATCTGCATGTGGAGCGAGCAGATCAATCTGGGCACCATCGACTCCCGCATCTGGCCGCGCTCACTCGCCATCGCCGAGCGCTTCTGGTCGCCGCAATCCGATCGGGACGTGCCCGACATGTATCGCCGCCTGCGCATCGCCTCCCTCGAGCTTGAGGATGTCGGCCTGCGCCACCTCTCCGGCCCCAGGGTTCTCCGCCGCAACCTCGCCGGCTCAGAGACTCCGCACGCACTCGACACATTCGCCTCGGTGATCGAGCCCATCAGCTTTGGCGATCGCGAAGACACCCAGCGCACCGACTCGTTCACTTCGCTCGACCGCCTCGTCGACGCCGTCGTGGCCGACCCGCCCGGCCGCCAGCAGATCGCCCGCGACATCGATGCCGTGGTCAGCTCCGGCCAAAATTCCAGTCCCGCTTCGAGTCCGGCCCGGACCGCAGCCGCCATGCGCCTCCGCCATCAGTTCGAGTCCTGGGCCGCAGCCGCGCCCGAAGTCGAAGCCCTCACCATCCGTTCCTCGCGCATCTCCGATGCCGAACCCCGCGCGCGCCAACTTGGCCAGCTTGCCCGCGCCGGCCTCGAAGCCCTCGCCTGGCTCGATTCAGGCGTGATCCCGCCCTCCAACTGGCACACCGAGCAATCCGCCGTCCTCACCGACGCCGCAAAACCCGCCGCCCTGGTCCGCTTCGTCTTTCTCCCCGACCTGCAGCGCCTGGTCGACTTCGCCTCAGGAGTGCCCACACTCCAGACGCCCGCCCCATGAGCGCCCGAATCAACGCGAGACCAGCACCGTCCCGCGGCGACCCAACAAAAATCGCCCAGGCGTGAAGACCGATTAACCAGCGGCCACCGCAGGGTCCCGGAGGGACCACACGAAAATAGCCCAGGGTGAAACCCTGGGTAAACAGCCATTAATATTTGTCGGAGCCCCATAGGGGCGGCGCGATCGGCCCCGGTCCGTTCGCCGGAACCGAATCAGACGTGCCCAATTCGTCCCGCGAAAATGTAGGCCCGCCCTGGGCTCGGGGAATCTCGAGTCGCGTCGCCCCTTGTTCCCTGCCTCACCCCGTTCCGTTACCATACCTAAGGTACCTGCCCTCATGAGTCTCAGAGCCAAGCTCGAAGCCGTCATCTACGCCGCCGAGGAACCTGTCACCCTCGCGCAGCTTGCCCAGATCTTCGCCTCCGACGCTCTGGAATGGAAAGCCGCCCAATCCGCCACCGCCGCGGAGATGAATGCCGACGTCGCAGGCGAATCGCCCGCGGACGTGGACGGCGAGGGACGCCTCCAGCTCGATCCTGAAATGGCCTCGCTGGGCCTCTCCGATACCGTAGCAATGAGCATCCCGCCAGCCGAGCCGGCCGGCGAAGAAGCCAGCGCGCCCGAAATTCCGGGCGACACCCCGGCCCAGGCTCCCGAAACAGACCCGAACCAATCCGCCACCCAGGCCGAACGCAATCCCGCCCTGGCCGAAGAACCCGTAGGCGAAATCGATCCCGAAGCCGAAGCCCGCCGTCTGGCCCGCCTGCGCGAGCGCGAAATCAAGGCCATCCTCAAGCAGCTCCTCGACGAACTCGTGGCCAGCTACGAGGCAGACGATCGCGGCATCGAGATCAAGGAAATTGCCGGCGGCTACCGCATGGCGACCAAGCCTGAGTACCACGATGCCGTCCGTATCTTCGTCAAGAGCCTCAAGCCGCCGCTGAAACTCTCTTTACCCGCGCTCGAAACTCTCGCCGTCGTCGCCTACAAGCAGCCCGTCACGGCCCCTGAAGTGAGCGAGATTCGCGGCGTTGAAACGGGCGGCGTTCTCGGTTCGCTTCTGGCGCGCAAGCTGATCGCCACCGCGGGCCGCAAGCAGGTCATCGGCCGGCCCATCCTCTACAAGACCACCAGGGAATTCCTCCTGCGCTTCGGCCTCAAAGATATCTCCGAGCTTCCCTCGATGGAGGAGTTCGAAAAAATGGCCGCCGAGATCGAGGAGATGGAGCCCGAGGTAGTCGCCGCCGATGCCGCCGAAGATGCGGCCGAGGCTGCCTCTGACGTGGACGAGAATTCCCCCACCGGCATGGAACCCGGCGAGCTTGCCGAACCCTCGCCCTCCCATGCACCCGCAGCGGATCCCGAATCCGCAGCCCACCTTTCGGAGACTCCGACCGACGAGACGTCGGCCGTCCCACCTCCCACATCCAACGAGCATGACGCCGCCGAAGCGGTCGCGTCTGACGCTCCGTCCGCCGCGCCGGAACCGCCCGCGCCGGCAGAAAACGAGGCTATCCCCGATGCCCAGAAAGTCCAAAACGAGCGCTGAGCCTGAGCCGGCCGCCGCACACGACGGAATCCTGATCGAACCCATTGAATCCCACGCTCCGGCGAAAGTGAAGCCGAAAAAATCCGCTGAGAAGCCCGCCCGCAAGACGCGTGCCGGCAAGGCCGCCGCCACCGCGCCGGTCGCGGATGAGACTTCCATTTCTGCCGCCAGTGCCGAAGCCGGCGCGCAGGCTGCCGACACCTTTGACGACGCAATCGAAGCCAACGACGCCGTCGAAGCGAGCGCCGCGGCGCCCGAGCCCGAAGCGCCGAAAAAGAAGACCCGGTCGCGAAAAGCGAAGGCCGCCGCCGAACCCAAGCCGAAGCCGGAACCAGAGCCCGAGCCCGAAATCGTCGGTCCCGATGAAGACGCCGAGCTCGAAGGCGATTGGGAATCCGGCAGTGAATCCGACGATGAAGCAGAGGAAGAGGAGCGCAGCTCGGCTCCCCGACCGCCCGCCAGGCTCGAGCGTTTGCAGAAGATCCTGGCCGCCGCGGGCATCGCCAGCCGCCGCCACGCTGAGGAGCTGATCGTCGAAGGCCGGGTTCAGGTGAACGGCAAAGTCGTCACCACTCTCGGCTCGAAGGCCGACGCTGGACGCGACCACATTCGAGTCGACGGAAAGCTCCTCCACGGCGCGGAACGACTCCGCTACTTCGTCCTCAACAAGCCACGCGGCTATGTCACCACGGTCAGCGATCCTGAAGGCCGGCCCACCGTGATGGAGTTCTTCTCCAAAATGGGCGAGCGCCTTTACCCGGTCGGACGTCTCGACTACCTCAGCGAAGGCCTTCTGCTGATGACCAACGATGGCGAGCTCGCCAACAAGCTCACGCGCGCCGCGTCCGGCGTGGAAAAAACCTACCTCGTCAAGGTGAGCGGGCAGCCGGATGAAGACATGGTCGACCAGATCCGGCAGGGAATCAGCATTGATCGCGGCCGCCCCGGCGAAGGACGCGTGACTACGGCCCCGGCGCACATCCGCCTGGTGCGCGTCGGCGACAACCCCTGGTATGAAGTCGGCCTGATCGAGGGCCGCAACCGCGAGCTGCGCAAGATGTTCGAGGAAATCGGCCACCACGTAGAAAAGATTCGCCGCATTGGATACGGCCCGCTCGTGCTCGACCAGGAGCCCGGCAACTTCCGCGAGCTCGATGCCGAAGAACTGAAAGTGCTGCAACTCGCGGCCGAGGGCAAGTGGAAGCCGAAGCGAGTCAAGTCCGCCGCCATGCTGCCGCCGCACTCCGAACGCAGTGCCGATCGCGAATCAGGCGGACGCCAGGCCAGGCCATTCCGCGGTCGCGATGACAGGCGTCCGCCGCAGCGTCCCGGCAGAAGCGGCGAACGGCGCGAGGAACCGCGCCCCAGCTACGGGCGCACCCAGGAACGCGGCAGGTTCGACCGTCCTGCCCGTCCCCCGCAGGGCGGATTTGCCGGACGGGTCGAGCAGGCTCCGCGCTCAGGGCGGCCCCCGCGTATGGAGCAGCCTCCCCGCGAAGGCGGCTTTGCCGATCGCCGCGCTCCAGGATCCCGTCCAGGACGCGAATTTCCGGCCCGGCCTCCGGCGGATTCGGATCGCGGCGCCCGCGGTGGGAACGCCCAGCGTTCCGGAACATTTGGCGCTCAAGCGCGTCCCGGCGGCTTCCCGCCCCGGCCCGAAGGCGGCTCTCGCGAAGGTAGCTTCCAAAACCGGCGGCAAGGCGGATTCGACGCCAGACGCGGCGGCGGATCGGGCGGTGGTAACCGTTTCTCCGGCCCCCGCGGAGCAGGCAAACCGGCTGGGAATCGCGCCCCCGGACAATCCTTCGAGGACCGCGGCCCCAATCGTGAGCGGCCTCGCTTCTCCGGCGGCGGCGAACGGCGCGAAAGCAGCCAGGGTGATCGCTTCCGCCCGCGTCCGGCAGGTCCCGCTGAAGGCGGCTATGCGGCGCGCCCCACCACGCGAACTGGGGAACGAGCTGGACAACGAGGCGGCGGACAGGATCGGCCTCGCTACTCCGCCGGCGGCGAGCGGCCGCAAGGCCGTCCGGCATTCGGCCGCGGCAACTTCGGTGGGCCGCCGCGCGGAACAGGGACCGGTTCTCGCGACCGCGGACCCGCAGGCCGGCCAGCCGGCAGCGGGCAAGGTCGAAGCGGCGAAGCCCGAGGCGGCCAGGCCGGTTCGGGACGCCCCACCGGCGGCCAGTTCCGCAGCGGTCCACGGCCCGGCGGCTCAACCGGCGGCGGGCAGTTCAAGCGCACCGGCGGCTCAACCGGCGGCGGGCAGTTCAAGCGCACCGGCAGCTCAGGCGGTCCACCGCGCGGTGCCTCCGCCGGAGGCGGTTCCCGCAGGCCCCCGGCGGGACCACATCGCGCCGGTCCATCCCAGGGCCGGTCCAATTCAGGCCGTGGTAATTCCGGCCGGAAACCCGGCTCGCGGCCTCCCCGCTGAACGCTCCAGGCCCGGCACTCCGCCGGGCCTTCCAGCCCATCATCGAAACTCCGATCTCAAAGCATCCACTCGCATTCGGGCTGCTTCGTATCAGAAGCAGTAGTCACACCAATTCTCAGGAGTCTGCTGGTGCGCGTGCTGATGATCGGGGCCACCGGCCGTTTTGCCGGCCACGTGGTGCCTGAATTGACGAAGCGGGGAATCTGGGTGCGCGCACTGGTCCGCACGCGCCAGGGCGAGAAGATCGCCCTCGACCGCGGCGCCGACGAAACGGTGATCGGCGATCTCGAAGATGCGCGCGGCCTCATCTCCGCTGCGGTAGGAGCGGATGGGGTCTTTTACATCGCTCCCGCGTTCCACTACCGCGAAGCCTCCCTCGGCGTCACGATGGTCGAGGCTGCCAAGGCTGCCGGCGTGCGCAAGTTCGTCTTCTCGGGCGTCATCCACCCGGCCCTTTCCCGCCTCACCAACCATGCCGCCAAGCGCCCCGTCGAAGAGTCCATTTACGAATCCGGCATGACGTACACCGTGCTGCAGCCGGCCAGCTTCATGCAGAACATCGAGCGCGATTGGAGCCGGATTCTCCAAACCGGCGTCTACGCCCTCCCCTATTCCCCCCGCGCCCGGGTGTGCTACGTGGATTACCGCGACGTGGCTGAAGCCGCCGCCCTGGCCTTCATCGGCGACCGGCTCGATAACGGCACCTTCGAGCTGTGCGCTCAGGGAATGTACAGCCGCATCCAGGTTGCAGGCATGATCAGCGAAGCGATTGGCCGCCGCATTGAGGCGGGCCGCATCGACTTCGACGCGTGGGCCGACCGTGCCCAGATCCCCGACGGCGCACGCCGGCGCGGCATGCAGCGCCTTTACGCCGACTACGACCTGCATGGCTTCGCCGGCGGAAACGGCCTGGTGCTTCGCAGCATCCTCGGACGCGAACCGCGTTCCCTGCGCCAGTTCTTCCGCGAGCTGGCCGTCAACGCCGAAGTCGCCGCCTGAGATTCCACCCCTGATCTTGTCATCCTGAGCGCAGCGAACGACCCGCTGTTCGTCACCTCCACCAACAACCACCGTCCTCCTACCCCCAACCACCTTGTCATCCTGAGCGCAGCGAAGGACCCGCTGTTTGCTCTTGCTTGTCTTTCTGCCCTGTCACTCCCGCAGCAAATCTGCTGCCTACTCAACCACCTTGTCATCCTGAGCGAAGCGAAGGACCCGCTGTTCGTCACCACCACCAACAACCACCGCCCTCCTACCCCCAACCACCTTGTCATCCTGAGCGCAGCGAAGGACCCGCTGTTCCCGTCACAGCAGATCAGAATTGCCACCACAAGCCCATTCCCCGCATCCTTAAGGGCATGAGCATCGAAAAAGCAACATTCGGAGCAGGCTGTTTCTGGGGCGTCGAAATGAAGTTTGCCGCCATGCCCGGCGTGACCGCCACCGCCGTGGGCTACGAAGGCGGCAGCATGGACAGTCCCTCCTATAAGGATGTGTGCACCGATCAGACCGGCCACGCCGAAGTAGTCGAGCTTGATTTCGACAACGAGAAGATCCCCTACGAGCAGCTTCTGGATGCATTCTTCTCCCTGCACGATCCAACCACGATGAACCGCCAGGGTCCTGATTGGGGAACCCAGTACCGTTCCGCGATCTTCTTCCATTCGCCGGACCAGGAGCGCCAGGCGCGCGCCAAGATCGAGCAGCTCACGAAGGAGGGCCGTTTCGCGCCCCGCCGCATCATCACGCAGGTCGTCCCCGCGCAGACCTTCTGGCGCGCCGAAGAATACCACCAGCGCTATCTCGAAAAGCGCGGCCAGACGAGCTGCCACATTTGACCGCGAATAGCGCGATCGCCGGCATCACCACGGATTCTGAGTGGATGTGTCTGACAGTTCGCGTTGTAACAGGGCACGACTTCACAGCTTGCTAAAAAATGATTTCCACAAGCTTTGTAACAAGGGCACGGCTTCAGCCGGGCCGGCAAGCTGCTAATTCTAATGATCTGGGCTTTAGCCCCTGCTATCGCCGGCAGCTCGCAATCCACTTTTTTGGCACGCTCTTCTGTAGTGCCGCGAGCCCGCCTGATGAGTTTCCGCGCTTTACAAAAAAGTGTCTAGCGCCGGGTCTGCTGCTGTCCCGGATCGGGCGCGGACACTACAATGCCTGTCAGCTCGCCGGCCACGTGAACCGGCTGCTGGGCTGTGCCATAGCTCCGCAGGAGCTTGGTTTCAGTGTGGGTGGCCGGCCACGAGCCGGCGGGGTCCTGAATCTCGACGTAGTCGTTGTCCACTCCCTCGGCTTGGAGAATGTAATCGCCTTCGGGAACGAAGCCGAACGTAAACGTGTTGTCGTCTTTTGAGACCGATGCCTTGCTGGCCTCCGAGCCGTCGTCGCCGTAAAGCAGAGACAGCTTGCCCCCGTTCAGAATGTGCCCGTCGTGGGCGGCGACGATGTTGCCGCGAATGGTGTGCAGCCTGGTAAGTGGGATCTCGATGTCCTGCCCGCCCAGCTCTTCGCCCGCCGTCACCGTCAAGGGCTTCCCATCTTTGCGGCGGGAGCTGCCGCCCGCATAGAACGAAAGCGAGTAGGTGGAGTTCTGGGAAACACTGGTGCCAGTCTCCTTAGTCACTTTGTAGATCATCTCGTACAGTCTGAGGTGAGCTTCCAGCAGGTATTCGCCCGGGGGTAGGCCGCTGATTCGGTAACGGCCCTGGTCGTCGGTTCCCGCCGAGTAGGACTGGGCGGCGACCGGGCTGGAGGGCAGATTAGTCCAGTCGTTCTTCGTGCGAACCAGTATCGAGACGGATACGCCGACCGCGGGGCTACCGTCGTCGTACAGGATCGTGCCGCTCACCGCAGCGCCGCGCTCGATGGTCACGCTGACCGACACCGGCAAGCTTCCCTGCACGACGATCCGTGGCGCCGTCATCACCGGCTTCTTTGGTTTCACGGAGCCGGCTTCAGGTCCATGGGCCGGCGGAGCATACATGGCAGTCAGCGGCGACACGTAGCCCTCCTGCGTGGCGATCACGTAGTACACTCCGGGCTCGACGTGAGGAATGCTGAAGCCCCCATCCAGCAATGTCTGCACCAGCTGACCGTGCGACGTGATGGTGTCGTCTTCGCCGGGCCGGATGGCATCGATCTGGCTGGCCGGCTGCAGGACCACGCTGGCCATGCGCGCCGGCGCATTGGTGTCCGCGCAATACACATGCCCATAAACAGTGCTTGTGGCTGCGTGCGGCGCAGGCCGCTTCTGCTGGCTGAGTGCGGTGGCAACGACAGTGCAGAGAATAAGCGTGAGACCCGCGGCTTTCATGCACCACAGCCTGCGCCCGCCAGCCTTGGTTACGCCGTGACGACGAACACAGCGACTTCGACCGTCCCCTTCGGCGCACCACTGACAACTGACAACTGAAAACTGAAAACTGAAAACTGTCGGAACTACGAACTGCATTGCGAACCGAAAACTGACAACTGAAAACTGTAAACTGACGTTGGTATGCCGCACGCTCTGGCACAGGCCGTGGAAGTCGGGACCACGGTGCTCGCCGTGGCGGGAATGGGATACTTCATCGCGGCCCTGCTGGCCGCCTTCGTGTTTCTGGGCAGGCGTCGCCCGGCCGCCGCGGCCTTCGCGCCCGGCGTGAGCATCCTCAAGTCGCTGAAGGGTCTTGACCCCGCGATGCTCGACGCGTTCCGTAGCCATTGCCGCCAGACCTATACAGGCGAGCACGAGCTGTTGTTCGGGATCTCGACCGACGACGATCCCGCGGCCGACGCCGTTCGGCAATTGCAGAATGAGTTTCCCGGCCACGCGATCAGGCTCATCGTATGCCCCCGGCGGCTCGGGACGAACGGCAAAGTCAGCACCCTGGCGCAGCTTGTGCCTCATGCGCGATACGACTACCTGCTGATCAATGATTCGGATATCACGGTCTCGCCCCGCTACCTCGAGCGCGTCATGGCCCAGTTCGCGCCTACGCCCGAACAGCCCGGACAGCGCACCGTAGGGCTCGTGACCGCTCTCTATCGCGGCCGTCCGCATGGCAGCTTATGGTCGCGGTTCGAGGCCCTCGGCATCGCCACCGATTTTCAGCCCAGCGTTCTGCTGGCCCGCTGGATCGAGGGCGGCCTGCGCTATGGGCTCGGGTCCACGCTGGCGGTGAGCCGCGAAGCGCTCACCGCAATCGGCGGATTCGCATCCCTCGCCGACGACCTGGCCGACGACTACCAGTTAGGCGCCCGAATCTACGCCGCCGGCTACGCGGTTGCGCTCAGCCGCGAGGTGGTTGAGACTAGCGTGCCCGACTACTCGTGGCGCGGATTCTTCGATCACCAGGTTCGCTGGTATCGCACCGTTCGTGACGCGCGCCCCGGCGGATACGCGGGCCTGATCTTCACCCAGGGCCTCGCGTGGGCCGTGCTGAACATGGTGGCCAGCGGACTCAGCCCGGTGAGCCTGTGGCTGTTGGCCATGAGCTTCTTTCTGCGCCTGGCCATGGCCATGGGCGTAGCCACCAACGTGCTCGCGGACCACGATGTGCTCCCCAACCTGTGGCTCCTTCCATTGCGCGATCTGGTGGCAATGGGAATATGGATAGCCGGGTTCGCCGGCAACACCATCGTCTGGCGCGGCGAGCGCTTCCACGTAAAACACGGCAAGCTCACGCGTGCGTGACGCGCACCCGTTTAAGGTTCCGCAGCTCGCTGAAAAATGCCCGCGCCACACCTTACTGAAGACCGCGCCACACCTTACTGAAAACCGCGCCACACCTTACTGAAAACCCCGCGTCACCAGCTTGCTCAACGATGCCGTGCCACGACCTGCTGAAAAGGTCGCGGATGAGGCTTTGTAACAAGGGCACGACTTCAGTCGGGCCAATAATCCGCCATTTCCATGAATCTGGGCTTTAGCCCATGCCATTTCTCGCAGCTCACGATGCGGAGCCGGCCCACCTTGACGCCAGCACCAGATCGCGGGACCATAAGGAACCGCAGACGAGCGGCGCTTCTTCGCAATTTCAATCCCCAGGGTCGCTATCGATCGTCTAACGAATATCTCGCCCAGGGAGGGGCCGCCATGCAAAATGACGCTGCAAAAGACCGCAGACGGCCCGCCGTCGTAGTTTCGGCCGCTGCCCACGCGGCGCTCCTGACCCTGCTGATCGCCCCTCTGGGACTTCACATGAAGACCCGCCCCTTGCCTCCGGCCACCCGTTGCTGCTTCACGCTTCTCGAGACCGCGGGCGGATCGCACACCCCTGTCATGCCGGTGCCGGGCGTTCCTGGAATGCAGACGACGCTCCGGCCGAATCACGACCTGGAACTCGAGAAGAAGCGCATCGACCCGGTTCATCCCGCAAAGGCGGCCAAAGCCGCGGCGCCTCCTCCGCCATCGCAGAGCACGGGAACGGGAACTGGCGCAGCGGCCACCGGTAGCGGCAGCGACAACCAGAACGCCACGCCTGCCTTCCCGGTATTTTCTCCCAAGCCTCCGGTCAACGACCGCGCGCTCCTGCCTGCGAGCGAGCAGCAGATCGTGGTGGACGTGAATGTGAACGCTGCGGGCGAAGTCACCGCCGAGAGCCTCGTCAAGGGCATGGGGACCCCGCTCGACCAGATCGTGCTCGAGACGGTGAAGACCTGGAAGTTTCACCCCGCAACGGTGAATGGCAACCCCATCGCGAGCGAAGCCGAGCTCATCTTCCCGTTCAATCGGAGCTATCCGGTGAGCGGGGCGTAGTCGCATCGACATTCAGGGCACCCCGAAATCCAAGCGAGTGAACCATGAGGCGATACAGGATTCGAACATGGCTACTTTCCCTCTGTGCGATGGTGGCCTGCGCGCAGGCCCTTTCGGCGCAGAGCCAATCGCCCGACCCTCTTCAACTGCTTGACCACCTCGCAGGAGACTGGATCCTGACCGGAACCATTGCCGGTAAGCAGACCACGCACGATGTGCAGGCGGCCTGGGTGCTGCGCCGCGAATATCTGCAGATCCACGAAGTGTCGCGCGAGAAGAACGCCAACGGCGAGCCCGCCTATGAAGCCATCATCCTGGTGAGCTGGGATGCAAACGCCAAACAGTATGCCTGTCTGTGGATGGACTCGACCGCTGGCGGCGCGTTGACCTCGCCAGTAACCTGCCGGGCTGCGGCGGCGCCCGATTCCATTCCGTTCCTCTTCACCTTGTCGCCGTCCGAGTCGCTGCACACCACCTTCCGTTACCGCAGGGCAACAGACAGATGGCAGTGGACCATCGACGATGAGAAAGATGGAAAGATGGAACGATTCGCCGACGTAGAGCTGGCAAGGAAAAAGTGAAGCTGTTACCGCTGGATCACTTTTCCCAGGGATTCACAACCGAAAACCCGGCATCTTCAAAATGCCGTGTGTCCCCGCCAATCGCATGAAGTCTTTTTGCTGAAAGATGTTCGTATTCCACGCCGCGCCGTAGGCGCAAGGTTCGTTAACCCCGCGTTTCAACGTGGGGAAAGCTCGACCGGCAGGGCTTCGAAGTCCCGTAGGGACCCTGCAAAGCTCGCGAGCAGCATCTCATCCCGCATTCATGCAATCACCCTGACCACACCCCAGCCCCGAACCGAATGCAGTACGCTGAGAGCACACCATGGTTCAGCGCATCGCCATCCTGGGTACTGGCTTGCTCGGCGCCTCCGTCGGCCGCGCGTTGCGTGCCGCGGGATTCACCGGCTCCATTTCCGGATGGAACCGCGGTGCTGCCGGCGCGGAGCGGGCCCTCGCGATGGGGGCGATCGATTCCATTGCCGCCAATCCGCTCCAGGCCGCGCGCGAAGCGCAAATCACGGTTCTCGCCGTGCCCATCTTCGCCACCCTCGATCTGATGGAGCAGCTCGCAGCCGTCCTCACCCCCGATCAGCTCCTCACCGACGTAGGCAGCACCAAGGGACAGATCACAACGGCGGCCGCGCGTCTCTACAACACCCCCACCCGCGCAGCCTTCCTCCCCGGCCATCCCATGGCCGGCAAGGAACGCGGCGGCGCCGAACTCGCCGACGCCGATCTGTTTCGCAATGCTGTCTGGCTTTTCACCGACGATCCCGCCTGGCAGCGTTCCCCCACCGGTTCAGCTCTGGTCAAAGAATGGCGCGAACTGGTCGTCCAGATGGGCTCCCGCACCATCGACATCGACCCCATCCGCCACGACGAGATGGTCGCCTGGGTCAGCCACCTGCCGCAGTTCACGGCCACAGCCCTGAGCGCCCTGCTCGAAGAAGAAGTGGGCGACGCGCCGGAACTCAAAGACGTGGGCGGACGCGCTCTCCGCGAAATGACCCGCCTCGGCGCCAGCCCCTTCTCCATGTGGCGCGACATCGCCGCCACCAACACCGCGGCCATTGAAAAAGCGCTCCTCGCCCTCGAGCAGCGCCTCCAGCACATCCGCGAGAACCTGCGCGGCCCCGCCCTCCGCGACGAGTTCGACCAGGCCAACCGCTTCCGCCAGGGATCTTGACTTGAGGCTTGAGGTTTTTTCGTTTTTAGACGATTATGGCCATGTACGAACTTCGGAATTACATCACGGCAGAGGGCAAGGACATTGTCGCGCTTTGGCTCACCCGATTGCACGACAGGCAGGCCCGGGTCGCAATCGACCGGCGCATGAACAGGATGGAGAACGGGAATTTCGGAGACCACCGATTCTGCCGCGATGGCATTTGGGAACTGCGCATCGACATTGGACCTGGTTACCGGGTTTATTACGCGCTCGACGGACAACGGGTGGTTCTTCTCCTGTGTGGAGGAGACAAACACACCCAGAGCACTGACATTACGCGCGCGTGCGACTACTGGAAGGATTGGCAACGGAGGCTTGGCTTATGAGAGACATCTCCCACGACGACGCCATGGCGGAAACCTTTCGCGAGGATCCGCAGTACGCCGTCGACTTGCTGAACGCCATTCTTAAGGACGGAGATCAGGCCGAGCTGCTCATCGTGCTCCGTCAGTTGGCCAAGGCATTTGGGGGCGTGCAGACCATCGCGGAAAAAGCCGACCTCAATCCGACCCAGCTCTATCGCACTTTGTCCAGCGAAGGCAATCCTGAATTGCGGAGTCTTTGGGCCATCCTCAAGGCGATGGGACTGCGATTGACAATCGAACGCGTGAAAGCCGCTTAAAACTGGGCTAGCCAATCGCGAGCCGAACAGCCCCGCCCCTCGCCCTAAACCGCTTCCGCTTCTTTCGCGCTGTCAGTGAGCGTGTCCATCTCCATCGCCGGGTTGATCACCTGCAGATCCCGTGTGCAGCAAACGACAAATTCGGACCTGTTGATCATGCAGTAACTGACGGGTGGGGGAAATTCGTTCGGAATACTCTTTCGGTGAGGTTGAAAAAGGGCGATCGCTGATCTTCACAGCGATTTCCTTTTCCTCTAGCGCTGCAAAACTCTATAGTGCTTTTATCTCTTCTCCCCATGGAGAAAGCGTGAGACTCCCAGCGTCGACGCGTTTGACCCGAACTCTCCTTTGTCTTGCCGTGTTCGCCTGCTTCCGGTCCCAATTCGCGACCGGGCAGCCAGTTTCCCCAAAGAGCCCATCCTTCCCAGCGCCATTCGTCGTGCATGGTCTCGGCCGCGCCACCATACCGGTTGACGGCACGTGGCAGTTCCGCGAAGGCGACAACATGGCCTGGGCAGCCCCCGGTTTCGATGATTCCGGATGGGAGCCCATCCAGGTGGGCCGCCCGTGGGAAGGCCAAGGCCACCGGAACCTCACCGGCTTCGCGTGGTACCGGCGGCACATCGTCTTCAATCTTGATGGCAACGCAGACTGGGAAGCCGCGCTGGCGTTCTATAGCGTGCAAGACGCAGCGGAGGTCTACTGGAACGGCCGGCTTATCGGTAAAGTCGGCAAAGTCTGGCCGCACGCGTTATGGCGCAGACCGGGCCCGGCGCAAACTTTCAGCCTCGGTCCGGTGAAGCAATTGGGCGCCGGCGGTGTTCTCGCGGTCCGCGTGTGGGCCGCGCCCTACTACGCCTATGCGCCAGATGAAACCGGCGGCCTGAATGGCACTCCGCTTCTCGGGGATGCGGCTGCCGTCAATGCACTATCTTCTTTGTGGCTCGATGAAGGAATAGAGCGGAGCCTCTACTCGTACGCGCTCGCATTGCTCTCCGCGCTCGTAAGCCTGCTTGCCCTGCTGGCCTGGTTGCGCGACCGGCGCCAGTGGACGCTCGTCTGGCTGGCTATCTTTACCGCAAGGGTTCCGGCGCTCACATGGGCGGGCTTGCCATGGCACTCCTTCCGGCTGAGCTATGGAACGGTGGGCATCATCTTCATGGCGGGCGATGCCGCGCTTTGGCTCCTGCTCCTCGATCTGTTTCGCCTTCGCGATCGTCCGCTCCTGGTGCGGTGGACGCGGATTCTTGCAGTGCTGATCGTAGGACTGCAAGTTCTGGAAGCATTCGAGCAGTTCTTCGACTGGACGCGCGCGCCGCGTTTCTTTCTCCTTGCCGACATTGGCGTCACGTTGCCGTGCTTCATCATCCTGTCCTGGTCCATCGTTCTCTTCGGGTTCGGGTTACGCAAAAAGCTCCCACCCCCCTTCTGGGCTCTCGCCATCACCGGTATCGCGGCGGACATCGCACTGAATATGTCGAGCATCGTCGGCCTTGGAGGCCGCTGGACGCACTTGAATGGTCTTGCGGCACGGCTCAGTGCTCCGCTTTTTCAGATTGCCGGAAATTCCTTCGACTGGGGCACCATTTGCTCAACCCTGCTGCTGGTTGCAATCGTCTACGCCGTGTGGCGCTACCAGAGAAAGCAGCAGCAGCGTGAAGTCCAGGTGGCGGAAGAGTTCCGCAACGCCCAGGAGGTGCAGCAGGTGCTGGTGCCCAAAGACCTGCCCGATCTCCCGGGGTTCAAACTGACGTCTGCTTACCGTCCCGCGCAGGAGGTTGGCGGCGACTTCTTCCAGTTGATCCCATTGCCAAGCGGCGCGGCGTTGCTCGTGATCGGCGACGTGAGCGGCAAGGGTCT
>Ga0070684_100001439_pt1 | contig 17152 bp, 19 predicted proteins | sample KBSC723LmetaG_FD_65653 | JGI IMG/M metagenome (GOLD analysis project Ga0070684, IMG submission 65653) | Corn rhizosphere microbial communities from Kellogg Biological Station, Michigan, USA - KBS C7.2-3L metaG | ecosystem: Host-associated > Plants > Roots > Rhizosphere ...
CAAACTTTAACAATATCGGCGGCCACCTGAGGTCTGTCTATTTCGATGCCCATATTATTCTCCAGTTAGGGCCGACCGCCTAGGTCATTGGGAGCGTTGCCAGAAAGTAAGACAGAAGGTCGAATCACCAAACCCACTAGGAATGCTTTCTTTGAACTTAATATATTTTTGCTCTAACTGTCCCGAAAAGATAAGATATTGAGCCCTCATTAATTTTGGTAAGTTCGATGCAAAAGTCTTAAAGATTACAGTCCCTTCGGGAAAGTTAACTGAAATGTGTGATGGGACGATTTTGCTAAATTCTTTAGGGGTGCGGTATAGGCCGCCTTGGAGTGACTCCGATTGAGCAGCAGTCTTAATAGACCCAATACCATTGCAAAAAGGACAGAGACCTCCGTTAAAGGGGATAGCACCCCCAGAAATATAGGTTCCACGAGTTCCTCCGCAGTTCGGGCAGACTTGAGTTTTGGGCGGATAATATAAGGTTACACTACTTACTAGATTTGACTCCAGTACCGCCGAAATTGCCGCATTAAAGTCGGTCAAGATACTTGCTGGTAGGTTTATCCCCATAGCGACCTCTTAGGTGAGAACGAGGTGATGATTCAATCGGCTTGTATAATGGTTTACTACGCCAGCCGGTAAGATTGTGGCCGTATATTCTCGGCTAGTATTCTTTTCGACTGTACCAAAAAGATTTACCGAGCAAACTGCGGCACCGAATTGAGTCTTAGTATTACCAGAAAGAATAAAATCGGCAACATCTGACGTTGTAGGTAGAGGCATTTTACACTTCCTTTAATTTAGTGGAATCAAATATGGAAAACACGATAGAAATTAAAGAGTTTATCAAAGCAAATCAGTATAGCACTGGTATATATGCCCTAATATGCAAAATTAATGACCGAAAATATATAGGGAGTGCTATAAAAATTGGCAAAAGAGTTAAGGCTCATTTTATTGACCTCCGTAAGGGAAGGCACCAAAACACAGATTTACAAAATGATTTTTCAGAATTTGGAATTAATAATTTCTATGCTGAGGTGATAGAAGAATGTGAATCTATGAATCTTTTGATAAGGGAATCATTATATATCAATGAATCTATCAACTTATATAATAAAGTACAAATTACTAATAATATTGATTTCGATTCATTAGATAAAGAATGGTTTTGGTCACAGATTGACAAAAGTGGAGATTGTTGGAATTGGATGGCGACACTAGATAAAGGATATGGTAGATTCTATATTCATTCCAAACCTGTTTTTGCCCATAGGGTAGCATTTTATTTGATTAATCAGGATATTCCAAAAGAATATCATATAAGACACAAATGTTCCAATAGAGCATGTTGTAATCCCCACCATTTAGAAATTGGTTGCCCACACCATAACATCACAGACACATTGTCAGGAGGTCAAAGATTCTATAAGCTAAATTGGGATATTGTAGAGTTCATCCGAGAACGAGGGGCTCTTCATATTCCAAATAAACTTATTTTGGAAGAGGTCAAGAGGAATTTTAATGTGGAATTGCAAATTGACCATATCAGTAAGATTCTGCTAAATAAAATTTGGATTTATGAGGACTATGACGGCCGACAGACCAACCATGGCCCGGTCAAATTGAATTGGGAACTTGTTAAACAAATTCGAGACATAACAAAAGATGTTTCAATTAGAAAGGGGGTTAAGGTTATCAAGGATGTTTTAGGAATAAATATCGAAGAACACCATCTTCATGATTTATTAAAAAATAAAATCTGGAAAGATGAGAATTATATCCCTAGGCAAAATAAGAAGACTTTAACATTCGAGGATGCTACATTAATTCGCAAGATGTGTGCAGATGGTTATACCCCGAAAGAAATAGCCGAAAAACTAGATGTCAAATTACCAAGAATTTACCCAGTGTTGTATAATACCGTTCATACAGACCCAAATTATATTCCAATTAAACTACGAGACATATCTTAATGAAAACGGTCCCTAAATGAATAAAACCACGGTGCGAGCACAATATTGGGACTCGAAAATGGAGTGGCAATAAGTTTTCCGGGTATATATGTACCAAACTTATATTCTTTGCGGAAATCCTTATACATCTGAGCCATGCCATTAGCAAATGCAAGTTTGTATGCTAGTACCTTAGCTGTACCATCATAAGAACTAGTTCCATCTGACACCTTAACTATACCGCCCATTGCTGCCCTATACTCGCCATATTCTATCTGAGCCGCCGCTTTAAGGGTAGTCAACGTAATGAACGCATCATCTATGGGAGATGTTGTAGTAGGGTCAGGAGTTAGTGTCCCCGAAGATATGACCACTTGGTATTTCGTTGGAAAGTCAATTTCAGCTAAGACATATGTGGCCGCAACTAAAATCTGCTCTTGGAGCCTCTCATCGGAATAAATTGGTGTGTCAGGGTCCAAGTCGTTTATCGTATATCTAAGAACTCTAGTAAGTTCAGTTTGCCAGTCCATTTTGCACCTATACTATATTTGCTTCTACTTTGAACTGGTATATATTTGTATTAAATAAATCTGAACCAATAGTTATTTTGCCTTGCAATTTATACAGCCCTTGTTCATTCAGGTCTCCGTCCACTGTAATATATTGACACAAACCATCTGTGCCCGCGTTTGTTAAAGTTCCCACCAACGTCGAAATAGTACCCGATGGCTTCTTTAGAATAAATTGTATATCTGCGGCACTAATATCTACAATACCCTCGTCATCTTTTATAGTAAACTCAAATTTTACTCCGATATCTCCAACATGAGGATGATTTGCCATATTATCTCCTATGTTCTCATCAGAATGGCTTTGATTGTACGAGCTATATCTAGGTCGTCTTGTTGGACCATATTTATATCAAAGCTACTCTGTTGTGTTTTGCCAGTTAGCAAATCTCCACTTTGTATTCTTGTAATTTGAACACTTACCTGATTTTTTCTCAATATAGACAGGGTTAATTTAAGTATACCACTGATATCTCCAGACGGTATCTTAGATAATTTAGCCTGTAAGAGTGCTAGGTCGGCAAGTGAAATCCTACCCGAAATTAATATGTGGGCCGATGGGGTAAAGATTGAAATGGCCGTCATATCCAGTTTGCCCCCAATATCCAAATGACCAAAAACATCCCCAAGGAGATTTGAATTAAAATTAGTGGGGCCGCTCACGAAAATGCTTGGGGTCGCCTCAAATGTAGAGATATCAGAGAACGAACCCTTACCACTTACCAAAACTGTACCGTTGGTGGAATATGTAAATGTGTCCGAAAGGACGACCGAGCCAGCTTTAACAAATATAGAGCCCAAACTCGATAAAGAAGAAGAATCCGCTAGGACTGTACTCCCCCTCATTAAAATATTACCCAAAGTGCTTAGGGCCGCCGAATCCGACAATTGTGTTGGCCCGGCCATCTTAAGGTGCCCATTAGTGCTAGAGACAAGACTATCCACTAAGTTAGTGTTACTATTTAGAAGTAGGGTGCCCTTTTGTGTAAGCGACGAGCTATCAGCCAATGTAACATGACCAAAATGGAATAAAGAACCAGCAGAAAGAAAGGTCGATATATCTGATATAGAGGTTTTACCCCTTGCAAATAACGTGCCCAGAGATATAAGAGAAGAAATATCTGATAGGGCAGTCTTCCCGCTTTGATTTAATCGCCCGGTTAATGTTATCGAGGTCGAATCTGCCAAAGACATTTTACCGTCAAGGATTAGTCGGCCTTTAGTAGTAACGGTACTATTATCCGAAATTTGTAATTTACCATCAGCTAAAAGATGTCCCGCTAATGAACCAGAACTCATATCTGTAAAAAAAGCTTTTCCATCCGAGAATAGGGTTCCTTTTTGTATTCCTGATATAGAGTCAGAAAAGTTCGCCCTACCATCGATATTCATATTCCCAACAGTTTGTAATACTGATGAGTCTGCAATTGATATTGGATTTCCCAGAGCGAATATCTGAAAGTTATCTACGGCACCACTAGGACCACCAGCGAAATAGATTCCGTGACTCTTATTACGTTGATTGATGCTGGTAGAAAACGATACTGTGTTTGTACCATCTGTCAATGAAATGTCTTGATTATTTGCCGTAAGAGTTAATGTAAAAGGAAATGTAGAGACTGCCGGACCTGTAACTCTATCTAGAGAAGCCCCAGAGACTCTTGTCCAAATAGTTAATCGTGCGGGATTAAAATCTACGCTATCCAATAGACCCATACAAAAGTTATTTACGTCAGCACTTCTAAAGATAATACCAACATAAGGAGACTTAAATTTAACATCCATGCTAATCTGAACATTTTCTTCGCCCGCAAACGTCGTAATCCAACATGTGTTAATTGGGTTAGTCAATTGGGACCCATCAATAATACCGGCGTTTCCGGTTAATAAAACCCACCCACTAGCACCAACGTCTAATGCGTGAGAAGTAATAACAGTTCCGCTGGGGGCCGTAAAAGTATCTTTATCTAATAAGAGCATTACGCCAGAGTCCACTGAATATCAGCGACATTAAACTTGAATTGGTCGCCGTTTAGAACTTGTCGGGGAGTTGTTAGAGCGCCGTACATTAGAACGTTTCCGGCCCCATATACTCCACTATCCACAATGGCCACGCCCGAGACATATCCCCAGTCTGCCGTAGCTTGATTGAAGGTCAACTGAGAGAGATTATAGGTATACCCAGAGGCACCCGGAGCGGCCCAGCTAGCGTCCGCAGGAGCCCCCATATTAAAACGGGCATATCCATTTGAGTTAGGAAGCTCTGAACAGTTGGCCCCAGTAGAAGCATCAACAGGAACGTTAGAACATAGAGCAATAGAAATATTCGGTGGTTTGGCAAAGGTCCCCGTTCGCAAGAGGTGATTGATTAGACCACTTTCTACGTAGTCGGAAAACGCGGCCATTTTAACTCCTATATAACAGAAAAGGGACCGCCCGCAGCGGGTAGTCCCTAATCGTAAAGCCTAAATTGTAAAGAAAGATAGGGGCCAGTTTCCTAGCCCCCTCTTGTTTAGCTTAGTAAGACATTAGTAGAACGTCACGACTATCGAGCGCCCCCCAGCCGAGTTCTGCCCACCCGTAAACTCCAGCCCTCTGCTGACGATGTAGAGTTGGGTCTTGGAAGAGTTCAATATCCATCTTCACAGGGTTGTAGAAGGTCTGCTTGGTCTGGTCAAGGCCCACAACTAGTTCAATATCGCCCGAGGCGAGAGCACCCGAAAGCTGGTTACTGAAGAAGTTCTGGTATTCCTGATTCTGGCCAAGTTCGTCGATAGCATGAAGATTCACACCGAAAATCTGCCGTAGAACGTTGTCGTCCGAAAGGAAAATTTCCCGCAATGTGAACTGGTCCGCTTGGTCCATGCCCCAGTTTCGCACATCTTCCAAAGATTCGGGCGAAGCATAGAGGTCAGTTAGACGCCGACGGTTTGTCGAGGCCGAGTTACCACCACCGTTACGTCGCATCACAACTTTCGCAAGTGAGATTAGACGCTTGGTGAACTGGCCCGCCGAGGCGTTGCCGTCATAAACGATAATGTTACGGTCAACACCACAAGCCATTAGGGTGTGCCAACCGTCGTCATTCTTCTTCTTGGTAAAGCCCATTTCAAAGACTTCCATCGCGCGGGCGACGATATCCCACCGGGCGTGACGGGCATACCGAAGCAGCCAGTCAATCGCATTACCAATCTGATAGGTAGGAACCATGACGTAATCACCTTCAACATGCCGTTCGGGAATCCGGCCAGCATTAGGAACGGTGTACGCCACATAGTCTTTTTCGGTGCCGGGAGCGATTAGGTCAAGGGGGAACTCGGGCATCGCATCAGGTTCAAGGTCTACCCGCTGGAAGATATCGGAAACGATATCACCGGGAAGAATAGCATTACGAAGAGGTTCAATTAGGGCAGTCGCGGCAAGCTGCTCGAAAGCAGCCATAGCAACCTGCTGATTGGGGTTCGCAGAATCTCTCAAAAGCTGTGCTAGTTTAGCAGGAATCTTCATTATTTTTTAGCTCCTATTAGACGTTAAAGGTGGGCAGGTTGACTTCAACTTTGCAGTACCCATCTTCGTCCGGAGTCGAAAGGAATCGACCGACTAGAGGAGATGCAGCATAGTTACCGGCCTGCGACTGAACATTGCTAAAGAGACCGCTGTGGGCCGCATAAGCTGGCTGACCGGCCGAGACAGTAATGCCGGGATAAACGCAATTGGTAAGTACATAACCCTTGGTTAGAATAGTGACCTTACCACCCTTCTGAACCTCGTCCTTATGCCAGTTAATGTGCTGTCGGGTCTGGTCGATATTTACCATATCGTTCATCAGAATGCCGACATACTTATTACCGGAAGGAAGAGCGGGAACAGTAACTAGGGCCGCGCTCTGGTCCATAGCCGCACCTGAACCAACCGTGGAAATAGCAACTAGGAGCCCACGGGTCTGCACTTCGTTCATGAAGAACGAAACGTCAGTATCAAGAACTCGTCTATCACCTTTTAGAGACATTTAAATTACTCCTCATTCGTCTTAGATTTGCGACCGCGAGTGCGGCTAGCCTTAACAAACTCTGCAATTTCAGCCTTTTCGGCTTCCTCGTTGCCCGCACCGGGGTCGGGATTAACAGTCGTAGCAACAACTGGTTCGACAGTATCAAGAACCTGTTCAATGTCCTTCTTGGTCGCCTTGGCTAGTTCAACAATCTTGGCGAACTTATCTTCGGCTAGGTCAGCAAACTCGGCCACAATTACATCGGCTTCAGCTTCGGTCTTACCGGCAGTTACAAGTAGAGCCTTGCGGGCGGCCTTGACCTGAGTGGCCTTAATGTTGGCTAGTTCATCTACAGCCTTCTTTGCGTTGGCTTCGGCCACTTCAAGCTTGGCCTTTAGGTCGGCATTTTCAGCCTTAACAGCTTCGTGGGCAGTAGCAAGTTCGTCCTTGGCCTTAGTCACATTTTCGACTTCGGCGGTCTTAGTTGCTACAACCTTCTCTAGCTCATTGACCTTCGCGGTAGATTTACCAGCGTCTTCGACTGCGGAGGCTTTTGCCGTCTCAGCCTTAGCTAGCTCTTCCTTCAACTTCTGTACTTCGTCCATTTTTACCTCCACAGGAACAGAAACACTAATTTTAGGTTTTGTTAGAAAATTTGCTTGGGAAAATACACCCTGAAACTTGCTTACGTCATTAAAGATTACTGAATTAGGATTAGCAGGGTCCGCAACTAATCCCTTACCAATAAAAGTGATATTTCTTAGAACTCGGCCAATAGAATAACCATCATACTGACCTTTACCACCATAAGCTTTTAAATATCGAGATAGGAAAGCCGATTCTTGTGAACGAGCAAGAATATGTTGTTCACCATTCTCATTCTTTAGCCCATAATCAAAATTTGTTAGCTTGGCCTCCATTGATACAAAGTATTTGCCCTCTTGAATATCCTTAATTCGTTGGGCTGTAATAGCTTGCAACGCCTCATCTCGCCAATTATTGTAAAGCAAAGAACTCGTAATAATATGAAAATCGGAAGGAAATTCCTTGAGGTCATCCGGTAAAATGTTATTGTCGGAATCTACTGCAACATTCCCCGTGATATGACCGATGATTTCCCGCTCTTGATGCTCAAAATTAAACGGGTGATTTTTTGGTGTGTTACGGGCCGCCCAAGTCTCCTCGGGAAGGAAAATATCGTCATTCAGGTTCCACCCCGTTGACACCATAAGGTCATAAATAGGATAAAGACCCTGTTCAGCCTTATAGGTATTTGCAAGGGCGGTCTGAATTTTCTCGCTTAATGCAATCGCCCCAAGTTTGTCCGATGGGGCCGAAACGATGGGAGAAAGGTAGGCCACAGTTCGACCGGCCTTAATTATCTCCTCTAGACCACAATCGATTTCGTCTGGATAAATTTCCATTTCGCACCTCCGCTATAATAAAGTACAGTGCGACTAGAAATTTTTATTCTTTTCGACCTTTTTCTGCCGCTGCGCAACTACATACTGGGCAATGGTTTCCTCGGCGGTGCGGGCAGACTTAGCCTTTTCGGACTCGTAAATAGTCTTATTGGAATCAGTGGAGGCCCGAGTTACCATATACCGGGTTAGGTCTTCTCCCCGTTCAATCTGAGTAATAGAAACCGAAGGGGAATCGTCGTAAACATCTATATCTACATCAGTTACGTTATCTAGGGACTGCCCATTTACCTCTACGGTAAGCTCATCGGTGTCCGTATCCACCATTACAGAAATCTTAGCCATTTAATTCTTTCAGGATTTTTAGTATTTTCGATTGGGAAATAGATTCATAGGGCTCCAAGTGGGCCACCACGGTAATAGCTAATTCCTCAATTTCCTTATCTAATTCGGGCTCAATGGCTCCTTGGGTACTGAAAATACTATCCCTAAGAACTTCCCTAACATATTTAAATGTGCCCTCGACCCAATTTCTATTAGCCTTAGAGCGGGGCAGAACTCTCTTTTTCTTTCTCTTTTTGCTGTCCTTAGCGTTTTTCGGCCGCCCCTGATTAACTGGTCCTGATTGTCCCGCTGGTTGGCCCGGTTGAGCTTGTGGAGGGGTAGGGGCCGGTTTCGCCTTCGCAAGTTGTTTGGCTAATTTATTTTGCGTTACAGCAAAGGGCTCTTGGTCTCCTCGGTTTGGCGATAGTTTGACCCCCGCCTGAGAAGGTGTAATGCCCCCTTGTGTGAGGAGAATTTTCTTAAGTTCGAGTTGAGCATCGGGTTCGTAAGGTCCAATTTTCGTAGGAAGGTCCCCTTGGTTCCGAAGTACATCTTCGTTAGCCATTCGACTCCGCTCAATTTCGGTAATTTCCCCAAATCTTTCATGGATTGTCTCCATTGAAATGAGGTTGCGGTCAGCTAGTTGAATGAGCAATGCTTTTTCAGCAGATTCATCGGAAAGACTCATATGGTCAAAAACTACACGGGCAGGCTTTTTAAAGCCCATAGCCTTGCACACCATATCAATCTGTTCATTCCAAAACTCTAGCAACGTGCTCCGACCATATTCCAACCGCTCAATCAAAGTCTTCAGGGAAATATAGTTATTTGTAAATCCCCCAGCCGTGGCCGCCCCCGTAAGAGTAGGAGGAATACCAAGGCCCGCATAAATAGCATTCAACGTAGGTTTATATTTCTCTTCGCCAAGGAATTTGTAAACTTCAGTCTTATATTCTTGAACCTTAAGGTCCGGCCCCCAAATTAAGTCCATGGTACCGCCGCCCACATTGTTCGTGAGCATCGTAGCTAACTTCTGGACCGCCGCATTAGAGGGAATAATTTCTTTTTCTAGGTCGCCCAAGGTCCAAATTCGCACATTCGAAATGGCCCCGTCCAAAGCAGTAAGGTCGGCCAGTTCCATCTTTTTCAGAAGAATTAACTGGTCCAAAATCCCGGTCATCATCGGGTAAGCCCAAATAAGATAGTCATCCTTCTTGTAGAAATAGACTCTGGTTCGGTCGGGGTCCAACGGGATAAATTTTCCGCCCCCCTGAAGAATATCTAAAACGTTCTGGCTAATATACTTAAGTAGTTCTACCTCAACATTATTTAGCTTACTCTTACCGTTTTTATCCTTCTTTAGTTTTCGAATCAAAGTTGGAGGAACGGCCACTGCATATTGTGGTTTTTGAATGAATTGGGCTAAATCACCCCCAACCGCTTCGACTGCAAGAGGGTTAAGAATGGTATATTTCCAAGGAATTAGGCCCGGTTTCACCTTGGGAGGTTTATCGGGCTTGATAGATTGTTTAATGGCACCCTTAGCCGTCAATTTTTCATCACCCGTTTGGGTCATCTCGGCCCGAATTTCATCCTTTAGTTTGGCATAATCAGTGAGGATAATTACGTTGCCAGCCCGGTAGAACATATTCATGAACCGGCCCGAACGCTCTTTTCCCCCAACCTTACGCCACCACTTTTTAAAGAATGCCTCAATCTTCTTATCCTCGTGAACAATCTTAACTCCTTGGCAGGCAAAGTCTTCCATCAAATCGATAATGTTACGAACTAGACCTACCCGCTGGTAAGCCTGCATACACATGCCGATTACTTGTTTTTGCTGTTGTGGGACGGCTTCAAAAGGACGGAAAAACTCATAATCTCGCCGAGTAATTCCCGTGCGAACGCTCGTATCAGTGTCAATATTTACGAAAGAACGAAAATTAGCTGTCGCCGAAAACTCTGGATTACAAGTTGAAACGGACCTAAATGCATCTAGGGCTTCCGACTGCTTTTTCCGTAGGTCGGCCTCGTCAATTCCGGCCTTCCCGGTCAACGGAAGATATAATTCTTCTTGTTTTGGCTCATGTGTGGGTATTGGCATTATCACCTCCTACTATAAAGTACATTCTGACAGGGGGTTTTTATCCATTCCCACCACGAATAACGACCACGCCGCAGTAATCCATACCCTGTTTAAACCATTCTGGGGCACGATGATACAGTTTGGCCCCGCTTTCAAGCTCTTGAGTGGACATTCCTTGGGCAAATCCGCCCACATTGTGGTATGAATTGTCTATCACATCCATTCTCTGGTAGGTACGGGCCACCATATTAGCTATCAATAGGGCAGAATAACGGTCTTTTCTCTGCTTTCGGCCCTTGCCGTCGGCCCCCTTAACTGCCGGGGTGTCCCATCGTTCTCGATTACAGTTTGGGGTTCTACTATGGATGATTGAGGTCATTTCCTGCTTTAGTTCTTCAATACTAATTACGCAATCTTCATAGGTATCGAAATCTCGCCCAGCCCTAAGGTCATCCTCATAAGCATTGTAAACACTAATAGCATCATAGAAGGGGAAGATAATCTGTTGTTCTTCCAAGTCTTTCTTTAGGCCGTAGTTAGCATTGGCAACCCAGTCGGCACTAGCAAAATTAATTCGGTAGAGGAAATGGAGGCCAACTTTGTCATCCGTGGGCTGGGGCTTATCTCGGTCAATTGCGGGAAAGATGGGAAGTTCATTGGGCAACATTTTGTCTGTATCCTGAAAAGCCTCCTCAATGGGAATACCACCACCCTGAGTGTCGATGCCGATTTTTGTAGTGGGGAAGACCTTCATTAGCTCTCGGATTTTCCGCACACAATAGGCATAAAAGTTCTTCTCTGAGACGCCCCCCGGATAATTCAGCTTTTTAAAGCGTTCACGGGTCATGGTCCAAGAGAATACAACTCGCCTGTGATTTTGTCTAAGTTCCAACACTATGATGGAGAAGTTATCCTTTTCCGAGGCTGGGTCCACCCCGAAGACATATTCTAGGTTGGGATTCCCCGTTAGTGTGGCGGCAAAACTGATTGTCTCATCACCCTTGATAATGGGGTTGCGGTCATTACAAACACAGGTCTCAATTAGGGACCGACGGAAGAACCCGTCACTATCAGTGGTAAAAACACATTCGTATTCGCGGGCGAACGTATCTTTTGTAATGGTCGCGCGGCTGCGGGCAATGTTCTTTTCGTCTAGATAACCTTCGGGCAGAAGGATATGGGGAAAACGAATAACAGAATAGTCCCGCCAGTCAAACTTATCGGGCACCTCGCCCAGAATTTCTTCTAGCTTTCTTTTGTCTCCCTTACTTAAGATGATGGTTCGATATCGATTCCAATACTCATAGAACTTTTGGAAGTGATAGGTGCATGTTCCCGCTAGAATAGTTTGGTTGCCCGACCCATTCTTAAAGTATTCTTCGCCCTCTTCAATAACTCCCTTTTCCTGCAAGAGTCGATTCTTTGCACTATTCTTGATTCTCTCAATTGGGGAAAGATTGACCGCACCGAAGGCTGCGATAACAGACTCAAACACGTCGGTGTTCATAGACTGGAATTCGTCGCAGATTGTTGCCGTCGAACGAAAACCACGGATTTTGCCGCCGTCTACACCAGTGGGAAGAGCATGTATAGTAGACTTACCAATTTTGAATACCCAGCTATCCTGACTTTTGTAGGGGCCAGCATTCTTAGCGTCATAGCCCCGGCACATATCCCGTAAGATGGGGGCACTGTTATAGATTCTCTCGGCTTCCTCAAAGACGAATTTGGCTTGGCGGAAACCAGCCCCGGTTACGATAACTTTGGAGCCTTGCTTTAATAGGGCAGTTAGAATAGCATATACGGCCAGAAGGAATGTCTTGCCCGCACCACGAGTGGCAATCAACATGGGAAACTTACGGAGCCACAACTCCTGTAGAATAAGAAGTTGGTACGTGTGGAGTTCAATATTTAAGATGTGCTTACATGTAAGGTAGAAATTCTCTACTGAGCAGAACTGCTGTATGACGTGAACGTGGGGAGCCTCTTCGTCTACCCTATATGTATAGAGAGGATTGTAAGCCTCAATCAATTCGTGCTTCTCTAGCTTAAGCCACGCCAAATCCAATTCTCTTTGCAGTTCACTCGTTATCTTTACTTTCGACTTCGCCACGAATAATACCTTTGAAAATTGCGGTTAATGTCTGGAAGGCATTCCCGCGAGACCCACACAAGATAAATTTCGTCTTATATTTGGTTTGGAACTCAATAGTCTTCTTTAGCATAAAGGACGGAGTAATCTTAATCTTGGACCATTTATATTCGGGTATGCCCGAATTGACCGGGAAGGATAAAATATCGTCTAAGGAAAATTCCAGCAAACAGAAACTCCACTTTAGTCCCTCTAGCCGAACAAGCTCTCGTTCAAATCGTGGGTCGATAATATTCTGCGCCCACTCCGAAGTATTTCGTTTACGCTCGACCGCTAGAATTCCCTTATAGCCCTCAATCGAATAGTCACCTTCATCTAATTTCTCAACACAAAAACCCTCGCATATATCGGAGGGTTCAAAGGAGTAGGGTTGCTGTTCCCTAGTATCAATTATTACTTTATACTTTGGTTTCTTAGCCATTTCCCGCAGTGCTCTTTTTACGTTAAGGCCGCCCTCCAAATAAAGAACAGATTGTAAGTGCCCTCTGACTAAATCCTCTTTATTGAAGATAGATTTGTGGCACCGCTTACAAAGAGTTATTCCATTAGCTACGTTATATCTGAGGGCTGGGTTGTCGGCCCATCGTTCTAAGTGGTGAACTTGGAGGGTCCTTTTGGCCCCACACATCTGACATTTGCCCCCATCCCTTTTTATTACGGCCCTACGCCATTTTGTATATTCAGGAGAATCTCTTAAGCCCATCGAAGGTCCTCGGCGACCATCTCTTTACATAGGGAAAGAAAATTGTATTCAGGTTCCCATCCCAAAACGTCCTTGGCCTTCATATATGACCCTCGTAGGTAATCCACTTCGGCAGGTCTGATGAGGGCTGGGTCGATTACGACATGGGGCCGCCAGTCTCCAAAACCAGCATATTCGAACGCTTGGGCTAGAAACTGTTCTACTGTGTGGGTTTCCTCGGTGCAGATAACATAGTCGTCGGGCTCAGGCTGTTGGAGCATTAGCCACATGGCCCGCACATAATCTTTAGCATGACCCCAGTCGCGATAACTGTGCAAGTTACCTAAGCGGAGTCGCTCAGTATAAGTGGGATAAAGTCTATTTGTGCCCGGTTCGTAAAGTGCGGTCTTATGGATAGTGCCTAGGTAAGATGTGATTTTGCGGGTGACGAAATTGTGACCTCTACGTGGGCTCTCGTGATTAAATAGAATGCCGCAACTAGCATGAAGCCCATAGGCTTTTCTATATAGATTTACCGAGTTGTGGGCGGCTACCTTGGCTACAGCATAAGGACTCTGTGGGCAAAAAGGAGTTGATTCGTCTTGATATTTCTCGCCCGTATTTTCATCAATAGTAAAGGAGGAACCGAATTGTTCACTAGAACTGGCCTGATAGAAGCGGGCCTCCGGGCAAATAGTTCGTACCCCCTCAAGCATATTCAGGCAACCTTCCGCAACAGACCGCCACGTTTGGATGGGTTGTTCAAAGGAGACTCCGACGTGTGACTGAGCACTTAAATTATAAATTTCTGAAGGTTTTTCCGCACTCAACATAGAATAAATGGAACTGAGGTCGGTTACATCAAAAGTCACAAGTTTAAAGTTTGGATTTTTCATAGCTGTGGTAAGCCGACTCAAAGTATTGGTCGAAGAACGACGAATTGCACCAACTACCGTATATCCTTTTTCAAGTAGAAGTTCAGAGAGATAGCTACCCGACTGACCGTTAGCGCCGGTAATTAATGCCTTCATGAATAGAACCTTTCCTTTTTCCTCTGTAGACAGAATGGATGACCATTATAATACATAAAATTGGCAATCTGACGAATATGACCTTGTGTATCTGTTCTCCAAATGAAATATTCTCGACCTGTTGATTTCGACACTCGTTTGATTAGCCTGCCCAAATTAAATCCTAAATCATTCTTTACACTATACAAAAACGATTCAGAAGCAGAGATAATTTCCATTCCTAAATTATTATTTTTCTTATACCAAACCGAACCGTCCCCATCAAAAATACCCCTCAGGAGGTCTGGCTTAAATTGGTCTGGACAGCTTGGCAAAATTTCGCGACCAGTCTTCCTCTCTATCACACCAAGTTTAAAAAGACTCTCTATTATCTTTTTAGAATTAATCCGCAATGTACAATAATCACGCATTTTTGTACCAATTGTAATTCGGCTATATTTCTCTATAGAATAACTTGGTGCTATATGTTTTACCATATATTCTAAAACGTCGATATCTTTTCTAGACAAATCAATTCTAAGAGTGTTATTATATACATTACCATCTGTAATAATATATCCCAAAATATAAGCCATATCAGAAGACCATATATTAAAAAAGTTATCATTGGCTTCTTTTTTCGGAGTTGTTAATTTCAGACGACACAGACGAATTTGTATGGCGTCCTCACTCCTACCTAAAATATCACCAATCTCTTTGTAGGTTTTATTGTTAAAGTTTTGTTTTAGATATTCAGTTTCCTCGCGAGTCCATCTCTTCAGTGTCATCTACCGCTTCTTTTTCTTTATTATCTTCTTTATTTTCCTCTTGTATATCATCAAGATTATGCACCGTATCTGCATTCAAAAAAGGACAATCAACCACACCATCCGAATAGACATGAATTTCACTCAGCTTGCGGGCCAGCTTTTTCGCAGACAGATTAAATAGACCTAAATAGTCGCCCTCGCGCGACTGCCACTCCGGCGTCATAGCTTCCTTCAGCAGAGATAAGAAGTTAGTCTTACTTTCCTCTAACCGCTTTACTCTTTGCTCTCTGGTAGCTTTGAGGGCCTGCCGCAAATCTTTCTGGATTCCCTGCTGGGTGGCCACTTCTTTATTTCGGCTGACCGATGAGTTCTCAATAACCTGAATCTGTTGGGCCAAGTCCTTAATTAAGTCCTTGGTCTTTTCTCTATCTACAGCCTTATTATCAAGAAGTTCTTCCTCGGCCTCTTCTCTCAATTTGGTTAGACTCTCTCTCATTTTGCGGGAGTCCCCCTGTTCTTCCAAAAGTCGGTCAATCATTATTTCCGTTCGGATAAGGTCAACGATAATGCTTTCCTCGGTGGGAGGAATTTCGTTATTGAACTGGCCCGTATACCGGACCCACTTATCCTGAAACGTATATAACTCTTCTTGGGTTAGCTGCCGCTTGAGTCGCTTAAAGAAGGGCTTCGTCCGCAAAACCTTCATTTTTTCTTTATCGTCAAACTCCTCCTGCACGCAGTCAATCCCGTGGGTGGTCTTAATCTTCAGTACGGTAGAAATAGGTCTGTTCAGTTCGGCCGCAATATCCTCGTCCGACATTTGCCCAGTCTGAGCCCTAATGAATTCAATCTCTTTGATGGAGGGCTTGCCCATCTTGTACTTATGTTCACTCATATTCGCCCCCTAAAATTTCCGTTATTTTGTCCCTTAACCTTAATCGTCGCTTCGTAATAAGATAAACCCCATCTAACATTCTGAGGAAATCCGCCCTCAGTTCAAATGGGAGATTATTGAATATCTTGCGGATAATATCCTTTTGGTCTATCTCTTTGTCTAAATCGACTTCGTATAGATGATTATGCTCATACTCAATTGGGTCTACCACCTTTTCATAGGAAGACCGCCGCTCGAATTTGGTGTTCCATGCCGTCCAAGCCTCACAATTTTTCTTTTCGCCCAACTTGCACATAGACCCCTCGGCAAATGGGCACCCCTTACAGGGCATCTTATAGGTTCCCTCTTTAACCTGCTTTAGATAGAGGAGCCGATAGCTTATATGGCGGGTAAGAAAATTGAACACGTTGCGTTCGGTGGGTTCGGCCGTAAATCTGTCCAGCCCAAGCAAAGCATAAACCCAACCCTCTTGTCGAACATCTTCCGCCGTGAAGGACGGAATCTTTATTGTATTGGCCCAAAAGTCCAAAATCTTATTTACTATCTGAACTATCTGTTCCTCGGTCATCCCCTCGGGAATTTTCATCGTCCTCTTTCTTCAGTAGTTTTGCCACGGAGACCTCTGGGGCCGCCATACCTTTCTTAACCTCTTCGTCCAACTCTTTTGATGCCGTTACAACCAGAACGCTTTTGACTAAAGTCATTGCTATCTCCATGTTTAGGTAAACTCCCCTATAATAAAGTACAGTTCGGGAAGGAGAGAAAGGACAATCCTCAGGGCTCATCAAGCGATATTGGATAAGACACTCACCCTAGAAAGAACCAAAACTTTTTTCTTATAGCCTAATAACATACCCTCACAATGATAGAGTTCAACCTGCCCGGCCCCCCATTTTTAAATTTTGTGGGAAATAGTCCGGACCTGCGGTCAGCATGTGGGGCTAGCAAGGGATATTACATTGGACACTCGCTCGATTTCTCGCTCGAATATTTTTTTTGACTGAGGCCAATATGACATAACACTCTTTTCTCTATGTAGACCATAATGTGCTTTTCTCTTTTCTTAAGTAAGCGATATTACTTTGGACACTCGCTCGTCCCTCACTCGGACTTTTTCGCCCTTAGACCACATAAGACTTTTTCCATTGAGCCCACCACATAGAGATTAACACACATTTTTTCTAAGCAAGGGATATTACTTTGGACAAATCGTTTTAGTTGCCAGTCTGTTTTGCCTTGAGGCCCCCGGCCGAAAACCCCCCAGCTTGCCCAATCCCCCCAGAACGAATAAACC
>Ga0070684_100001441_pt1 | contig 17144 bp, 20 predicted proteins | sample KBSC723LmetaG_FD_65653 | JGI IMG/M metagenome (GOLD analysis project Ga0070684, IMG submission 65653) | Corn rhizosphere microbial communities from Kellogg Biological Station, Michigan, USA - KBS C7.2-3L metaG | ecosystem: Host-associated > Plants > Roots > Rhizosphere ...
TAAATTTCGCGCGCGGGGCGGGTTCCGGCCAGGATTGGCGCATGGTGTCCCGGCTTCGCCTGCGGCAACCCCCGACCCGGAAGCGGGTGATCGAGCTCGCGGTCCGCGGTCCGATCGGGCGCTGGTTCGCGCGGCGCAACTGGTCCGCCTTCGTCCTGCCGCTGCCCTTCGCCTGCCTGATCTTCTACTGGAATACCCGGACGCCGGATCCCTACACGCGCGTTCACGAGTTCGTGCACGTCGATCAGGACGAGGCGCACGGGTGCTTCCTCGTGTTCTGGCTGAAGTACCTGGTGCAGCACGCCACCCGTGGCTACCGTGGCAACCGGTACGAGGCGGCGGCGCGCGCTGTCGAGCACGAGGCCCGCGTCAACGGCCTGCCCGAATGGGCGGCGTAGACGCAGGCGCGCGCGCCGGTCCCGGCGAAAACTAACCTCCGCCGGCGTCGCCTCCACCAAGTTCCTGGAGGCCACATACAAATGAGCTTGGGAACAATCGACGCGTCGCCCGGCGACGAGATGCGGCAGCGATCGCTCCGTTGCGGGCGGGCGGGCGTCGAGCTCGCCGTCGACCTGCACAGCGATGATGGGCCATGCCTGGGGGTCACGCACAACATCAGCCCGGACGGCGTGTTCGTCGCGACGCCCGAGGTGTTGCCCGTTGGCGCGCGCCTCATGCTGATGCTCGCGTTCCCAGGCAATCGCGGGCCGCTCGCGGTCCGCGCCGAGGTGCGCTGGACGCGATCGACCGGACCGGACACCGACGCGCGGCGGCCGGCGGGCATGGGCCTGCGCTTCATGGACCCGCCGCTGGGCATCGTGCTGGCGATCGCCGATCTCGTCGAGTCGCACCGCCTCGCCGGCAACGAGCTGCTCTAGCCGTCACAGCGCGAACGCCCAGGTGAGTCCGAGGCGCAGCTCGAGCACATTGACCGCGTTCACGCGCGCGGCGCGTGCCGCGGCGTCGAAGGACAGGTCCTCGCTCACCGTCCAGATCGCGCCGCCCAGCGCGGAGAGCAGGGTCACGCCTTCGCCTTCGTGCTGGACGTACGCTTCCCCGACGGGGCGGATCCGCCAGGTGTGCGGCCCCTCGACGATGGCGCCGCCCAGCGCGTCCAGGTGGTGTTCGCGTGACAGGTCGACCTCGACGTTCACGTGCACCGTGGCGGCAGGCCAGCGCTCGGAGACGATGAGCGCCGACGACGCGCCGAACCCGTCGGGGTGAGGCAGCACCGGCAGAAGCACGCCGACCTCCAGCGCGACGCTGGGCCCGGTCTTCTCCTGCAAGCCACCTTCGCGCAGGATGCCTTTCACCAGGAACGACGGCTCGGTCTCCGCCGGCTCGGACGTGTCCGAAGAGCCGATTGGAATGTTGTTGTGATCTTCGGCGACCAGCTCGAGCCTGTGCGCGATGCCGTAGTTCACGACGAACCCCGGCACGAACGACGTGTCCGGGCCGCTGCGGGCCCCCTGGAAGGGACCCAGCTCCAGCTCGAATTCCCGTGGCGGCGCGACCTCCGCGTCGGTCAGGTCGAACGGTCGGTACGCCCAGGCGCGCGGCGCCCACAGCATCAGCAGCGCGGCGACGGACGCGCCCCGGACGCCGAGGCCGCCCGCACGCTTCATTGAACGTTCGACGGGTACGGATCGTAGATGACCAGCACGGTGCCGTGTTCCGGAGCGCCCACGAACAGGTCGCGCGTCGTGGGATCGAAGGCGACCGTGTGAGCGTCGGGGGCGGTCGGCACCTTGCCCAGCGGCGTCAGCTTGCCGGCCGGGGACACGCTGAAGATCGTGAGGTCAGCGCTTCGGCCGCCCGGGACGTACAGATGACCGAGCGTCGGCGCGAACGCGATGCTGTCGACGTCCGCGCCGGTGTCGGCCGTCGCCACGACCTTCGACGTGCGCAGATCGACGACGGTGACCTTGCCCGCGGCGCAACCCGAGAACAGCAGCCCGTTCCTCTCGTCGAGCGCGATGCCGCGCGACTGGCCGCAGCCGTTCGCCCAGGACGTGAGCACCTTGTGCGCCTGGAGATCGATCGCGAAGCTCTTGTCGGTCCAGGTGTGGCTGTACGCGCGCCGCCGGGTGGCGTCGATGACCAGGGATTCGGGGCCGTCCGGCACGGCGATGTTGGTGAGGTGGGTGAGGGTGGTGCCGCCCGCGAAGCGAAAGACCTCGATCTGCTTGCGTGACGGCTCGGTGACCCAAACATCGCGCGTGCTCGGCACGACCCGCACGTAGTCCGGCGCGCCGGCCAGCTTTACCGATCCCACGATCGCGGCCTTCTTCGCGTCGACGAGCTTCAGCGTGCGCGAGCCGCGATCGGTCGCCACGATGAGGCCCGCCTCGCCGTCCAGCTCGGCGGCGGACGTCGTTCCCTCGGCGTGTCCGCCCTTGAACGACGTCGTCGAGCTGAAGCCCGGGACCGCGGCCGCCGCTTTCGTCAGCGGATCGATCAGCAGCAGGCGGCCCGTTCGCCCGGCGGGCACCAGGACCCTGTGAAAGAAAGGGGCGTACTGAATGTCGTCGAAGCCGACCCCGCGCGCGCCGTCCGGGATCGCGATCGTGGCGGGCGCAGGGCCGGCGGCCGCTGCGATCACGAAAAGCAGCGACATCATCGTCACAGGCGATTCCCTTGCTCCGCGGCGGGCGGCGGGCCGTACACGGCATCCACGAGCGCCAGCAGCGCGTCGTGGTCTGCGGCGGGTCGCATCGCGGTCTCGAACGCCTGGTGAGCGGCGTCGTCGTGGGTCAGCAGCCAGGGGAACGCGACCTTGGGCCCGCGAAACCAGAGACCTCGCAGCGCGAAGTAATCCTCCAGCGCCTGCACGATCAGCGACAGGCGCCGGAACTCTGCGTCGACGCCGTCCTTGCCGCGAACGCGATCCAGCATCTTGCGGGCCCAGACGACGCGCGCCGTCTGCTCGTCGGCGGGCAGCGGATCGGGGCCTCTTTCGAACAGCGCGCGAACGCGGTCGAGCAGCGCGGTTCCTTCGCCGTCGCGCTCGCGCATCACCTGGCCACCGAGGATCCTCAGAAGCGAGACGTCCGGAGTCGCGAGCGCGTCGCGCGGATAGACGAATGTGTCGAAGTAAACGCCGTCGATGACACGCGCGTCCCGGACGGCGGAACCGTCGTCGCGAATGCACAGCAGGTCGACATCGCTGCCGGCATCGGCGTCGCCACGCGCGCGCGATCCGTAGAGGACCACGGTATGGCAGCCGTGCGCGTCGGCCATCGCAAGGGCCGTGGCGGCGATTCCGTCCTGATCCATCGTTTCGTCCGGCTGTCGGGCGCGCGCGCCGGCTACTTCCCGGGCTTCGGTTCGACGAGCAGCGCGTGGCTCTCGGTGGTCCCGATGTTGTGGCCGATGTGGACCTGTTCGTCCATCCACAGCGCCTCGCCGACCTTGAAGTCGCGCTCCTTCACGGTGCCGTCGGGGAACGTGAGCCGCCGCTTGAACGGCGACAGCACGTACAGCATGAACGGCCGGTGGTGGTGCGGCTTCGTCTTGTCGCCCGGCTTGTCGTGGTAGTCGATCACGCGGATGCGGTCGTTCTCGAGGACAACCTTGTACTTGTCCGGATCGGTGACGGTCGGATCGGGCGGCGTCGCGGGCGCGGCGGGCGTGCCCGCGGTGGCCAGCGCAAAGCGGAACAACAGGGCGGCGGTCAGCGTCGTCATCGGCGGCGATCTTATGCACCGTCGCCGCGGCGCCGTCACTCCTTCGTGGCGGCCTTCGCGGTCTTTCCGGTTTCTGGATTCGCGCCGTCGGCCTTCGCTGGATCGGCCTTCGCGGTCTCGGTCTTCGCGCTCTCCGACTTGTGCTTCAGGAAGAAGCCCTTCAGCGTCGCCTTGTCGGCGTCGGACAGGCGGGCCTTCATGTGCAGGGGGTAGACATAGAACCACTTGGGCATCGCACCCGATTCGACCTGCTCCCAGGCGGTCTCGAAGTCGGTCTGACGCTCGTCGTCGTCGACCTCGGCCCACTCGGAGAAGTTCAGGTGGCTGCGGCCGTTGTGGACATCGCGCGCCATCAGCCACGAGCCCGGCGCGATGCGCGCCCAAAACGGCCACTCGGTCTCGTTGGTGTGGCAGTCGTTGCAGGACCGCTGCAAGATGGCCTGCACCTCCGGCGGCGCGTCCAGCTTGTACCGCTTCGGCGGGTTCGTTCCGATGTCCTGCGTCGGAATACCGAAGATCTTGGCCGGGAACACCTGCAAGACGCCGAAGCCGACCACGCCGGCGATCAGCAGGATGCGAATTCGCTTCTTGGTTTTGGGCGTCACGGGGTCGCTAGCCTACCATCAGCTGTATCTCGCGAGTCCATCGGGCGGGCTCGTCGGCTGAAGTGAGCTTTCGCTGCCGGGACGGCTCAACGACCTGCGGGATTTCCCGTGGAACCGCCGAGCCAGGCGGTCACTTCGGCCGTGAAGCGTTCGGGCTCCTCGATGAAGGGCTGGTGGCCGCTGCGTTCGAAGATGCGCTTGGTCGCGGTCGACAGGCGGATGATGACGTCGTCCCACAGCACGTGCGGCACGGTGTAATCGTGTCGGCCGTGCGCGATCAGCAGCGGCGTGCGCAGCTCGGCGCCGGCCGTGACGTCCCAGGTCGGTCCCAGCTTTGCCATCAGGTGCATCAGGATCTCGGGCCGCGGCTCGGCGCCGGTGAACAGCGCCGGCGCGTCGAAGCGCGGATCGAAGAAACGCAGCGGCGTCTGCGCGAACACCGCCTCGTTCGGCGGCGTGCCGGGCGGCAGCTTCGCCAGGTTCTCCTGCAGGACCTGCTTGCGCTCGGCGGAGGCGTGCGCCTGGAAGTAGGCGGTCGACTGCGCTATCAGCGCGGCCATGTCGCCCTTCGGCGGCGTTCCGACGACGATCGCGTGCGACACGGTCTCAGGACGGCGGCGCGCGTATTCGATAGCGAGCATCCCGACGATCGAATGACCCAGCACGATGACGCGAGGCGCGCCCAGCGCCCGGCGCACCGCCTCGAGATCGTCGGCGAGCACGTCGAAGCCGAGGCTGGCCGGATCGCCGGTCGAGCGGCCGCTGCCGCGCACGTCGACGAACACCATCGTGAGGTGGTCGTCCAGCGCGCGCGGCATCTGCAGCTCGTACGGGTGCGTGCCGATGCTGCTCAGGACCAGGCAGACCGGGCCCTGGCCGCGGGTCACATAGTTCAGGTCGGCTCCGGCAGCGTGGACGATCATCGCCCCCGGAGCCTGACCCGCTTCTGGACCGGCGTCTAGTCGTGTGGGCGTAGCCGGGCTTTGCCCGGCGGAGCCCATCGCGGGAGGTTCGGAACCCTCTCAGGGTTCCGAGGTCTAGAAGAACAGGTTGCCGGACCCGAGCGTGAAGTTGATGTTCGCGCCGATCTGGTCGCGCGCGTTCTCGACGCGCGAGATCGCGTTCGAGATCCGGCCGCCGCGCGACGACGCCGGCGCCGCGATGGCGGCGGCGATCTCCGCCTTCGCGAGGTCGATGCGGTCGACGGCCACCGGGTAAAACGGCTGCGTGACCTTGCCCGTCGCCAGGACGTCGCGCGCGTCGTCCAGCTCGTTGACGGCGAGCTGCAGCAGCTTGATCTGCAGGTCGACGCGCGTGTCGCGGAAGCGGTTGAACAGCGTCTGGACGGCGCGCAGCCGCTGCTTCGCGATGTCCAGGTTGAACGCGACGTTCAACGCGCGCAGGAAGCGCCCGATGTTGAACCCGTCGTTGCCCGCGAGCGTGATCGGCGTGCCGCCGAAGCGCGCGCGCAGCTCGAGGTCGGCCGGCGAGCCGGTGAACTGCTCGATATAGAAGAACACCGAGTCCTCGATGTCGCTGCCGGTGTTGAAGACGTTGATGAAGTTGTTGTGGAAGAACGGCCCGCTGTCGGCCGCCTCGATGAGGGGCGGCGTGCTGAACGTGCCGTTGCCGAACGAATCGAAGACGCCGTTACCGTCGGCGTCGAAGTTCGGGTGGGCGAGGCCCTTGCCGCCGAAGCCGCCGTCGAACAGCGCGACGCCGTCAAACGTGGGCGTGAAGGTGGCGGTCGCGGTCAGACGCGTGAACGTGTCGAAGTTGCGGTTCTTGCCGCTGTCCTGCGCGTTCGCGCCGGCGTTGAAGTGGCAGACGTTGCAGCGGCCGCGCTGCGGGTCCATGAACGCCTGCCGCCCGGCGTTCGCGTCGGCGTCGAACAGATTCACCTGCGTCAGGTCCAGCTCGTTGAGGCGCCCGAGCGCCTGCTGGAACGCCAGCGTCAGGTCCAGCTCCTGCGCGGTCGGCACCCGGAAGTCCGTTCCGGGCACGCGCGCCAGCGTCTTCGGGTAGTGCTGCGTGACGGCGCCGGCCAGGAACTGGCGCAGCGATCCGTCGGCGGACGCGCCGTCGCCGCCCCAGCCGGTGCGCTCGATCGGCGGGTTCGTGGTCCCGTCGCCGGTGTCGGGCGCGATGCTGGTCTTCATCGACAGCACGTGCGGGACGCCGCGCAGGACGAACTTGTGCGTCGCGTCCTGGAAGTCGTCGACGTTTTCGAGGATGACGCCGTTCTGGAACAGGCGATCGCCCACCTCCAGGTTCGCGAGCGCCGGGTTCGTCTCGAACACGAACAGCGGATCGTTCGGGTTGCTCGCGTGCAGGTTGCTGACGAACCGGGGATCGATCGTCGTGTTGTTGCTGGCGGGGTGGCAGGTGCCGCAGGTGCGGCCGTTGCCGGCGAACGTCTCGTTGAAGAAGATGTCCGCGCCCGCGCACACCTGCTGCGTCGCCAGGCCGGTGACGACGCGCGGGTCCTGCGCGCACGCGGCCAGGCGGTCGGCCGCGGTGAGGGCCGACGCGCGGGCCTCGACGCCTTCGCCGGGCGAGGTCGTTACGGGGCCGTCACACGCCGCGAGCAGGGTGACGGTCGCCATCGACGCCAACATCGGAAAACCAATCTTCATGAATGACATGGGATCTCCTTCCTCGCGTGCCGCGCGCACACGAAGTCGGCGCGCCGCGAACGCAAGCGCCGTGCCTGCGGCGATCAGGCGGGAACATCGCCGCGGCGTTCTCGCCGAGTGGCGCCGCAGGCCACAGCGCGCGGTAAGGCCGCGAACGGCGCGTGGCCCAGCGGTCCACTGTGGACGCGGGGGCGACTCGCGCCGCGATGGCTACTGGGAGAGGGCTACTGGGAGATGTCGGACGGCGGGCCGTACAACGTCTCTTGCCAGAGCGCGTAGCCGAAGCGGGTGCCGCTGGCGCCGTTGATCTGGAGGACGACGTTGCCCTGCGCGTCGATCTCCTTCATGACGGACGCGTTCGAGAAATCGACCAGCGTGTTGCCGCCGGGCAGCCGCTGCACGTCGCCGAGGTTGGCCGAGTAGTCGCCCGGGGCGAACTTCTTGAGCATCTGCCCGTTCAGGTCGTACTCGATCATCGCCGACATGTTCGTCCCGCCGCCGTTGTTCGCGAAGATGATGATGCTGGCGTCCAGCAGCTGGTGCCCGTGCTGGATGCCGCCCCAGGCGGTGTTGCCGCTGGTCACCTTCGTCGACAACTTCCACTGCACCTGGCCGGCGCGGTTGACGATATAGACGTCCGAGCTGACGTTGGAGAAGGTGTACTGGTCCTCTTTCAGCGAGTAGCGGAGCGCGTTGCCGTGACAGCCGCTCATCGGGACGACGCCGGTCGACTCGAAGATCTCCTTCTTGGTGCCGCTGGGATCGATCTCGTAGATGCTGTTGCAGTCGCTCTCGCCGTACTCGAGGAACGCCATCGTGGCGCCGCTGACTGCGGTCAGATCGTGCGAGCCGACGGCGTTCGAGTACGTCTGCGTGTCCAGCGTGTCCATGCTGATGCGCTGGATGGGCTGGCCGGTGTTGCTGGCCGACGTGATCCACATGTTCTTGCCGTCGTGGGACATGCGGGCGCGCGCGATGCCGCCCGACGGTCCGCCGCGGCCCCACCAGACGATCTCGCCGTCGGCGTCGAGGATGAACGGCACCGTGAGGCCGGTGCCCGACCAGTACGACGTGATGATGAATCCGCGCTTGTTCGCGGTCGCGTTCATGATCTGGAATTTCGAGATCGACACCGTCGTCGTCGCGGGCCCGGTCATCACGGTGTAGTCGTTGCTGGTGTACGTCGCCGAGGCGTCGCGCGCGACGACGCGGAAGTGATACGTCTTCGCCGGCTTCATCCCCAGCAGCAACGTGCGGTGGTCGGTCAGGGTGAGGTCGACCGGCGCGGTCATGCCGTAGGTCGTGTCGAGGCCGAAGTCGATGTGCGCCTCGGTCAGCGACGACACGTTCACCGTCCAGGTGACGATGCCGATCGTGCCGGGCGCCATCGCGTTCATCGCGCTGGCGAGCTGCACCTGCACCGTGAAGGTCGCCGTGCCCGTCGCGCTGCCGCCCGTGCCGCCGGCGCCTGCGCCAGCCGCGCCGCCGCCGCGTCCGCCGGTCGGCGTGCCGCCCCCGCCGCCGCGGCCGGCCGTTGCCGTTCCTGCGGCGCCAGCGGTGCCGGTGTTTCCGCCGCGGCCAGCCGGCCCGCTGCCGCCCGTGCCGGCGCCCCCGCTCGTGGACCCGGCTTCGCCCCCGGTCGCACCGCCGCTGCCGGTCGTCGTTCCTCCGGTTGCGCCCGCGACTCCGCTCGCGGTCGTTCCCGCCGTCCCGGTCGAAGAACTGCCGCCGGTCCCGGCGCCCGCCGCACCCGTCGCGTTGCCGGTGGCGCCCGCGGTGCCGGACCCGTTCGTCCCCGCGGTGCCGCTCGGGTCCGCGGTGCTCGGGGCACAGGCGAGCCCCACCATCAGGGCCGCGACTGTTCCGAGACGCGCGGCGGCTACCAAGCTCTGGCGGTGCATGGGCGTACAGTAGCGGCCGAACCCAGAAAAGCTCAAGCCGGGGGTACGGATGGCGCAGCGCCCGCGCCGAGGCGCGACTTTTCTTGGCGGCATTTGTCGTTTTCGGCTCGCCCCGCACGTCGTGTCAGCAAAGGAGCCGAACATGCTGAACCTTTCCACGCTGTCGAAGCTGTCCCTGATCGCCCTCGTTGCCACCACCTCCGCCGCCACCGCTGCCCCCGCCGCGCCGCCCACCGGCCGCGTGACCCTGAAAGGCGTCGACTACCACTACGACGTGCGCGGGCAGGGCGAGCCGCTGCTGCTGCTGCACGGCGGCCTCGGGAGCAGCGACATGTTCGAGCCGCAGCGCCCGATCCTCGGCGCGGGGCGCCAGCTGATCACGGTCGACCTGCAGGGCCATGGACGCACGTCGCTGGGCAGCCGTCCGATCCGCTGCGAGGCGATCGCCGATGACGTCGCCGCGCTGCTCAAGAAGCTGGGGCGCGCGAAGGTCGACGTGCTCGGCTATTCGTTCGGCGGCTGCGTCGCGCTGCGCCTGGCCGTGCAGCACCCGGACGTGGTGCGCCGCCTGGTGCTGGTGTCGGTGCCGTTCGCGGCCGACGGCTGGTATCCGGAGATGCGCGTCCAGCAGAAGCAGGTCTCGGCGGCGCTGCTGCCGATGATGAAGGAGACGCCGATGTACAAATCGTACGTCGCGATCGCGCCGCGGCCCGACGACTTTCCCCGCCTGCTGGACGCGATGGGCGAGCTCATGCGGCAGCCCTACGACTGGTCGGCGGACGTCGCGAAGCTGAAAATGCCGGTGATGCTGGTCTTCGGCGACGCAGACATGGTCCGCCCCGAACACGAGATTAAGTTCTATCAGTTGCTGGGCGGCGGCCTGAAGGACGCCGGGTGGAACCGCGAGTCGATGTCACGCAATCGTTTGGCGATCCTGCCCGACCTGACCCATTACGAGATCTTCGCGTCGCCGCGGCTGGGTGAGACAGTGCGGCCGTTCCTGGACGGCCAGAGCGGTGCGCGGACCTGGGCCGAGCAAGTGAACGCACAGGGCAAAAACAAGTAACCGACAGGGAGAACGAAAGGGAGGACGTCATGCTCGCAGGCAAGGAGATTGTGGGAACGATCGCCGTGAAGGATCTGGCCACGGCGCGGAAGTTCTACGAAGGGACGCTGGGCCTGAAGGTCGAGGACGACAAAGGGACCGAGGCGCACTCGTACCGCAGCGGCGCCACGCGCCTCATCGTCTATCGCTCGCAGTTCGCGGGGACGAACAAGGCGACGGCGCTGAACTTCATGGTGGGTGGCGACATCGACAACCTGGTCAAGGCGCTGCGCGAACGGGGCGTCGCGTTCGAGCACTACGACATGCCGGGCGTGAACTGGGAAGGCGACCTGATGGTCGCGGGCCCGATGAAGGCCGCCTGGTTCAAGGATCCGGACGGCAACATCCTTTGCATGATGAACGGCTGAGGGCGGTCAGCGCGGCGGCGGCCGCTTCTTTCGATCCTTCAGCCGCCGCTCGATCTCGGCGAGGCAGCGGCCGCAGGTGACCAGGCTGCGGCGGGTGGTCGATTCGCCCGCCCCGGCGTCCTTCCCGCACAGCGAGATCGCGCCGGGGTGCTTGCGCGCGTGGACGATCATGCGCTGCACGACCAGCTCGCCGCCGCGCAGGCGTCGCGGATGTTGCTCCGGCATGCACTGATGATGCGTTCAGTGGGTCGCCGAGATCAAGCGCGATGAGTAGCATCGCCGCGTGCAACACCTGCGCGACGGTCTGCTGCTCGGCGCCACGGCGCTGGCCGGCGCCGTGAACGCCGTCGCCGGTGGCGGCACGCTGCTGTCGTTCCCGGCGGCGATCGCCTGGGGTCTGCCGTCGCCGGTCGCCAACGCGACGAATGCGCTCGCGATGTGCCCGGGCTCGCTGGCGTCGGCGTGGGCGTACCGCCGCGAGCTGAAGGCCCACGCGGCGCCGGCGGCGCTGCTGTCGGTGCCGACGATCATCGGCGCGGTGATCGGCGCGGCGCTGATGCGCATCACGCCCGTGCGGACGTTCGACGCGATCGTCCCCGTGCTCGTGTTTGGCGCGACGCTCGCGCTGCTGCTGCAGGGGCTGATCGCGCGGCGGGTGAACGCGGCGTCGCCCGCGGCGCCGTCGCGGGCGCGCATGACGGCGGCGGTGGCGATCCAGCTCGCGGTCGGGACGTACGGCGGCTACTTCGGGGCCGCGATGGGGATCGTCATGCTCGCCTCGCTCGCGCTGCTGCCCGTGGGCCTGCAGCCCCGGATCGCGATCAAGAACTGGCTGTCGGCTGCCGCCAACGGCGTCGCTTCGATCTACTTCGTCGCGAGCGGACTGATCGATTGGCGGGCGGCGCTGCTCATGGTCCCGGCCGCGATGGTGGGCGGGTTCGCGGGCGGTCACGCCGCGCGCCGCGCGCCGCCCGCTGTCGTGAGGGCGCTGGTCGCTGCGATCGGGCTCGGCGTGTCCGCGCTGCTCGCGTACCGCGCCTTCGCGCGCCGCTGATTCTTTCTTTGCATGGGCGACATCGGCATCGACGACCTAACCAACGCACGATGGCTACGTTCATCGAAATCGTCGGGAGGGTCCCATGCGCACACGCTTCACGGAGGTTGGGTTCGGAATTCTGGTTATCACGCTCGCGGCGTCCTTGAGTTGTTCACCGCCGCCGTCGCCGGGAGGTGACCAGGACGTCGGCACCGTCGGGTTCGAGCTGCAGATCGCACCAGGTGTCACCATCAACACGATTGCGTGGAACGTCGCGAACGCGGGGACCGGATTCACGCAGTCCGGAACGGTGAACGTGCAGAACAGCAACACGATCCGGTTCCAGGTCGGCGGTGTCCCCGCCGGCACCGGATACACGATCACCTTGAACGCCACCACGGTGGGCAGCGCCTTCACCTGCAGCGGTTCCACCGACTTCGCGGTGAACGCGGGAATGACCACCTCGGTGTCGCTGACGCTGACGTGTCAGGCGAACGGCAACGGCTCGGGAAGCGTCGTCGTCACCGGGACGACCGCCGTGTGCGCGACGATCACGGGCCTATCCGTGCTGCCGCTGGAGACGACGGTCAACAGCACGATCGCGCTGTCGGCCACCGCGACGGCGGGAACGCTGACGCCGACGTTCGCGTGGACGGCGACGGCGGGCACGTTCGACAACGCGGCCAGCGCGACGCCTGTGTTCACCTGTCCGGCGACGCCGGGGACGGTGACGATCACGCTCGCGGTCTCGCCGACGGCGGCGAGCTGCACGGCAGCGACGCAGACGGTGGACGTCGTGTGCGACACGCTGAACGCGACGTTCACGAACGTGTACGCGAACGTCATCGGCGCGCGCTGCACCGGCTGTCATCGCCCCGGCGGCAGCGGCGTCAACGTCGGGATGCTCGACATGAGCACGCAGGCGGTCGCGTACGCGAGCCTGGTCGGGGTCGCGAGCGCCGGGACCGGGGCGGGCACATCGGGCGTGACGTGCGCGTCGATCGCGGTGCCGCGCGTGAGCGCCGGTAACGCGACAGCCAGCCTCCTTTACAACAAGGTGGCGAGCAAGCTGGCGGGGGTGACCGCGATGTGCGGCTCGCCGATGCCGCTGCCCGCGACGGCCACGCCGCTCACGCAGGCCCAGGTCGATCTGATCGCCGCCTGGATCGGCGCCGGCGCGCTGAACGACTGACGCCGAACGCTACGTAGCGAAGGGCCTCTCCCGGCGGAGAGGCCCTTCCACGGGAACCGTTCCCGCCAGAGCGGGGCGGGTGCTCCCGTTAACGCATTCCGCTGAAAGAGTCGCTGCTGCTCATACCGCCCGGAGACGTCGTGCTTCCGGTGCCGCCGGGCAGGCCTCCGTTGCCGCTGCCGGTCTGGGGCCCGCTGAAGCCGCCGTTCGAGGCGCCGCCCAGGCCGCCGCTGGACGTCGACGAGCCGCCCACGCCGTTCGACGAGCCGCCGAGGGGAATCGCTCCACTGCCCGTCGATGTGCCGGGGCTCGATGTGCTGGAACTGCTGGAGGTGCTCGAGCCGTTCGAGGCGCTCGAGCCGGTCTGTCCATTCGCGCTGGCCGGGCTGCTGTTCGTCGTGGTGTTGTTCAGGCCGCCCGTGGTCGCGGTCTGCGCGACGATGAGGTCCCCGGGGCGCGCCAGTCCGGGCTGCGCCGAAGCCGGAGCGAACGCGAGCGCGAGGCCGAGAAAGACCGCGGTTGTCATTTTGTCCTCCGGTCTGGAAGCTGCGTTCTCCGACGGAGAATGGAAAGCGCGGCCTCACGTTTGTCACCCCCGGTCGGCTCTCCCGTGACCCGCGCCCGCGCATGCGGCAGAATCGCGGCCCCGATGTCGGCCACCGCCGTTCCGCCCGCCACTGGCCCAGCTCCGCTGCGGCGCCTCTTCGCGACCCGCTACGTGACCGCGCTGCGCGAAGGCGGGTCCGTGCCCGCCGTGGTCGAGGCCGATGACGGCGCGCTTTACGTCGTGAAGTTTCGCGCCGCCGCGCAGGGCGGCCGTGTGCTGGCGGCCGAGATGATCGTCGGCGAGCTGGCGCGCGCCGCCGGGCTGCGCCTTCCCGAGCTGGCCTTGATCGAGGTCGACGCCGCGCTCGGGCGCAGCGAGCCGCACCAGGAGATTCAAGAGCTGCTCATCGCCAGCGCGGGCACGAATCTGGCGATGGCTTACCTCGCGGGCGCGGTCGGGTACGACGTCGCGGCGCGCCGGCCGATCGACGGCGCGCTCGCGTCGGCGATCGTCGCGCTGGATGTGTTTGCGACGAACGTGGACCGGACCGCACGCAACCCCAACCTGCTCTGGTGGCAGGGCGAGCTGTGGCTGATCGATCACGGGGCGGCGCTGTTCTGGCAGCACGGCTGGGACGGCGCGCAGGCGCGCGCCGAGCTGGAGGCGTCCGCGGCCCGTCCGTTCGGGCGCGCCGGCGAGCACGTGCTGCTGTCGTTCGCCGACGCGCTGCCGGCAGCGGGCGCAGCGCTGGCGGCGGCGCTGGACGACGGCGTCATCGATCGCGCGGTCGCGGCGGTGCCCGACGCGTGGCTGGAAGGCCCGGGCGGCGACAAGCTGCGCGCGGCGTATGCGGCGTGGCTGCGCGCGCGCCGGGCGGCGTTGCCCACCATCATCGACGAGGCGAACCGTGTCCGCGCCGCTCGCGTTTGATTACACGATCGTCCAGGTCGTGCCGCGCGTCGACCGCGACGAGCGGATCAACGCCGGCGTGATCCTCTTCTGCCCGGCCGCCGCGTTTCTCGGCTGCCGCATCGACCTCGACGAGCGGCGCCTGCGCGCGCTCGCGCCCGACGTCGACGTCGCGGCCGTGAACGCCCAGCTGGACGCCATCCGGGCGATCTGCGCGGGCGACGCCGGCGCGGGACCGATCGCGCGCCTGTCGCCGTCAGAGCGGTTCCACTGGCTGTCCACGCCGCGCAGCACGGTCGTCCAGCCGTCGCCGCCGCACGCCGGGCTGTGCGACGACCCGAAGGCGGCGCTCGAGCGTCTGTTCGCGGCGTCGGTCTCGCCGCCCGCCTGATCGCTACTGGTCTTCGACGAAGCGCAGCTCGGCGCGGCCGCCGCGCGCCGGGCAGTTGGCGCTGTGCGATCGGCAGGTGGCGCGGGTTGTCTGCTCCGCGCGCGTCGTCAGATGCCCGCCGGAGACGCCGCACGCCATCATGTACTTGCGAACCGCCTCGGCGCGCGCCGCGGACAGCGCGGGGGCGCGGCGCTCGCGCTCGTCGGCGTATCCGACGATCTCGACGGAGACGTCGTTCGCTTTCATGAACCCGGCGAGCAGATCCAGGTTGCCGAGCGCGGACGGCGCGATGACGGCGCTGCCCTTGCCGAACTCGATGCGGTCGAGCGGGATCGAGGCGGCGGCTCGATCGCTGGCGGGCTTCTTCGCGGGCGCGGGTGCGGGGGCTTCGCCCGGCTCGGCGATCTCCGGCGGCGCGGGCCTGGGGACGGGCAGGGTGATGAACTCGACGGCGCGTTCGCTCGCGCGGCACGTCTCCGTCTGTTGCAGGCAACCGGGCGCCAGCGATCCCGAGGCGCGCGCGAGGAGACGGCCGCCGTCGATGCCGCGCGCGAGCAACGCGACGCGCACCGCCGACGCGCGCGCCAGCGACAGCCGCATGGGCGTGTGCTCGTTGTCGGCGGCGTGGCCCTCGAGCGCCACCAGCGGGAACTGCTGCGGCTGCTCCTTGAGCATGGCCGCGACCGCATCCAGCATCGGCGCTGCCGATTGCTTCAGCTCGGCGCTGTCGTGCGGGAACGCGATGCGCTCGGCGATCCGGCCGGCGTCATCCGCGGACGCGGACGGCAGCGCCGCCACGCTCGCGAGAGCGATCGCCGCGGCAAGTCCCAGAGCGCTCACGCCATCACGCTAACACGTAGCGGCGCGCCTCCGCGCCTTCAGATTTCTGAGTGGGGTGCGGGCAACACCGACCTTGCCCGCGCCCGAAAGGCTCGGCCGTGGCGGGCCGGATGTTGCCGATCGGTGCTGGCATGGGCGATGCTGGCTGCGCACGGCCACCATGATGATGAACGCGCGACTGTTCACGGCGGTGATCCTGGCGGCGGGCTTTCTGGCCGCGTGCGGGTCGGGCAACTCCGATCGCAACGACGGCGGGGGCGGCAGAGGCGGGAGCAGCCACGGCGGCTCGGGCGCTGCTGGCGCTGCCGGCGGTTCTAGTGGTGCGGGTGGTGTCGCCGGCACGAGCGCTGGCGGGAACGGCGGCGGCGCTGCGAAGGGCGGGAGCGGTGGAAGCGGCGGCAGTGCCGGAAGCGGTGGAAACGCCGGGAACGGCGGCACGTCGGCGGGCACTGGCGGCGCGACCGGTGGCGCGGGCGGTGCGACGGGCGGTCGTGGCGGCGCGACAGGTGGAAATGGCGGCGGCGTATCCGGCAACGGCGGCCGTGGCGGAAACGGCGGCGCAGGTCGCGGGGGGACCGGCGGATCGGGCGGAGCCGCAGGCGGCGGCGGTCGCGGGGGCGGCACCGCAGGCGGCGGTGCGGGCGGCGGCGGCGGCGCGATCGCCTGCACGCTCGACGGTGGCCAGTGCCCGACCGGGTACCGCTGCGGTTGCGGCGGACCCGGCCCGGTGGGCAACTGCACCTGTCACAAGGAATGCAGCTCGGACAACGACTGCGAGGCGCCCGATCCCATGTGCGGGTGCCTGCAGTCGGATCCGGCGCCTCGAATCTGCGTCAACAACTGCTTCTGCAACTGCGGCTAGCCGAAAAACAATAGTCGCAGACTGCGCCTGCGGCGCGGAGCGGCTAGGCTAGCGGACGCGATAGAAGACGGTGCCGTCCATGCTCAGGTTCGGCTGGGGATGGCGCTGTCCGAAGACGGTGAACTGCTCGCTGATCACCGACCCCGGACCGAACAGGTCCGACGCCTGGATGGTGAGATCGAACGTCGCGCTCCCCTGCGGCGGAATCACGAACGGACCGTTCGCCGTCACCGTCACGAAGTGCAGCGCGAACGGCGACAGGAAGAACGTGTCCGGCCCGCACTGCACGTTGTCGACGTTGCGCGCCGTGACCTTGTAGGTGACCGCGGTCTGCGGCGGAACGGCGGGCGGATTCGCGTTGAAGGACAGCGCGACCCGCTGCCGGTTACAGCCGGTCGGGTTGTCGAGGCTCACGGTGTAATTCACGGCGCCGCGGACGCTGCCGCCGCCCGTCGCGGTGATCGTGAAGCCGATGCTGGTCGTCCCTTCGGCGACGCTGGGATCCGACGTGACGACGAGGCGGAACTGCGCCGTCGAACCCGGCCCGACGCCCGACACGCTGGCCGGCTGCACCTCGGTGCGGAACAGATGGAACGCGTCCGGCGTGAAGAAAAGCTGCGCCGGCGCGCACGCCGCGCTGTTCGTGTTGCGCGCGGTGACGAAATAGATCTTGCTGATGCCCGGCGCCACCGGCCCCGGCGTCTCCTCGCGCGTCTCGACGATCACGGGGGCGCCGAAGACGCAGGTGCCGACCGCACCCTGCACCGTCGTCGTCACGTCGTCCGTCTCGCCCGTGCCGCATGCGCCGCCCAGTCCCAGCGACGCGATCACCACTGCCACTACCATCGATACTTTGTTCGTCCTCATCGTCGACCTCCTTCCCATAAGGGAGACCGCATGATGACCGCGCGTTCGCGCGTGGCAAGGCGTGATTTGATTCAGGAATCCGTCAACGCGTGAATTCACGCGGTGGCCGTCGATCCGAAACGGCGATGTGACGGGCGATCAGGCGGCGGCGCGCAGGCGCGCTACGCGCCGCCTCGGCGCCGCGCAGGGGCGGGGGATC
>Ga0070684_100001447_pt1 | contig 17125 bp, 12 predicted proteins | sample KBSC723LmetaG_FD_65653 | JGI IMG/M metagenome (GOLD analysis project Ga0070684, IMG submission 65653) | Corn rhizosphere microbial communities from Kellogg Biological Station, Michigan, USA - KBS C7.2-3L metaG | ecosystem: Host-associated > Plants > Roots > Rhizosphere ...
TCGCAAAAGGGGTTTCGCCAGTTCATGATCGGCGTCGCCGCGATCCTTCGGGAGTATGGCCGCAGCGCGCTCATCACCCAGACCATTGCCACCTCGGAGATGGCCGAGCACACGGCGCCCTACCTCTCGACCATCGCCGATGCGATTCTCACCCTCGACTACTCGACCGACGCCTACGATCTCGATCGGCAGATGAGGGTCATCAAGATGCGCGGTTCCGATCACGAAACGCATCCGTACCGACTCGACATCGAGCCCGGCGGGTTGAAAGTCCAGAAACTCACGGCGGAAGAAGTTCTTGCCCGGAAGGAAAGAGAGCGGCGGTTTGCCAACCGGTGATGCCGCCGCGACACAGGTCGAACCATTCCTATACATATTCATGAGGCATCGACGGCCCTGATCCCGTAACGTATTCTCTGTTCGCCTTTTAGCCGCTCGATTCAACCGGCAGGAGAATTGCTCCCGTCTCGAATGACGAGATTTCGTGACGGAGAAGGCATGAAGCTGCGTTGGATATCGGATAAGGGTGGCTCTGACAGCGACTGGATGCGGACGGATAGGGAGCCGGAATTCGACGGCGCCAGCATCCTCGTCGTGGAAGACGATGAGGATATTCGTGACCTGCTGGTGACGCTGCTCGAAATGGCCGGCTATGCGGTGACGGCCTGCGCGTCAGCCGAGCACGGTCTCAACGCGCTGCGCGAGGGGATATTCGACTTCGTGCTGACCGACTACGCGCTGCCGAACCGCACGGGCGGCTGGCTGCTGCGTCAGGCCGAATCGGAAGGGCTTCTCGATGCGACGCCGGCGCTCGTGGTCACCGCTCACCCGAACACGCCCGACCTGAGTGGATTCGAAGTCTTTCACAAGCCATTCGACCTCGACGATCTCGTCGCCCACGTCCGGCAGCGACTGGACGGCGATGGCTCGAAGCGCCCCGTCGGGAACCGACCCGTCCGTCCGACGCGATCAAGGGATCGCGACAACGGCGACAACCACGATGAGTGCCCCGAGCCGATCGAGTTGATTCTGTACGTCAGCGCCGACTCGCCGCGGTCGGCCAATGCGATCAACAACATCAGGCGCGTGCTTTCCCGCTACCGCTCCGACAAGGTGAGGTTGACGATCTGCGATCTCGCGAGAGATCCAGCGATGGGGAATGCTGACAGCATCGCGTTTACCCCGACGCTGGTCAAACGATCGCCGGGACCGAGAACCTACATCCTCGGCCACCTCACCAATCCTGACGTGCTGATCGAACTGCTCGACGGATGCGATTCTGATTCGTAGATCCGTCACTCGCCGCCTCGGCGTCAGGGTCTGAGCACGCGTGGCTCCCGGGCGTCGGGGTGGCCACGCGGAGCGGCAGCCAGCCGGCGAGCCCGGTCGCCCTGCGATCACGGACCGAACGCATGTGGAATTGCATTGAAACCGCTTCTAGAGAGTGGTTCAGCGGTTGACCGCGCTGCCGGCGAACACCGATCGCATCGACTCGAGCGCGCCGACCAGCTCCGCGCGATCGCGCGCGAAGCAGAATCGGATGTAGCCTTCGCCGTTGGGGCCGAAGTCGATACCCGGTATGCAGCCGATGCGGCCGCGTGAGATCAGAAACTCCGCCAGCGCCCACGAGATCGAGCCCGACGACGGCGCGCCTTCCGGTTGCCAGTCCGGATTGATCTTGAGGAACGCGTAGAACGCGCCTTTCGGCGGCGCACCGCTGAAGACAGTGCCCGCGTGCTCGCGAATCCCGGCGTAGAACAAATCACGGCGGGCTTGAAGCTCCTGCCGAAAAGCGCGCACGCTTTCCTGCGATCCCTCGAGCGCGCCCACGCCACCGTACTGCACGACGGAGGTGACATTGGTCGCGGTATAGAAGAGCGCCTTCTTCATCCGTTCTCGAAGCTTTGCATCGGCCAGCGCGACGTATCCGAGGCGAAGTCCCGTCATCGCGTACGACTTGCTCATCGTGAACGTGGAAATCGTCCGTTCGTACATTCCCGGAATCGATCCAGGACTCACATGCTCCGCGTTGTCGAAGATCACATCCTCGTACGCTTCATCTGAGATCAGCCACAGCTCGCGCTCGCGGCAGAGGTCCGCTATTGCGGTGACGTCGTCGCGCGTCAGTACGCCGCCTGTGGGGTTGTGCGGGGAGTTGATGTAGATCGCCCTGGTTCGAGGTGTAATCGCTGCCCGCAGTTCATCGAGGTCGTAGCGCCAACCCAGCCGTTCGTGCAGCGGGCACCCGACGGGCACTGCCCGGGCCGCTCTCACGTTGCCCATACACGGTGGCCACTCGGGATCCGGAACGATGACCTCGTCGCCGGGCTCGAGCAGCGCCTGGCAGGCGATGTAGACCGCGTGGATGCCGCCGGTCGTGACCATCACTTCGTCGGGACCGCCGACCGGGATGCCGTTGATCGAGCGCAGTTTCGCGACGAGCAGATCGAGAAGCTGCGGGATCCCCGTGGTCTGGACGTAGTGGCTGCGGTTGTCGTCGATGGCTCGATGCATCGCCTGTTTGACCGTGTCAGGCGCATCGAAGCTGACGTCCCCCTGGTCGAGGCGGAACGGATCCTTGACCGCGTACATCATGTCGCGAATGCGGATGATGCCGGAGAAGGGTACCGCATCGAGGTGGTGGGCCACGGGAAGAGTATAAGTCTTCGCGGCTCGTCCGCCTTCGCGGCTTCGCGGCTTCGCCGCGACTGGCTGGATTTCGGTAGCGGTGCGTGGGAATGCAGCTATTACCGAGTCGATCGATTACTGTCCTGTCCCTTTGAACTGGTCGTCCTCATCGGCAAAGAGAACGTTGAAGCTCGTGAGCGATCCATAGCAGCCGCTGATGTAGCCCTGGAGCTTGACCTTCACATCGTCAGGCATGTCGACGGCATTGACCTGTTGCTCCAGCGTGCGAAGGCGATTTCGCAGCATCACGATTTTGTGAAAGAAGGTTTCGATCGGCCAGCTCTTTTCCTGCACGCCTGGAGCGCCAGGTCGCAGCACCATATTGCCGCCTCGCCACTTTTCTGCCGGCGCGACCGCGGTAATTCCTGTTTCTTCGCGAATGACGCGACGCAGGATCATTTCGATATCCATGGCGGAATCCTCGCTGACCGGCGGCGCGACTCTTTCGCGTTCGCTGACGATGGGGAAAGGCTGGCGGTCGGTTTTGATGGTCGATCGACGGACGGGGTCACCTGATGTCGCAGGCGTGACCGGTGAAGGTTCCAAGGCTACACGCGGGCCGCCGCGGTAGTTGTGTTCGCTCTGGCAATACCCGCACACGACCCGAATCGGCACACCTTCAGGATCGGCAGCGACGACCGTATGCATCCGATCGGTCTTGCACGCGCGGCAGAAATCTTCGAGCGACTCGCCTGCGCGATATCGACGAGAGGGCATGCGGTCAGTATAGCCCTTCGAGTCGCGCGCCTATTCGCTCGCTCAGGGCAGGCGAGCCGCGAGTCAGGAATGCACCAGGCTCAGTATCCGGTTCAGCGTGAGCGCTGCACGCCCAATCGGCAGGTTGCTGATGTAGAAGTGTTTCGCGCCGGCTTCGGTCAGTGCGCGGATTGACCGTGCGCAGACTTCCTCCGGCGATGCCCCATCAGCGAATTCGCGCGTCAGCTCCACGGCCGGCACCGGGAGAAAATCCTTCAGCGCGGCGAGCGTCCGTGGGTTGGCCGAGCGGTAGTAGAAGATCCCAAACATTCCAGGCACGGCCAGTCCCCGCCTGCGTCCTTCCTCGAGGAATCGCTGCACGTGATTGCGGCTGTGATGCGACACGATCTGCGTCAGATAGAACTCGGCGTGGGCATGGTCCTCCATCAGGTGTCCGACCTGCGCGACGGCGTCGGCGTGTGGGTTGGCCCACCCACCAAGCGCCAGGTCGGGGACCCTGCGCCTGATCTGCTCACGCAGCTGCCAGGCATGCTCCACGCACCGCGCCGGCCCGATGCTCTTGTCGCCGCCGAGGACGACGAGCGACTCGAAGCCGTGATCGCGGGCGCGATCCCCGTACGCCAGACAGTAGTCGAGCGGGTGCTTGCATGTGAGAAAGGGCACGACGCTGGCACGCGGCACATCAGTGCCGAGGTTGATGACCAGATGGCGAAGATTGTCTTCTTCTTTTGATCCGACGGCGCTGTCGGTCAGAAACACGAACGTGCCCGTGCGCGTCAAGCTGCGGACCGCATGATACGTGTCGATCCATGCGTCGCGGCTGGCGGCGGCCTCGAGTTCGGCGCGCGGTGGCCTCAGTTCTGCGGCGATAACCCGCCCGCCCGATTGCAGCTGGTCGACAAGAGTGCCCATGTGATGAAGTGTCCGAATCGTTGGCAACCTGAGCGTTCGGGCGGAGCCCCATGGCAACCCCGATCAGCGTCAGGGGGACCCACAATTATACTGGACGGATGTTGTCGACCCTCTCCTCGCTGCCGTCGATCCCGTTCGCGACCGGTCCGTCGCCGGTCGAACCGCTCGATAACCTTCGCAATGCGCTCGACTGCGATGCGCGGCTTCTCGTCAAGCGGGACGACACCATCGGATTCGCCTTCGGCGGGAACAAGGTGCGGAAGATGCGGCTGGTCGCGGCGCAGGCGAAAGCGGCAGGGGCGGATACCCTGATCACGACCGGCGGCGTCCAATCCAACCACGCGCGTGTCACCGCGGCGGCAGCCGCCAAGCTGGGAATGAAATGTGTCCTGGTCATTAATGGGACGAGACCGTCGCATCCCACCGCGAACGCGCTGCTCGATCAGCTGCTCGGCGCCGAGGTGCGGTACGTCAGGTCCCGGGAGGATCGAGTAGCGGAGATGGAACGTGCCGCCAGAGATGTCCGCCTTCGCAACCACACGCCCTTCGTGATTCCGCTCGGCGCTTCGACACCGCTCGGCGCCGCTGCGTTTGTCGCCGCAATCTCAGAGCTCGCCGATCAGATTGATCCACCCGACGTCATCGTCCATGCCTCGTCGTCAGGCGGTACGCAGGCTGGTCTCGTCGCCGGATGTGCCCTCGCCGGTTGGCACACGAACGTCGTGGGCATCAGCGCCGACGAGCCGGCGGACTCGCTGACGTCAACGGTGCGCGAGCTCCTCGCGGGCCTGGCGAAACTGCTCGATTGCGAGCCCGACCGCTTGGCCTCAGGGTCGGTCATTGTCGATGACGGTTTCGTAGGAGAGGGGTACGGAATTCCGACCGTTGCGTCGCGGGAAGCCGTCGATCTTGCGGCCACGACAGAGGCCCTTTTCGTCGATCACACGTATACCGCAAAGGCACTGGCTGGTCTAATCTCGCGCGTGCGCAACCGAACCTTCAACAAAGGGAGCACCGTGCTCTTCTGGCACACGGGTGGGCAGGTCGGGCTTTTCGCGTGAGAACCGAAAAGTTAAAAGTCATAAGTTAGAAGTTCAAAGTAAAAAGGCGTCACTTGTCTTCAATCACGTTTCTTGGCGCGGCGCGAACCGTTACCGGTTCCAAATATCTACTCGATACCGGCACGTCGAAGGTGCTCATCGATGCCGGACTCTTTCAGGGACTGAAGGAGCTGCGCGAGCGCAACTGGTTGCCGTTCCCGATACCGGCAAGCGCGATCGATGCGATCGTCCTCACGCATGCCCATCTCGATCACTGCGGATACCTGCCACGCCTCGTCGCACAGGGATTCCGCGGCCGCGTGTTCTGCACGGCCGGCACACTCGATCTCTGCCGCATCGTCCTTCCCGACGCGGGACGTATCCAGGAAGAAGACGCAGCGAACGCAAATCGACATGGGTTCTCCAAGCACGCGCCCGCGCTGCCGCTCTATACCGAGGCGGACGCGTTCCGCGCCGTCTCGCAGCTGCAGCCGATGGGGTATGACAGACCGATACCGGTCGTGCCAGGCGTCGAGGTGGAATTCGTAAACGCGGGACACCTGCTGGGATCTGCGTACGCGCGTATTCGGATTGGCGAGCAGACCATTCTTTTCGGCGGCGATCTCGGACGCTTCGGCCGGCCGGTTCTTCCTGATCCTTCGATGGTGACCGAGGCCGACTATTTGCTGGTCGAGTCCACCTACGGGAATCGCGTGCATCAACAGGACGACAACGGCGCCCAGCTTGCGGACATCATCACGACAACCGCTGAGCGTGGCGGCCGAATCATCGTTCCGGCCTTCGCGATTGGCCGGGTCGAAGAACTGCTCTACTGGTTGAGGAGGCTCGAAGAAGAGAAACGGATCCCCGTTCTACCGGTCTTCGTCGACAGCCCCATGGCGGTTGACGCGCTCGCCCGATACCAGCAGCGGTTGGCTGAACTCGATCCCGAATTGGACCCTGAGAGGCAGGACGAAAAGGCGCCGCACGGTGCGGCTGACCACCAGGAGCGGCCGACGGAACGTCAGCGTCACGCACAGCACGAGCGCCAGGTCTGTGCCTTCTGCACTGAACGCTTCCGTACGATCGCGTCAGCAGCGGAGTCGAAGCAGCTCACTCAATCGAAAATGCCGGCGATCATCATTTCAGCGAGCGGGATGGCGACGGGCGGCCGTGTTCTTCACCACCTGAAAGCCGCACTGCCCGATTCGAAGAACACCGTGCTCTTCGTCGGATACCAGGCTGCCGGTACGCGGGGCCGTCAACTGGTCGACGGCGAGAAGGCCGTGAAGATTCACGGGCAGATCATTCCCGTCCAGGCACGCGTCGAGCTCGTCGAATCCATGTCGGCCCATGCCGATTCGGTCGAAATCCTCCGTTGGCTTGGCGGGTTCACGAAACCGCCTCGCCTTACGTTCATCGTCCACGGCGAACCCGTGGCGATGGAGGCGTTGGCCGGCACAATCCACGATCGACTGGGCTGGATTACAAAAATGCCAGAGCACCGCGAGACGGTGGACCTGGCGTAGATATTCCTCGACCCGGCTCACCTTACAATGAAGCTTTGGTCGCCGCAGCGCGGCCGGTGACTGACGCAAAGGCTGAGGGATCGAATGACACTGTTGGGCATGCTCGAAGGAGACGACGAAAACACGCCGTTGACTGACTCCGCCAAGCCGCCGGCGGTCGCGACGGCGTCGTCCTCGCATGCGCCAACGTCCGATCGCAAGTACCTGCTGGAACGCGTGGACGATGCGGCGATTGCGCAGTTGTACGCCGATGGGTTCGCCTCGCTTCCTCGAGACCAGAAGATCCTGATCTGGCACTTGTATCAGGCTGCGCTTGCGGGGCGCGACATCTACTACGATCAGCGCTACGCCCACAACCTCGCGATGCGCGACGTGCTCGAGGAGATCCTCACGCACCCCGCCGGCGTCGATCCCGCGGTGCTGGCCGAAATCGAGCGCTACACCAAGCTCTTCTGGTTGAACACCGGTCCGCACAACAACCTCACCGCGCGGAAGTTCGTGCTCAAGTGCGCGCCGGCCGCGTTTGCCGCCGCGGCACACGCCGCGGCGAAATCCGGCGCCACCTTTGCGCTTCGAAACGGTGAATCGCTCGATCAGTTGATGAGCAGGCTGGAGCCGCTCTTTTTCGACCCGGCGGTCGACACGATTGTCACCAACAAAACGCCGGGCGCGGGGAAGGACATCCTCACGTCGAGCGCCAACAACCTGTATGTCGGCGTATCGATGAGCGACCTGGACGGTTTTGAAGAGCAGCATCCACTCAATTCACGAATCCTGCGGCACGAGGGACGGATCGTCGAAGAGGTCTATCGCGTCGGCGGAAAGTACGACAAGGAGATCCGCGAAATCATCGGTCACCTCGAGGCGGCGATTCCCTACGCCACCGAGACGATGGCTGCGGCGCTCGGTGCGCTCATTCGCTTCTACACGACCGGGTCAGAGGCCGATCGCGTGGCCTACGACATCGCCTGGGTCCAGGACAAGGCGTCTCCCGTCGACACCATCAATGGATTCATCGAGGTCTACATGGACCCGCGCGGGATGAAGGGCGCGTGGGAAGCGCTCGTGTTTTATGTCAACCGCGAGAAGACGGAAGGGATCCGTCGGCTGGCCGCTTCCGCGCAGTGGTTTGAGGATCGGATGCCCTGGGCGCCGCATTACCGCAAGGAAGGTGTCCGCGGCATCACCGCCAACGCCATCGACGTCGTCGTCGAATCAGGTGACTCCGGTCCGATTACGCCGGTGGGCATCAATCTTCCGAACGATCAGGTGATTCGAGAAAAGTACGGCAGCAAGTCCGTCTCGCTGACCAACGTCAACGAGGCGTACGACAAATCGACGTCGGCCGAGTTCCGCAAGGAATTTGCCTGGTCGGTTGAGGAAGCCGAGCGCGCCGAAAAGTGGAGCAGCATTGCGAGCGAGCTGACGACGGATCTGCACGAGGTCATCGGGCACGCCTCGGGCAAGATCGCGGAGCACCTGAAGGGGAGCCCGCAGTCGTTCCTCAAGGAGCACTACTCAGCGCTGGAAGAGTCGCGCGCCGATCTGGTCGCCCTGTATTTCCTGCCGAACGCCAAGATGGTCGAACTCGGGCTCGTTGAGAGCGCCGATCATCACGCCATCGTGCTTGCGGAGTACGAGGGGTATGCGCGAAACGCGCTGGTGCAGCTGCGCCGTATCCGCGAGGGCAGCCAGATCGAAGAAGACCACATGCGCAATCGCCAGATGATCGTCCAGTGGCTGCTTGGCAATTCAACGGCGCTCGAGGTTCGCCGCCGCGACGGAAAGACCTATTACGTGATGGTTGACGCCATCGCATTCCAGGAAGGCGTCGGCCGACTGCTCGCCGAGGTCCAGCGAATCAAGGCGGAAGGGGACTATCCGGCTGCGAAGGCGCTCGTCGAGAGCTACGGCGTGCACTTCGACCCGGCGCTGCGCGACGAGGTGGTTGCGCGGGTCGAGCACTTGAACATGCCCTCATACACGGGGTTCGTGCAGCCTCGTCTCGAGCCGGTGTATGCAACGGACGGCACGATCACTGACGTCAACATCTCGTATCCGCTTGATCTGACGACGCAGATGCTGGAGTACTCGGGTCGACGAAAATGAGGCGCGCAGCCGTTGCTGCGGCGGTCCTCTGCGCCTGCCTGCGGATCGCAGCTGCGGACGGGCTCCGCTCCCCACAGTCGACGCGCTCTTCCGCGCCAGCACTCTCGCCGGCAGCCGCGCTGCTCGCGATCCTCGGCGTCGAAGACTCCCGGTTGTCGCTGCCGGACGATCTTCACACGCCCGGTATCGATGTCCTCCGCGCGAAGCAGATGGAGGATCTCCGCCTGCTCGTCGAGCTGGCACGATCCAAGGATGCGCCAACCCAGATTCGAGCGATTCGCGCACTGGGCAGGCTCGAGCGACGAGAAGTGATCCCGGAGCTGTTGCAGTATCTCACGCTCGGCCCAACCACCGAGACGGCGCAGGCGATCGCCCAGGCGTTTCGCGGTCCAGTGTTGCCGGACGATTCGGGCGGTCAGCAGGCGGAGCGGGCGCTGGAGGCGCTGATCGTTGCCGGCGCCATCCCGCCGGACATCAGGCAGCGGCCCGGACCCATCGGGCCGGTCTCACTCGCCGTTTCGCGACTTCCGTACGAACGTGCGGAGCAGGTCCAGGCGGCCGAAACCTACATGCTTCGCATGCTGCGTGCGGCGGACACGGATCCGCTTCTACGGCCGGCCGTGTCGAACATCGCGCGCGGGATGGAAATCCTCGCGCGAACGCAAACGCGGCTGTCACCGCTCAACCCGGACGCGATCGATCAGCTGCAAAGTATCGTTCTCAACCGACGGCACGACTATGACGCCGATTCGCGCGTCAACGCGATGACCGCACTGCTGTCGGCTCGAGGCGTTGACCAGGAAACCCTGCGATCGACGGCACGAAGCGACTCGGAGTCGTTGAAGCGTTTGGCGACCCTCGTGCTGGGTGGGGCCGCCGTGCCGGTTCCGGCAACCGAGCGGATGGAACTGCTGACGGAGTTGCTTCGCGATCGGTACACGATCGTGCGTATCGAGGCGGTGCGTGCATGGGCGCGGCAGGAAAGCCGGGAAAGCGGCTGTCAACGGCTGCTGGATACGCTCAAGGATCCATCGGTGTCGGTCGTTGTCGCGGCGCTCGACGCGCTCGGGGACACGTGCAAGGACGATGTGAGCGTCACCGACCGATTGACGAGCGAAGCCAAGGCTCCGGAAGGCAATGAATGGCAGCGTGCGTCGCATGCCCTGGTGGCACTGGCGAAACGCGCCCCTGGCCGAGCGTTCATCTCGCTTCTTGGCGGGCACGTGCAGCACCAAATCTGGCAGGTCCGAATGTATGCGGCGAGAGCCGCCGCGATTGCCAACGATCTGGCGTCGCTTGAAAGGCTTACGTCGGACGAGGATGACAACGTCCGCGAGGCCACCCTCCCGCCGCTCCGCCGGTTGCGGGGTGAGGACGCCGAGCCATATTTCGTCGCCGCGCTCGGACGCGGCGACTATCAGCTGCTTCGAACGGCGGCCATCGAGCTGAAGGGGGCCAAGCCAACCCCGCAATTGGCAGGCGCGCTGCTTGACGCTCTCCGACGCGTCACCGCGGAAAAAAAGGAAACGTCCCGCGACACGCGCCTGGCTCTGCTCGAGCGACTGCAGGAACTCGGAACTGCCGACCAGGCGGGAGGCCTCGTCCCATTACTTCGTGATTTCGATATCCGCGTCGCGCAGCTGGCAGCGGTGGTCATTCAGCAGTGGAGCGGACGGGCGCAGGAGATCGATCCGCAGCTCATTCCCCGACCGGGAGTCGTCGACGTCGGTTCAGTTGAGCCCGCGCGCGTCAAGATGAAGAGCGGAAAGGTGTTCTTCATCACCCTCCGACCCAGCGTCGCGCCACTCACCGTTGCCCGCTTCGTACGGCTTGCGCGTGACGGCTATTACAACGGCTTGACCTTCCATCGGGTGGTGCCGAATTTCGTCATCCAGGGAGGCAGTCCCGCCGCCAACGAGTACTCGGGGGATACGCTTTACCTGCGCGACGAGATCAGCAGTCTCTCGAACGTCCGAGGATCGGTCGGGCTGTCCACGCGCGGTCGCGACACCGGCGACGCTCAGTTTTTCATCAACCTCGTCGACAACCCGCGTCTCGACTTCGACTACACGATATTCGGTGCGGTCGGCAGACCGGAAGACATCGACGACATCGTCGAAGGGGATGTCATCTCGACCATCACGTTCGAGAACGAGGACAAGGACAAGGACAAAAAGGACCCGGAACCGCTGACGGCCCGACGCGGTGTATCCTGAGGGCGCCCGCGGCAGGCGCGGACGGTTCCGATGACGATAGTTGCGTCGTACCGCTTCGGTCCTTTTGTCGTGGACGCCGGATCCTATCAGCTCCGGCGCGGCACCGACATCATCCCGCTTTCCCCCAAGATCATCGACCTCCTCTTGTACCTGGTCGCGCGGCAATCGAGCCTGGTCGGGAAGGACGAACTGTTCGCCGCGCTCTGGCCTGACGTCGCCGTCACTGACAACGCGCTGACGCAGGCGGTCTCGGAGCTGCGGCAGGCGCTCGGCGACGACTCGGCGAATCCAACATATATCCAGACCGTCGCGCGCCGCGGCTATCGGTTCATTGCCACGGTTGAGACAATGATGCCGCCGACCGGAGCGCCGCAGTCGGACTCGCACCGGGCAATCGAAACGGCTCCTCCGGCGATCGCCGTGCTCGACTTCGCGAACGTCAGCACCGATCGCGAGTTTGCCTGGCTCTCGTCCGGCATCGCCGAAACCGTCACGAACGATCTTCGAGCGGCGGGTACGCACCGAATCATCGATCGCGTTCGCGTCGTCGAGACCGTGCGACGAGCCGGTGTCGATCTTGCCGCGCTCCGCAAAGAGCTGCGTCTCGACCTTGCCGTCGTCGGAAGCTTTCAGCGAGCTGGCGATCGGTTGAGAATCACGGCCCGCGTCGTTGACGCAGCAACGGGTGAGGCGCTCGCCGAGGCAAAGGCAGACGGCGCCCTTGAACAGGTGTTCGAACTCCAGGATCGGATCGTCGGGCAGTTTGCCGAGACACTCGGGTCCGCGAGCGCCGATTCAGCGACCGCGCGGCGCGCCTATCGCGAGACGAGCAGCCTCGACGCGTATCAGGCGTTTACCGAAGGGCGAGTACGGCTCGAATCGCTCGACGCCTCGCTGGTTTCCGGCGCGATTGCGGATTTCGAACGCGCGATTGCCCTCGACCCGCGCTACGCGCTGGCGCACGTGGGCCTCGCAAACGCCCGGTTCTGGCAGTATGAGATGTCGCGGGCGCGCAATCAGCCCGACGCAGCGCTGCTCGCGCGCGCGATCGATCACGTGCGGCGAGCAATTGAGCTCGAACGGAATCTCGCCGAAGCGTATTCGACGTTTGCGTTCCTGCTGGTGAGCGCCGGACGGTTCAGCGAGGCGCTCGCGGCGGCGCGGCGCGCGGTCACGCTCGAGCCGGCGTACTGGGGGAACCAGTTTCGGCTGGCCCACGCGGAATGGGGCGAGGATCGGCTGCGCACGCTGTCGCGGGCGATGGAGCTGTATCCGGATTTTCCGTTCGCGCACTTCGAAGCCGCGATGGTTCACATCGCGCGCGGATCGCTGGACCGCGCGGAATCGGTCCTTCGCGAAGGCACGATTGTGCAGGACCGTCAGGCGAACCTGAAGCAGCGATACCCTGCGAAGGGTTTGCACTGGCTTCTGGGCCTGGTCCGTTTCGCGCGAGGCGACGAAAAAGAAGCGCGCGTCGAGTTCGATCGCGAAATCGCAGTGGGTTCCACGCAGTTGTACGCCGCAGAATTCGCAATGAATGCGTACGACGGCGCTGGCTACACGGCCCTCGACAGCGGCGATCCAACGGGAGCCGTGCAGATGTTCACGCGCGCGCTCGAGCTGTTCCCCGAGCACGCCCGATCGCTCGTCGGCCTGGGATTCGCGTTGGCTCGAAGCGGTGATGCGGCTGCGGCGACCGCCGCCTTCACGCATGCGGCAACCGCCATCGATTCGCTCCGGCGCGGGGGCCGCACGGGCGAGGCGACGCTCTCCGAGGCCTTCATGAAGGCGGTACAGGACCAGCCGGACGACGCGATTGCCCTGTTGAAACGACTCGTGGATCACCCGTCGATCCCGTTCGCGGGCTGGACGATTCCGATCGAGCCGTTCCTCGCTCCCTTGCGCGAACGTGCAGATTTCAAAGAGGTTCTGGCGACCCTCGCGCAAAACGCCCGCTGATTTCAGTCTTCTTCAGGCCCGCCTCAGGACTTCTCACCCACCCGCCCCTTACCCTCGGATCCATGGGTTGGGATCAGACTCGGGTCAGACGGGGGTCAGACCGGGGTCAGACCGGGGTTAGACCCCACGTCGTGAACGACATCCACTCGCAACTCAATCCGACGACGGTCGGTCGTGTGATCGAGGTTGAATCGGTGCCGCAGCTGCAGCAGATTCTGCGTACTGCCGCCGCGACAAGGCAGCAGATCAGCATCGCCGGCGGACGTCATGCGATGGGCGGGCAGCAGTTCGGCAAGGCCACGTGGCTTCTCGACACCCGCCGCCTCAGTCGCGTCCTCGACCTGGATCCCGAGCGGGGCCTCGTCACTGTCGAAGCGGGCATCGACTGGCCACAGCTCGTCACCCACCTGCTCTGGGCCGGCGGCAATCAGCCGGGACAATGGGGCATCGTTCAGAAGCAGACGGGAGCGGACCGGCTGACGATTGGTGGCGCGCTCTCTGCCAACATTCACGGGCGCGGCCTGCGGATGCGGCCGATTATCGCGAATGTCGAGTCGTTCGATTTGATAGATCCCGCCGGCGCCGTCGTCACGTGCAGCCGTTCGACGAACCGCGACCTCTTTGCGCTCGCGATCGGCGGGTACGGATTGTTCGGCGTGATTGCACGCGTGACCTTGCGATTGGCGCCGCGGCGCAAGGTCGAGCGGCGGGTCGCGATTGCCGACGTGCGGGATCTCCGCCATCTCTTCGATGTGCGCATTGCGGACGGTTTCGAGTTCGGTGACTTTCAGTTTGCGACAGCGCCCGAGTCTGACGACTTTCTTCGATCGGGTGTCCTCTCCTGTTACCGTCCAGTAGAGGACGATCGTGAGATTCGCGGCAGTCAGCGGTCGCTGAGCGACGCCGACTGGAAGCGGCTGCTGCTTCTGGCCCACGTTGACAAGCCGCGGGCGTTCGCAGAGTACGCGCGCCACTACCTCGCCACCGACGGACAGATCTACTGGTCGGACACGCATCAGCTCGCGAGCTATCAGGACGGCTACCATGCCGATATCGACCGGCGTCTGGGCGCGACCGTCAAGGGCAGCGAGATGATCTCCGAACTCTACGTCAGGCGGGAAGATCTCGTGGCCTTCTTGGATGCGGTGCGCGACGACGCGCGCCGCTCAGGGATGAACATCATCTACGGGACAATCCGCCTCATCGAACGAGACGATGAGAGTGTTCTGGCGTGGGCGCGTGAACCGTGGGCGTGTGTCGTCTTCAACCTGCACGTCGACCACAGCCCCGCCGGAATCCGCAAGGCGGAAGATCATTTCCGACGACTGATCGATTGCGCGGCCAGCCTGGGCGGAAGCTATTACTTGACCTATCACCGATGGGCGACACGCGCGCAGGTCGAGCGCTGCCATCCGCGGCTCCGCGCATTTCTGGACTGCAAGCGCCGGTACGATCCGAAGACGCTCTTCACCAGCGATTGGTATGAGCACCACGTCCGGCTCCTGGGCGACCGCAGCAGTCTGGATCAGCGGGCGTTCGCTTCGTAGACCGCGCGCGACAGCTCGCCCATGAGCGCCGCGCTCTTTTTCTGATCGTCGATCCCGCGCACCAGGAGGACGAGGACGTAGGGTCGGGTCGCGAACACAACGGCCGCGTCATGGTGAATGCGAGTGATGTTGCCGGTCTTGTGCGCGATGACTGTCCCGGAAGGAACGCCGGCCGGAATGGCGTCGTTGAACTTCTGCCGCTCGAGTATTCCGAGCATCTCCTTGTCCGCATCGCGGCCGACCGCGCGCCCGTGTGCGAGCGTGTCGAGCAGGACCATCAGGCCACGCGCGGTCGTCGTATTGTTCAGCCCCTTGTCGAACGCCTTCTGGTCTTCCACGCCCCGCAAGACCTGCATCCCATCGGCTCCGAGCGAGGTAACCGTGCGGCGGATGTTGTCGACGCCCAGCCTCTCAATCAGCAGGTTCGCCGCAAAGTTGCTGCTGACCGTGATCATCAGCTCGCAGAGCTTGCGGAGCGTCATGGTCTTTCCGACCGCCGCGTAGACCTCTGAGTCGGAATCGTCGCCTTCGCTCAGCGTGTACGGGCTGCCGTCCACGATGCTCTTGAATTGATTGCGGACAGGTAGCGGCTCGTCGAGTGAGAGCGTGCCACTCCCGGCCTGACGGAACAGTTCGATCATCACCGGCACCTTCATGGTGCTCGCGGCATGGAAGGGCGTGTCGCCATCGAGAAGGAGTTCGGTCTTGCCGTCGAGCGTGCGGTAGGCGACCGCGACGTCAGCGCCGCTCGACGCGATGATGCGGCGAAGCTCGTCCTGAAGGGGGGAACGGCCGGCCTGCGGATCCTGAGCCACCAGGAACGCAGCGAAAGAGAGAAACAGCATGACGTTTGCTAATCTTACTTTTCCAGATGGCTGCGGGAGAACTCTCCGGGAGACGCGTACTAGTGGCCGGTGCCGGGCTGGCCGGCTTGGTTGCGGCGCGCGAACTGGAGGCGGCCGGCGCGCGTGTCACCGTCGTTGAAGCGCGGGATCGTGTTGGCGGGCGCGTTCACACGATTCGAACGGGATTTGCGGGAGGACTGCACGCCGAGGCCGGCGCTGATCTGATTGAAGGGGGCCAGTCGTTCGTGCTCGAGCTGGCTGCATCGCTCGGGTTGAAGCCGGTCACGATTCTGAAGGGCGGCTTCAAGTTCTACGGCGCCGACAAGGACGGCAAGTATCACGTACGTTCCATCGAAAGCACGTTCAGGGACCTGAAGCGGCTGCTGCAACAAGAGGTCGATGACTACTGCCTCGCGGGGAAACGATGGGACTCGGCAATCGCCGAGCAGCTGGCAAGAGAGCCGGTATCAAACTGGCTCGATCGGATTGGCGCGGATGCGGGCCTGAGGGCAGGTGTCCGTGGGCTACGCGGATTCTACCTCGCTGATCCCGACGCCCTTCCGCTGCTGACCCTCGTCGATCAACTGGCGATGGGCGGCGTCGCGTCCACGGGGAAGTTCTACCGCATCAAAGGCGGCAACGACCGACTGCCGTGCACGCTGATTGAACGGTTTGGCGGCGACGTCCTGCTGCAGGCCGCCGTTCGCGCGATTCGCCAGGACGTCGACCGGATCAGCGCAACGGTCGAGGATGAAGGGCGGCGATCGGAGCTCGAGGCCGACTTCTGCGTCGCGGCGCTTCCCGCGTCAACCTTGCGTGAGGTGCATTTCGATCCTCCGCTTCCGGAAGAGCAGACGCGCGCGATCGCGACACTGAAGTACGGCGATGCGACGCGGATGCTGCTTCAATTCGAGACGGCGTTCTGGCGGCGTAAGGGCCGTGCCCGCGCCTACGGATCGGACCTGCCGATGGGTGCTGTCTGGGACGCGACAGAAGATCAAAAGGATCACACGGCGATCCTTTGTCTCCTCGCAGGCGGCCATGCGTCACGCGCGCTCGGCCAGATCGCCGCCACCGGAGGAGAACGCGGAATCATCGAGAGGCTCGAGTGGTTGGGCAAACCACCAGCACTGCTCGCGGCGCAGACCGTCGTGTGGGAAGACGATCCATGGGCGCGCGGCGGATATGCCGTCTTCGATCCCGGGTATGCGCCGCGTCTGCGCGCGTGGCTGGCGCGCCCGGCCGGCCGAATTGTCTTTGCCGGCGAACATACGAGCCTGCGGTGGCAGGGCTACATGAACGGCGCGATTGAGTCCGGGCAACGCGCCGCAGCAGAAGTCAGGGCACTTTCGCGGTTGTCGACTCGGTCGTGATTTCGCGCGCGGCCCCTAGGTCTCGGGGTCCTGCGAGACGAACTCACTCCGAGGGGCTTCGCCCCTCGGACTCCCCAACACGCTCTCTCGCAAGCCGCTTCGCCGGCTCGCTCCGTTCGCGTGGCTCACTCGCTGCGCTCGTTCGCCGACGGCTCTATTCTGTCTTTGAAACAAGTTCTAATTCGGCGAG
>Ga0070684_100001454_pt1 | contig 17079 bp, 13 predicted proteins | sample KBSC723LmetaG_FD_65653 | JGI IMG/M metagenome (GOLD analysis project Ga0070684, IMG submission 65653) | Corn rhizosphere microbial communities from Kellogg Biological Station, Michigan, USA - KBS C7.2-3L metaG | ecosystem: Host-associated > Plants > Roots > Rhizosphere ...
CTGATCTGCCAGTTCTCCTGCGGCACACCGCCCAGTAGAGTTGTCAGGCATGGAGATGACCTCGCCCGCGGTCCGAGACGCCTCGGGGCGGCGCTGGCTCAGCAGGACGCGGTCCGGCGGGCTGAAGCCTATCTGCGCGCGCACATTGAGCACCCGCTGCGCGTTTCTTCACTGTGCCGGGCCGTCGGGCTGAGCGAGCGATCGCTGCGCGACGCGTTCCACAGCGTGACAGGCATCAGCCCGAAGCGCTGGATGGTCAACGAGCGACTTCAGATCGTCCGGAGCGCGCTCAGCGATGGGGACTCCGCACCAATCACCGTAACCGGAGTTGCGACCAACTACGGGTTCTTCGAGCTGGGCCGATTCGCTGCCACGTACAAACAGGCATTCGGCGAATCGCCGTCTGAAACGCTGCACGGAACCGCGCGGAGAGCCATCCAACACGGAACACGGCCGAGAGGGCACGCAGATGCTTGCACGAACTAACGAAGCGACCGCGAACGACTCTATCGACGGCTTGAGCTGGACCTCCGTGGCCGGCGCAGTCGGCGAGCTTCATCGCGTCTGCCCGCGAACGGAACCAGATATCCGTCGCCCCGACGTCAGGGCGATGTGCACGTCACGCCTTGTGATGTCCGAGTCTTCAGCCATCCGGCACGCTCTCGCACAGGCCGAACAGGTCGCGCCCACGCCGGCTACGGTGCTGCTGCTAGGCGAGACAGGTGTAGGGAAAGAACTCTTCGCCCAGGCGATTCACGAGATGAGCCCGCAGGCTCACCGCCCGATGATTCGGGTCAGCTGCGCCGCGATTCCGAGCACGCTCATCGAAAGCGAGCTCTTTGGACATGAACGCGGCGCCTTCACCGGCGCAGTCATGCGGCGGATCGGCCGGTTCGAGGCCGCCAATCAGTCCACCCTCTTCCTCGACGAGATCGGCGAGCTCTCGCTGGATATCCAGGTGAAGCTGCTCCGCGTTCTGCAGGAACGCGTGATCGAGCGGCTCGGGAGCACCCAGCCCATGAACGTGAATGTCCGCATCGTCGCGGCCACGAACCGGGATCTGGAAAAGGCGGTTACGGATGGATCGTTCCGTGAGGATCTGTTCTATCGGCTCAACGTGTTCCCGATTACCATACCGCCGCTCCGGGACCGGGTCGAGGACATCCCCGCACTCGCGTGGACGTTCGTCAGTGAGATCGCTAAGTCTCACGGCAGGACGATTGACTCCATTGCGAGGGAATCCATGCGGAAGATGCAGCACTATCCCTGGCCGGGAAACGTCCGGGAGCTGCGCAACGTAATCGAACGATCCGTCATTGTTGCCACAGGAACCCGTCTGGTCATGCAGATGCCGCAGAACGCCCCCTCGCGTGGGTCCCAAGGATCGCTGACGCTCAGGAATGTCCAAATCGAACACATCCGGGCGACATTGCAGTGCACGAACTGGCGGGTCCGAGGAATCGACGGCGCAGCCGAGCGGCTGGGTCTCAAGCCCACCACGCTTGAAACCCGCATGGCCAAGCTCGGCCTGACTCGACCCCTACGGTCCTAGTCTTCAACCCGAGTTTGGACACTGCGCGTCTCGAGCGGGGTCGGTTTGGCGACGTACGTCCCCGCAAGCACGTCGATGTCCCGATGAAGATCCAGAACGGCGGCGGTCCGAACCCCGGAATGCCGGAGCGCCATCCGCCATTCGTGCGCCGCTTTGTCGTACCTCGGCCACAATTCCGGGAACCAGTCTTAAGAAAATTCCGGGAACCAGTCTTAAGAAGACGAGTACTTCATCTCGAACCCCAACCTGAAGTCGCCGCAGATTCGCGCGCGCGTGACGCCGAGTGAGGCGGTCAGACGGCACGTCGGTTGCTCGGATGGCTCGACCTTTTCTGCGCAGTAGGAGGTTCACGATGGTGTCGCTGCCCCCGTTTCGGCGAACCCTCGGTATCGCTGGGAGCGTGCTTCTCAGCGTTCTGGCCGTCGAGTTCATCACCGCCCAGCAGCCTCCACGCTTCGGCGGGGCTTACTCGGAACTCGACGCACGTCGTCAACAGCTCGTCGCTGACTGGGTGGCGCGATTCACCAAGGTGACCGGGCAGAGCCTGGATGCTCGTTCGTTCTACGACGACATGCTCAACCTGTCCACGAAGACGACATTCGATGCCGTCACGCATGCCCTGATGACGACTCCGCTGACCGACGCGTCGAACCAAGAAGTTCGGCGACGGGCTGTCGCTCATCGAACGCGTTGATACCGTCAAAGGCGAAGTCTCGGGAACGTCGAGCGACCGGCAGTTTCGGTTGTACGTCCGATTGGCACCGAACGCGCGCGAGATGCTGGAGCGCTCGCGCGAGTTCAAGCGCGCCCTCGACAACACCGTCTATCACAAGGGCTATCCGCTCAACTACCGCGAACAAAACGGCACGCCCTCGATTCAGGTATCAATTGCGCAGGACGGCCGTCTGGCAGATGTCGACGTCGACTATCGATCGTCGAGCTTTCCCGGCATGTTGTTCAACGGCCACCTCAGCGCGGCAAACTCGGACGTCCGCGCCGGCGACAACGCCGAGCGGCACGCCGCGCGGTGGACGGGGTTTCAGAACTGGTGGCGAAACTTCTTCGGTGTGAGCCTCGATCGGACCCCTGACACCAAGGATACGACGCCCGGGTTTGCTCTGCCGAAGGTACCGCGCGCGGGCAAGAAGAGTATCAACGTGATGGTGCCAGACTTCCTGCAGGCGTGGCTGGTGGAAGGCAACATAGTGGCGGCGATGGGTTATGTTTCGGAACGGTCCTACGCATGCCTGGCGCAGGATACGCCCGATCCGTCTGTCTTCGACCGCGGACTCGCGCCGGTTCAAATTCTGGTCAATCTGAAAGCCGCCCATGACACCCTCGGCAAGCACGACTCGCTCGAGGGTCTGGTGATCGGAGTGCCCCTACCGATCCCTGGGCCTCGCGCGGTGAACCAGCCTCATTAAGCCCAGTTTGCGCTCTACGACATTCCCGAAGATCTCGCGGCCAGGTTCGACTGCGCGAGCCGGCTGACGCCGGGCGCGCCGACGAAGCGACCGCGCGAGTACGGCCAGCACTTTGGTGCGACCTTCCGCATCGCCGGGGCAAGGAACGACACTTCCATCGCGCTCCTGTGGGCCAAAGAGGACGGGTATTGGAAGATCGTGTCTTGGTACGTCGCGCCGAAGCCCGATGAGACGCCTGCGGCACCGGCGCCGCCAGAGCCCACGGTCGTGCGGATCAAAGCCGACCTCACCCTCGTGCAGGCAGCGGAAGACTTCGTGCACACCTGGCTGATTCGCAAGACTACGATGCCGCGTTCAAATACCTCTCGACGAGAAGCTACGGGTGCTACGACCTCGTGAGGAGCCTCGACGCTCCGGCATCAACTTCGACGAACGATGCCGGGCGAAGGATACGCGCAAGTCTCGAACGCATCGGCCAGTGGGTTGGCATGCCGCGCGATCTGGAAACGATTGTCGAGGCTGCCGAGCCACTCCACCCGTCGATTCGCCTGATGGACCAGCCGTACTCGCACCTGTTCAGCCTCACAAGCTTCCCCACGGCACTTGGCGACGCCGTCGAGTGTGACGCCCGCGCCCGCAGCACGGTCCCGCCGGATCCCCTGCCGCTCAAGTACGGAGAAGCCTTCGGCATGACGTTCCGCTTCCGCACGCAGAGCGGCGACGCGCCGGTCCTGCGTCTGCTCTGGCGGAAGGAAGACAACACCTGGCGAGTGACGTCGTACGACGTCGAGTTGCCATAGTACCGGAATCAGACCCGTTGCGTCCGGCCCTCTGAGTTTCCTCGACCGGGATAGAGTCGTCGTCCACCCCACGACCGGCGGCGGGGTCACCCGTTACTGGCTCACATCTCTCAGTTCGAATCTCAGTTCGAAACTCGCCATTCCCGACTCCCCGCGAAGAATCGTGGAGGTGTTGCAAGAATCACCTTTACTTCAATGGCCAGCTCGTGCACAATTCTTCTCAATAAGCTCATCTGTAGAGGTCTTGACCCAAAAAACCTCACCCACTGGGGTCTCGGTCAAGACAATCCCCGTATCCCCGCGGGGCGTTATCACGAAAGTTCAGCGGTCGGAGACTCAGACGATTGACGCCCCGCTAGGCTGGCGGGGCCATGACACGTCAATCGGAAGGCGCGGCATCGCTGCGCGGTCATATCAGTTTCGGATCGGAGACGCGACGGAAAGCGGGTGCATTGGCAGCGTCAGGGGATTCTGGAGGGGTCATGAAACTCGTGATCGCAATGCTGGTTTTCGTGTCGGCCAGCGCAGCTCCCGCTCGTGCCCAGGAGCAGACGCCGGGTACGGCACCGTCGATCGAACAGAGGCCTGCCGAGCTTGCAAAGTGGCTCAAAGAGTACCACGCGTGGGAGAAGTGGTTTGAACAGTGGGGAAACAGGGTCGAGAAAAACTTCAACAACGATCAGATCTGGACCCGCAAGAAGCGTCCCGAGCCTCCTGCCTGGCTCGCTGGCGCATGCCAGGATGATTTAGTCTTCGATGAGCAGATGGCGACTGCGTGCAACATCCTCCTCACCTGGGACGAACAGCCGATGCAGATCGTCCGGCGCCGAGATTCGCCGGTGACAACGTCAGGCGGCAAAACAGCTGACACCATCGTGAAGAGTTCGTTCTTTCAACGGGTCCACCTCACAGGATTGTGGACGCGGGCGCAATATCCGGGCATGCCGGTTTACGGCATCGTGGGGATGCAGGTTGCCGTGTTGGAGATGGGACGATACACGCTCCCTGCCACGGGCGTGATGCTGGTCCTGGTTCCTGATGGTGCCGGCGGGCACGACTTCAAGCCGGCAACCACCCTGGGCTTCGGCTATCGGCTCTGTGATTTCGTGCCGCCGATGCGCAAGACGCCGGTCAGTCTCCACATCAACATCGCCAGAACGCACATTCACGGCATTCAGGACGAGCGGATCATTGCCGGAAGAGCGGACATCAATTTCGTTGGATTCTCTGTAAGCGGAAGAAGACGCCACTGATTGATTCGGACATTCTCGGCGCCCTTCGCGGTACTACGGCGGCGCCGATGATGAACTCGGCGTTGCCGCCATCTGCGAACTCAGACTTGCCAGGGCCAGTGCTGGGCGCCGGTAAACGAGGTCACCCCGCGGATGAGGCGCCGCCTCAGACGCGGCTGATGCCGCACTCTTTGATTCTGTTGAGAAGGGTCTTGTAGCTCACGCCGAGATTGACGGCGGCCTTGCGTCGATTCCAGTGCACCTGACGCAGGGTCTGCTCGATTGCTGCACGCTCAGCTTTGAGCGCGGCCGTCTTGGCAACGGACGCGAGCGACCTGCCCGCGTCATCTCCGGCAGATGCTGTGCTGCCCGGCAATTCCGATTGGTACGAGAATCCACGCTTGGCCGACCCAGCCGGGACCACAGCGCCGGGCGTGGGACGCACCGCGACGACTGGCGGCTGCGCAGCGACGACCGCGGCCGCCTCCGCTTTTCGCTGTCTGTGGTTCTGGATCTCGCGAATGACCAGCTGCTCGTCTTGAAGAACGATGGCCCGCTTGATCATGTTCTCCAGCTCGCGGATGTTCCCCTGCCAATCGTACTGTTGGAAGAGCTGGCGAAGCTCGTCGGAGATTGAGCCCCTCGGCCGGTTGTACTTCTTGGAGTAGCGGGCGATGAAGTAATCGGTCAGGGCGGGGATTTCGTCGCGGCGTTCGCGCAGCGGTGGAACCAGGATCTCTATGACTTTGAGCCGGTAATAGAGGTCCTCGCGGAACTCGCCGCTCACCAGCATCTGTTCCAGATCGCGATTGGTGGCCGCCACGACTCGCACATCGATCTGGATTCGCTTATTGCTTCCCAGTTTGGTGAACTCGGCGTCCTGCAGGACGTGGAGCATCTTGGCCTGCAGCGCCGGCTTCATTTCACCGATTTCATCGAGCATCAGCGTGCCGCCGTCGGCCTGCTCGAACTTGCCGATGCGTATTGTCGCGGCTCCCGTGAACGCGCCACGATCGTGTCCGAACAGCTCGCTTTCGAGGAGTTCCGCCGGCAGCGCCGCGCAGTTCACTTTGACGAACGGGCGATGGCGCCGCGTCGAACGGTGGTGAATGGCGCGCGCCACCAATTCCTTCCCGACGCCGCTCTCGCCGCGAATCAACACGGTGACGTCGCTGTCGGCCACCTGCTCGATGAGGGTCGCGATCCCCCGCATCTTCTCGCTGTGGCCCAACGCCGGCTGCGGTTCGTCGTCGGTGAGCTGTTGCCGCAACTCGACGAGCTCGGAGGCGAGACGCGTTTTCTCGATGGCATTCTTGATCGCCACGTCCAGCGCGATCTGTCCCAATCCTTCCGGGTGGTCAGGCTTGATCACGTAGTCGGCGGCGCCGAGCCGGACAGCCTCGACAATGGTCGAGGCATGGTTGCGGCCCGAGAGCATGATGACCTGTGTCTCCGGTCGGGCGGACTTGATGCCCCGAAGCGTCGCCATCCCGTCCAGCCCGGGCAGCATGACGTCAAGCAGGACGACATCGGGGGCCTCGTTTTGCTTCAGCGAGGCAAGCATCTCGTCGCCTCGGGTGTAGCATCGCGCTTCGTATCCGCGAAGCGACAGGAAGGTTTTCAGATAGGACGCGAAACCCGAGTCATCATCGACAATCGCCACGTAAGGCTTTTTCATCGAATTTCCCACTTCCCAGTCTGGCCGTCAGCAGTGTCTCCTGCGTCGTCATTCCATGTGGTCCTCATTACCCGTCAGTTCAAGAGTCGTACCTCAATAGAATCCCGCTGAGCGCGCAGTGAACCCCATTCAGTTCGTTGTCCGATCCCCCATCTCTCGTGGGCCCTCCGTCCCGTCGCGGGTCGTTCGTCTCTCGTCGTGAAAGCGGATGAGGATTCACGATCGAAATGTCGCGCGAAATCGCGGATCTGTTTTTTTGATGAGCTGCACCCACCCCCCTCTGCTGGATGGCAACTGTTCTGCTGAGCAATCGGTAGCGTCCCGGGCGTTTGAATGACCCGAGACTGCCGACAGCCATCAGCATTAACACCCCTCGTTCAGTGCCATTGAGATGGCCGATGGCGCTGGTGGAGTGACGCTCGTGTTAACAAAATCTCAGCGCTTCCTCTTCGCTCTTGCATCCCTGGCTCTCTCGTCCACTCTCGCGAGTGCGCAGCCCCCTGAAGTGTTGCGCAACGAAGTCACCGTGCGTGGGGCCGTCGAAGCCGTCGACGTCGCCTCGCGAACGGTCAGAATCCGCGGCGAACAGGGAAACGTCGTCACGCTCGACGTCCCGCAGTCAGTGGCGCGCTTCGACCAGGTCAAGGTCGGCGATCTCATCACAGCCTCGTACTTCGACGTGGTGAGCGTTCGCCCGAAGCCGGCCGGAGAACCCACCGTCGACCAGTCCATCGCTCCCGTCACATCGCCGACGCCCGGAACTCTGCCAGGCGCCGTTAAGGCAAGGCAGCGTGTGACTACGGTCACCATCACGGCGTGGGACCCCGCGACGCACGTGGTGACGTTCACAGGACCGAGCGGAGTGAGTTACACGCGCCATCTGCTGGAGCCTGACGTCGCCCTGATGGAGGGGCTCAAGGTCGGCGACCGCGCTGACGTCACCAGGACCGAGTCGGTGAGCTTTCAGGTGCGGGAGGCCACGACGGTGACGGCGACCACGCCGGGAGCCGCGCCCGCGGTCGACGACCTCAGGCATCGCCTCACGATCTCGGCCCTCTATGGCCCGGACAACTCGTTCCGTGGAAACATGATCAAGGAGTCAACCGGGGCGACGACCGGGGGCGTGCCGATCAACCTGAACGAGACGACATACGACGACGTGTACGGCCGCGTCGATATGTTCAGGTTTGGCGTCGGCTATCGCGAGACGCCGCGCAATGAAAGCCAGTTCAACTTCATCTACGCCAAAAGTGGGGCGGAGACGGTCAACATCGGCACGGTCGGTGGGACACCGCTCAACGTGAACTTCTCTGACTACAGCTATTGGGGGGTCGAAGGCGGCCACCGGATCTACTTCGCCCGTACCCGTTTCACGCCCTTCGTAGGGGTCCTGCTTGGCCTCAACCGGAACACCGACATCAGGGGCACGTTCGTTGCGCCTCTTCCCCCGACGACGCCCGGTCTCGCGTCACAGGACGGGAAGTTCTTCGAGAAATCATGGTCGTTGAGTTTCGGCCCAACCGCGGGATTCCTCATCGGCCTTGGCCCCGTCGAGTTCGTGGCCGAGACGCAGTTCCGCTGGCAGAACGGTCTGTCGGATGTCGATTGGCTCGTCGAAGAGGGCTTACGCGACATCAACAGCGAGAGCTCGCGCTGGTCGATCCCGTTCCTGGCCGGCGTGAGGATTCGGTTCTAACTCCTCGGACGACGTAGCGTCCGATCACGAGGCGTGGCTCCGGCGCTCTGCCGGCGCTGCGCCTCGTGCAGGTAGACTCTCGCGGAGGTCGCAGAGAATCTCGCGCGGAGATCGCCGAGGACGCCAGAAAACCTGTCGAACTGCACGAGCCGACGGCTCGCGTCGAAGAATCGAAGATCCGAAGAGCACTGGAAGAGATGCGAGTCACGCGGGCTGGCCCGACCACGCTTCGCACGGTGAAGGGCACACTGGAATCGAGACACAGCCGTGCCCTCGCTGCGGCTCGGCGTTCTCGGCGGTCTCTGCGCGACCCTCCGCGAAGACTAACTGATGGTCGTTAAAACGCGAGGACGGTCTGCAGCATCGGCACCCAGCCGTTCAGCCCTGCGCTATGTGGAGTGTAGGCTGTCCAAAGGCTGACGTCGTGAACAACGCACCGGACGTCAACGCGAGTACGACTGGGAGTGTGATGGATGCGCGATGTCGCGACATGTGAAGGTAACTCCAGAAGCGATGCTGAAATGATCGAGGTGAGGTACATGCGACAACTCACCAAGTCATGGAACGTTCCCTGACTTGGCGAGGCGGGGATGCAAGGGAGCTCCTCGTAGAGGAGCCCCTCGCAACTCAGCAGAGCACCACGGAGAGGGCGAGACCAGCCTCGCTTGTGTCCTTCCGTTCCTCTTTCTCTCATTAAGGTCAGTGGCTCGCCGCGGGAATCTGACGTGACTCGCTCCGAGCGCGGCCGGTCACCTCAGGTTCCTCGACTGTGCCTTCGAGAACCGTCTTGTATGTGAAGCCTGAGATTGCGGCGCCGACGACCGGAGCCAGCCAGAACAGCCAGAGCTGCTGAAGTGCCCAGCCTCCGACGAACACCGCGGTCGCGGTACTGCGCGCCGGATTGACCGAAGTGTTTGTCACCGGGATGCTGATGAGATGGACCAGTGTGAGGGCGAGGCCGATTGCGAGGCCTGCGAAATCTTCTGGAGCCCGTTTGTGTGTGGTGCCGAGAATGACGATGAGGAACATGAACGTCATCACGACTTCGCACACGAGCCCCGCCGCAAGCGAATACTGACCCGGTGAGTGCGCGCCGTATCCGTTCGAGGCGAACCCTGCGGCGAGATTGAAATCCGCGTTGCCGCTCGCGATGAGGTACAGCACGCCGGCGCCGAGGATGCCACCGAGGACTTGCGCCACGGTGTAAGGCAACAGTAAAGCGGCCGGGAAGCGACCTCCTGCCCATAGGCCGACGGAGACAGCGGGGTTGAAGTGACCGCCCGAGATCGGGCCGAGCGCGTACGCTCCCGACAGCACCGTGAGACCGAAAGCCAGTGACACGCCGAGCAGTCCGATTCCGAGAGCGGGAAAGGCGGCCGCGAGGACCGCGCTGCCGCAACCTCCGAGAACGAGCCAGAACGTCCCGAGAAACTCCGCAGAGAGCTTAGAGAACACGACGCACTCCTTTGCTGCCTGAAGTACTGCCGCTCGTGGGCGAGCGGCGGAGAGACGCGCTTCCGCATAGGCGTACCTGTCGGGCATGACCACGACTTGCACGCATCAATGAGAGTTCGAGGCGATCACGTCGGATCGCCCCGTCCTGAAACTAAGCCCCTACTGGCCGCGCTCGAGCGACACCAGCATCGCTTCTGTCCAGATGATGTCGACCTTGTCGCCGACCTTCACTTTGGCAAGCGCCTCTGTGTCCTGCACTTTGGAGGTGTACTTCAGGCCGCTCGGCCCGGTGAAGGTGATCGACGGGACGGTCGTGTCGATGGCGGAGATTGTGGCCGTGATCGTCGTTTGCTTGGCCTTGGTGCCACCAGGCAGGACCTGTTCGGAACCAGTCGTGCCCTTCACCTGGCTCATCGTCTCCGGCTCGCCGGGCTGCTTCAGCCGCAGGATGACGTTCTCGTAGTACCGAGCGTTGACCTTGTCGCCCACCTTGAGCTCCGCGAACCGCGCGATGTCCGGCCCTGCGACGACCGCCACGAAGGTGCCGTCCGACTTCTTGAGCGTGACCACGCGGTTCGTTGCGTCGATGGACTCGACGGTGCCCGTCTCCGTTCTCATCTCTGACGTGACGGTCTTGGCCTGGGCCATAACCGGGCGCGCCATCGCCGCTAGGGCTGCCGCTGCAATGATTCCTACGACCAGCTTTTTCATACGTCCTCCTCGTCCCCGCCTTGACGTGCGTTTCCGTCGCTTCGCAGAGCGGTGACAGATGGGCTGGCCCCTCGAGCGCAGCCCGCGTGACAGCAGCCGTCCTGGTGGGCGAAGCGGGACCGCTCGTCACGGCCTGCCTCGTGCTTCGATGGACTTCTGCGCGATCGCCGATCGAAAGGTCGACGGCACGTGCGGCCGATCACCCGACGGGCATCCGCGCGAGGCTGCAGATAGCGTGCCGGCGCGACGACGATGGACACGAGCATGTTCATTCAGGACTTCACGACGTGCCGCGGGTCGGGCACGAATCGCCGACGCAGCGCCCTCCGCCTGACGGAGGGCGCCCCCGCAATACCGTGGGCGATCGGACAGGGAAGGCGATGTGTCATCAGCGCGTCTCTGGTCAGACATCGGTAGCGCCGATCTCGCGTGCGGGAATGAGAATTGCGCATCGCTGAGAGAACCGCAGCCGTGTGAAGGTCGCCCCCACGCGGAAGCACGGCATCAGCGCCGGTCTCCAACGCGTAGTGGGACGGTCGCCCGTTCGAGCTGTCGGCAGACCCACGACATCCCGCGATCTGGGTCAGATCGGGCCGACGATCGAGCGCACCTCAGACCGACGGCAGGATGTCAGCAGCAGCGCAGCTCGACGGTTCGCAAGAGGATCGATGTCGGCGACAAGGATCCGTCGTATGAGAAGTTCCGGACCGCGATGGTGCGCCAGCTTCATGCGCACCGCCGTATGCGTCGCCCTGTCCTTTCTTGTGGCCTGCGCCAGCCTGAGCAAGAAATCAACGCATCCCAATCTCGAGCCCTGGCCGGAAATCCGCTCCGACTTCCGGATGGAAACGCTGCGGGTGCGCATGACCGAATACGCAATCACGTTCGCCGCGGACGTCGATCTCGCTGCCTCGGCCATCGATCTGCGGGCCACCGATTCGACCGTGCGCCGCAACGCGTTGCTCTGGAAAACGCGCGCCATACCCGAGATGCGAAAGGCGTGCTTTCGGCTGGAGCCGATCATGGCCCTGATCGACGCGTGGATCTTCGCACGCCAGATGGAGCAGCTCTTGAGCGAAGGCGCGGGCGCTGGCGCCCTCGGCACATTCCAACCCGAAGCCGTCGAGGTCTCGCGCCGACTCGTTGCCGAGGTGCGGGAGATCGGCGGTTCGATTGCCGTGTCTCCCGAGGCGAAGGCCGAGTTCGAGCGCAGAATCATCGATCCGTGGCTCGCCGAACATCCTCTGCGTGACATCACATTCGTCCGCGAATCTCCGATTGCACGCTTCGCCGAACAATCCCGGGCGGGCGGCGACACGTTCCAGTCCGTCGCAACCATCGAGGAACTGGCGGTCAGCCTCTCCCAGCAGGCGCGCATCTACATGGCCGATCTGCCGCGGCAGGTTCGAGGAGAACTCGACCTGATGCGCTCCGACATGCTGCCCGCTGAAAGCGTGGCGTCGATGCAGGGCGACCTGCACGTGACTTCTGCCGCAGCGGATCGCATCGCGTCAACCGCCGAAACCATTTCACCCCTCGTCCTGAACGAGCGACGAATCGTCCTCGACGAAGTGAGCCGGCAGCGAGCGCTGGTGATGGAGGCCATCTCCGTCGAGCGGCAACAGGCGGTCAGCGCGATCGTCCGCGCGTTCGCCGCGGAGCGCAGCGAAGTGCTGCGCAACGTCGATTCGGAGCGGCTGGCCACGCTCGAGTGGGCGACCAACGAGCGCCGTGAGGCGCTCGCAGAAGTGCGGCGCGAGCTAGCCGAGTCGGCGGCAGTCCTGCGTGCCGAGCGTGCCCTCGTCGTCAATGACGTGCGCCACATCGTCGATGGGGTTTTGCTGCGCATAGCCATCTTCATCATCGCGGGGGTGGTGCTCGCGCCGCTCGTCGCTCACGCCTACGCCCGCGTGTGGCCCCGGCGATGACGTGCGCTCAGCCGAGTGCTCGTGATTCAGGACTCGCTCCACCGGAGATCCTCCGGCATAGCGTGGGCAGCAAGAACAAGCCCCGACCCCATCCCGGCGTGGTCTGTTAGTTATCAACGACTTGTCGCGCGAACTCCGTCGGGCGTACGTGGCACCTGGAGTGCTCCAGGCCACGCCAATGCGGTCACGGATCACTCCAAACATCGCTCTCCTTCTTCGTCTCTTTTTCGCGGCGCCCGCGGCTGCACAGGACACGCCGGACGACTCGCCGATGAGTCAGAACGCTACAGCGCCGCCGGCAAAGGCCGCGACGGTGACGTGCTCGTCGAAGCCCGGTGAACGTTCGAGTTGCGCCGCCGACACGTCGAAGGGCGTGGTGCTGCTGCGATCGATGGGCGACGCCCCGTGTCTGCTCGGCAAGACCTGGGGCTACGAGCAGGCCAGTGTGTGGGTGTCGGATGGCTGCAGCGCCGAGTTCATCACGGGCGCCCCCGTAGAACCAGAGACGACGAAGCCCAAGCCTCTCTCTTACATTCCGAACGCCGGCTTCCTGCTTTTCGATGGCGAGAAGGGCCAGATCTATTTCCGGCTATTCAGTTACGGGCGGTATCTGAATCAGCGGAATCTCGCTGAGTCCTACGTCGACGCCTTCGGCAACACGAAGACGATTCAGCGGCGCCAGGACATCCAGCTGCAAAAGTTCTTCGCGCCGTTCTCCGGATGGTTCCTCACGCCGAAGATGCGCTACTACCTCTACGTCTGGTCGTCGAACGCATCGCAGGGTGATCCGGCGCAGGTGGTCGGCGGGGGCAATTTGACCTGGACCTTCAATCGGTTCGTAAGCGTGGGCGTCGGGATCACGTCGCTGCCCACGGTGCGAAGCACAGAGGGTCAGTTCCCCTACTGGCTCGGCGTGGACGACCGCCTGATTGCCGACGAATTCTTCCGCGGATCGTACACCTCTGGCGTCTGGCTCAAGGGCGAATTCAACAGCAAGGTCAAGTACCAGGCGATGTTCGCCAACAACCTGAGTACGCTGGGCGTGAGTGCGGCCCAGCTCGACAACAAGATGGACACGCAGTCCTTCTCGGTGGTCTGGCTGCCGACGACCGGCGAGTTCGGCCTGTGGAACACGTTCGGCGACTACGACGATCACCAGAAGATGGCGACGCGGATCGGTCTGCACTACTCCCACAGCCTCGAGGAGAAGCAAAGCCAGCCCGGCACTGAAGGGATCGAAAACAGCCAGATCCGCCTGACGGACGGGAGCGTCATCTTCACGCCGGATCTGTTTGGGCCCGGCATCACCGTCAACGAAGTGGACTACCGGATGTCGAGCATCGATGCGGGAGTCAAGTACAAGGGCCTGTCGCTCGAGGGCGAGTACTACTGGCGGTGGTTGAGCAACTTCACCGGCGTCAACACGAGCGGCATCGCGAACATCAACGACCAGGGCTACCAGCTGCAGACCTCGGGGATGGCTGTCCCCAAGGCGCTTCAGTTGTACTTCGGCGCCTCGCAGGTCTTCGGCCGCTACGGCAACCAGTGGGAGGTACGAGGCGGAGAGAACTGGTACCTGATGAAGGAGCGCGGCATCCGTCTCAATGGCGAGTGGATGTACGTGAACCGATCACCCGTGGGATACACCGCCTATCCCTACCCGGTTGGCGCCAAGGGCACGGTGTTCCACGTCAACCTCGAAATGAACTTCTGATCAACGAGGTGAACATGATCCGCAAACCGTCGTGATTCTCCACAACGACATCGATGTGCCATTTGCGAAGGAGAACGCGGAGCTCGCGTCCGGCGTCAGCTGACGCCACACCGGCGTCCACATGTCGACACCGCGAAGTACGGACCCGGACCGGAGGGCGCCCACCGTGTCGGTGCCAGTTGTCATGCAAACGGGGAGGATAGAAATGGGTAGACATGTTCGTAGTATCGCTGTCCGGGCGTGCCTGCTCGGTCTCGGGGCGCTCGCGCTGGCGACACCGTCAAGCGCACAGCCGCCAGCCCAGATCCAGCAGGCCGTTGATGCGGCCTACCAACGGTTCAGGACGCTCAACGAAGGCAAGAACGCCGACTATATTCCTGCGCTCGCCAAGGTCGATCCGAACCTGTTCGGGATCGCCCTCGTTACCGCCGACGGTAAGGTCTACACCGCTGGTGATGTGAAGACCGAGGTGTCGATCCAGTCGATCTCCAAGGTCTTCACGATGGCCCAGGTCATCCAGGAGCAGGGCCCTGACGCGATCGAGAAACGAATCGGCGTCGATGCCACGGGCGCGCGGTTCAACTCGATTATCGCGGTTGAAGCCGTCAGGACGGTTAGCGGCACGGGAGCGCCGGAGATGAACCCACTGGTGAACCCTGGCGCGATCTCGGCGACGAGCATGGTGATGGGACCAACGTCGGATGCGGTCTGGGCCAAGATCATCGGCTTTCACAACGCCGCCGCGGGACGGCAGCTGAGCGTGCTGCAGGACGTCTACAAGTCCGAGTCCGACTCGAATCAGCGCAACCAGGCCATCGGCGCGCTCATGCTCGCCTACGGCTACATCAAGGGCGATTGGCAACAGGCGGTCGACCTCTATACCCGTCAATGTTCCATCGGCGTGAACGCACAGGATCTCGCCACGATGGCAGCGACCCTCGCAGCGGCCGGCAAGAATCCGGTCACCCACTCACAGGTCATTGACGCGGCCAAGGTCCCCAATGTCCTCGCCGTGATGTCGACCGCCGGACTGTACGACGACTCCGGCAAATGGCTCTACCACACAGGCCTTCCGGCCAAGAGTGGCGTCGGCGGTGGCATCATCGCCGTGTCGCCAGGCAAGTTCGGCATCGCCGTCATCGCCCCGCCGCTCGACGAAGCCGGCAACAGCGTGAAGGCTCAGCGCGCGATCGAGGCCATTTCGGCGGCGCTCGGCGGCAACCCGTATGGCGAGTCGCAGGTGCAGACGACGACGGTCCAAGTCACCTCGCCACCCAGGCCGTCGCTCGAGATCTACGGGTTCGCGATGCTCGACATGGGGCACAACTTCAAGCAGATCCATCCGGACTGGTACGACACGCTGCGCCTCACGAAGCTGCCCGCATCGCCGAACGAGTTCGGCGAGGACAACAGCACGTTTTCCGGCGTGCGGCAGAGCCGCCTCGGCGTCAGGTCGTCGACCCCGACCACGATGGGCGACTTGAAGACCATCTTCGAGTTCGAGCTGTTCGGCACCGGCGTGGACTCGGGGCAGACCACGTTCCGCCTGCGCCACGCGTGGGGCGAGCTCGGCGCGTTTGGCGCCGGCCAGTACTGGAGCCCGTTCACCGACCCCGATGCGTTCCCGAATTCGCTCGAGTACTGGGGGCCGACGGGCCTCGCATGGTACAGAAACGTCCAGGTCCGATGGACGCCGATCAGAGATGACAACAACAGCCTGATGATTGCGCTCGAGCGGCCGGGCGCCAGCGGTGACCAGGGCGTCTATGCCGACCGTATCGAACTGCAGGGCATCAAAGCACGATTCCCGCTTCCCGATTTCTCAGCGGCCTACAAGTACTCCGAGAAGTGGGGCTACGTACGCATCGCCGCGCAGCTGCGCAAGATCAAGTGGGACGACACGCTGAACGACAACCTCGACCTGTCGGGCGACGCGACAGGCTGGGGCTTCAATTTCAGCTCGAACCTCAACGCCGGCAAGAACGACGTGATCCGGATGGCTGTGGTCGTCGGCGAAGGCATCGAGAACTCCATGAACGACTCGCCGGTCGACATCGGCATCCAGAAGAACCTCCAGGACCCCCTCAGGCCCGTTATCGGCAAGCCGCTCCCGATCGTTGGCACGAGCTTCTTCCTGGATCACAAGTGGAACGACCGATTCTCGACCGCGGTCGGCTACTCGCGCCAGGACATCGACAACAGTGACGGCCAGGCCCCCAACGCGTTCAAGGCAGGGCAGTACTTCCTCGGTAATTTGCTCTACACGCCGGTGCCGAACGTGATGGTCGGCGGGGAGTATCAGTGGGGACGACGGGAGAACTTCTCCGACGGCTTCCAGAGCGACGGGGTTAAGGTGCAGTTCTCGTTCAAATACAACTTCTCGTGGAAGCTCGGAGGATAATTCAAGTCACCCTTTTCGCATCGCTGCCACGAGGTCTCCCGACCCTGAGCCCCAGCGAGAGACGGACCTGATGGCCTGAGTGAAGGGGACGTCGAGGATGTGCACGCGTGCAGGGGGCAAAACGTAAACAGCTCCGGCGAGGGGTGTCGGCACCGACGGAACGAAGACGGTGAACCGGCCGTCGTCGAGCGTCTCGATGATGAACGCCGGAACGAGCGCATCCTCGAGTTCGACCAGTGCCGGCGTCCACGCGCTCTCCTCACTATCTCCCGCCAATCGCTGCGTCAGGCTCTTGATCAAGCCGTAACCGGGAAGTCTGCCGAAGAGGGCGACCTCCATGCGCTCGCGAACCGCGCGTCCTGATCGCGTGCGCACAGCGACGCCGACGATGAAACAGATGATCAGCACGAGCAGGAGAGAGAAGAGATTCTCGGCCGGGATCCAGTCAGGGAGGAGCGCTGCGAATGGACGTACCAGGGTTGCGGCCG
>Ga0070684_100001457_pt1 | contig 17069 bp, 18 predicted proteins | sample KBSC723LmetaG_FD_65653 | JGI IMG/M metagenome (GOLD analysis project Ga0070684, IMG submission 65653) | Corn rhizosphere microbial communities from Kellogg Biological Station, Michigan, USA - KBS C7.2-3L metaG | ecosystem: Host-associated > Plants > Roots > Rhizosphere ...
CTACTTCGTGGTTGCCCACTTCCATTACGTGATGGGCTCGGTACCGGTGTTCGCGGTGATCGGCGGCCTGCACTACTGGTATCCCAAGATCACCGGCCGCATGCTCGACCGCTCTCTGGCCATCTGGTCGTTCTGGATCATCTTCGCCGGCTTCAACCTGACCTTCTTCCCCATGCACGCGATGGGGCTGTCCGGCATGCCGCGGCGCATCTCCCACTACCCGAACAACCCGGAGTGGGAGCCGATGAACCAGATCGCGACCCTGGGCTCGTTCGTGCTCACGATCGGCATCCTGCTCGTGCTGTGGAACTGCCTGAGGTCGCTGCGCTTCGGCCGGGTGGCCGGCAACAACCCCTGGGGCGCGAACAGCCTGGAGTGGTACACCACCTCGCCGCCACCTCCACACAACTTTGACGACCTGCCGCCGATCCGCAGCGAACGGCCGCTGTGGGACCTGCGTGAGGAGCGCCGGCCGCTGGAGGAGCCCGCCTAGTGGCCACCGCCCCTCCCCAGCAACTGCGGTCGCCGGCACGGTCGGTGGTGGCCGACTTCGTCACCCTGACGAAGCCCCGGATCATGCTGCTGATCCTGATCACCGCCTACGGGGCGATGGCCTTCGCCGCCGGCGGCTTCCCGCCCGCCGACGTGACCATCGCCACCCTGTTCGGGCTCGGCCTCTCGTCGGGCGGCGCCAGTGCGCTCAACCACTACTACGACCGCGACATCGACGCGCTGATGCACCGCACGGCACTGCGACCGATCCCGGCCGGCCGGGTGGCGCCGGACACCGCGATGGGATTCGGGATCGGGCTGATCGTCAGCTCGTTCGCGGTGCTGGGCCTGTACGTCAACCTGCTGACCGCGCTGCTGGCGGTGGGCGGGGCGGTGTTCTACGTGGTGGTGTACACGATCTGGCTGAAGCGGCGGACGACGCAGAACATCGTCATCGGCGGTGCGGCCGGCGCGGTGCCGCCGCTGGTCGGCTGGGCGGCGATCACGGGCGAGATCGGCCTGGCCGCGGTGTTCATGTTCGCGATCATCTTCTACTGGACTCCGCCCCACTTTTGGGCGCTTGCCATCCTGGCCAAGGAGGAGTACGCCAAGGCCGGTGTGCCGATGCTGCCGGTCGTCCGCGGTGAGCGGGAGACGGCTCGCCAGATCCTGCTCTATACGGTGCTGTTGACGGGCGTGACCGTGCTGCCGTTCCTGGCCGGCTCGTTCGGCGCCACCTATCTGACGATCGCCCTGGTGCTGGATGCGGCCTTCCTCGTGTTCGCGGTGCAGCTGGTGCGAGGGACCACACGCCCGGCGGCCCGCAACGTGTTCCTGTATTCGCTCGCCTACCTGGCCCTCGTCTTCGCGGCGATCGGGCTCGACCGGATCAACTTCTAGCGGGAGGACGAAGATGCTGACGAAGCAGACGGCTCGCGCCAACATCGTCCTCGGCCTCATCCTCACCTTGGTGGCTGTGCTGATCTTCGCCGTGGTGATCCTGATCGGGGAGATCGTCGTCAATGTCTAGCCAGCTGCCCGACCAGCCGCACGACGACTTCCACCTGCCCGAGCCATCGGCGCAGCCGGTGATCGTGTCGCTCGGCGTCAGCCTGCTGCTGGGCGGCCTGGTGCCCGACGAGCTGCTGTGGAAGCTGACGCTGATGTCGGTCGGGGCCACGATCGCCGCCATCGGGTTGTGGATCTGGATCTCCGACGCGATCGACGAGTACCGCAAGCTCCCGGACTGAGCCGGTGGCGGAGCGGCCGCCGTTCTGGGAGCAGCTGTCCGCGGCGGCCGCCGGCGTGCCCGAGGCGGTGCTCACGCCCCGCGACGGCTATGCCCGGCTGACCGTTCCGGTGCCGGCCGGCCTGGACGGCCTGTCGGAGCGCACCGCCACGCTGCTGCAGGCGTTCCCGGCCGGCCCTGCCGGCCGCCGGGTGACCATCGACGTCCGAAACGCCCAGTGGGCGGCAATGGCGCTCGAGCTGCTCGACCGGGCCGGCCACCCGGGCTGACGGATGCGGGCCTCACGCCCGCCCGGCTCAGATCAGGTAGACGACCGTGTAGAGCAGGATCCACACGACATCGACGAAGTGCCAGTAAAGGCCGGTGACCTCGAGCCCGATGTGGTGCGCGGCCGAGTAGTGGCCGCGGGCCGCCCGCACGAAGGCAATGAACAGCAGCGTGGCGCCGACGAACACGTGCATGCCGTGGAGGCCGGTCAGCGCGAAGAAGGTCGACGGGAAGGCGCCGTCCGAGGGCACGAACCCGAGCGCGTGGTACTCCCGCATCTGGAGCCCGAGGAAGGTCAGGCCGAGCACCAGGGTCAGCGCCAGGCCGGCCACCAGGCCGAACCGTCGGTTGCGCTTGATCGAGACCAGCGCCCAGTGCATTGTGAAGCTCGAGAACACCAGGATCGCCGTGTTGATGCCGGTCGGCCCCTTGGGGATCTCGAACTCGCCGCCGTAGGGATAGGTGTCGTGGACGAAGCGCAGGTAGAAGAACGCGGTGAAGAACGACGCGAAGAGCATGATCTCCGAGCCGATGAACATCACCATGCCGAGGAACACCGGCGAGCGGAGCAGGCTCTCGTGGTAGGCCGAGGCCGGCTCGGACTGAACGCGACCGCCGGCGGTGGCTGCGTGGGCGCTCACCGGCCGGACGCCTCCGGATCGGGCACGTTCACCACGACGTGCTCGACCGGCAATCGCGTGCGGTCGCGCACCCGTTCCACCAGATCCTTGCGCAGCCAGCCGGAGCGGGTGCGCGGCAGCGTGGAGATGATGATCTCCGACGGCGGGCGACCGGACTCGACCTGGTCGAGCACCGCCTCGTAGGGATCGCTGGAGACGACCTCGCCCTCGGCGGCGATGCCGGCGTCCCGCAGCGCCGCCAGCAGCTGAGCCAGCCTGGACTCGGCCGCCGCCCGGGCCGCCGCCTCGTCGATCACCCAGCCGTCCCCGGAATCTCCCTGGGGCACGACAACGGTCACGTGGACGGGCTCGGTGCCAGCCCGCCGGCGGATAGCGGCGATCACAGCCTCACCGGCGACCGTCTGGTTGGCGACCACCAGGATGTGCTTCATCGAGCTCAAGATCGCCTCCCTCCGTTCGGGAGCGCCGCGGGTCAGGGTCGCCGTGACCGGCACCGCCACCTCCGGCTCCGGCGTGTGGACGGTGACGATGGCGTGGCGGGCGCCGGGGACGCCGTACTCATACGGCCCACCAACCACCTGCGGCGTCTCGTCGAAGTTGAAGATCGGCGGCGGCGAGCTGACCTGCCACTCCAGCGACAGGGCCCGCCACGGGTTGGCGGGCGCCAGCGGCCCGCGCGCCCAGCTGGAGATCACGTTGTACATGAACACCAGCGTCGAGGCTCCGAGCACGAAGCCGCCGATCGAGATGATCATGTTCAGGTCGCCGAAGCGGGGCTCGTAGTCGGCCACCCGGCGGGGCATGCCCTGCAGCCCCAGCCAGTGCATGGGCAGGAAGGTGACGTTGAACGAGACGAACGTCAGCCAGAAGTGCAGCCGGCCCAACCGCTCGTCGTACATCCGGCCTGTCATCTTCGGGAACCAGTGGTAGAGCCCGGCGTAGATTGTGAACACCGAGCCGCCGAACAGCACGTAGTGGATGTGCGCGACCACGAAGTAGGTGTCGGAGGTGTTGATGTCGACCGGCAGCACCGCCAGGAAGATGCCGGACAGGCCGCCGATCACGAACGTGAACATGAAGCCGAGCGCGAACAGCATGGCCGCGGTCAGGTGGATGACGCCACGCCAGATCGTGGCCAGCCAGGAGAAGATCTTGATGCCCGTGGGCACGGCGATCAGCATCGTGGTCGCCATCATCGGGATCCGCAGCCACGGCGACATGCCGCTGACGAACATGTGGTGGGCCCAGACCGTGAACCCGAGCACGCCGATGGCGACGGTCGAGAAGGCGATCAGCTTGTAGCCGAAGATCGGCTTCCGCGAGTGCACCGAGAGCACCTCGGAGATGATCCCGAAGCCGGGCAGCATCATGATGTAGACGGCCGGGTGGCTGTAGAACCAGAAGATGTGCTGGTAGAGCACCACGTCGCCGCCCTTGGTGGGCTCGAAGAACCCGGTGTGCATGACCCGGTCGTACAGCACCATGAACTGTGAGCCTGCGATGAACGGCGTGCCCAGCACCACCAGCGACGAGGTGGCGAGCTGGGCCCAGACCAGCAGCGGCATCCGCCAGAACGACATGCCGGGCGCACGCATGGTGACGATGGTGACCAGGAAGTTGACCGCCGTGGCGATCGATGACGCCCCTGCGAACTGGACGCCGATGGCGAAGAAGGTCACCCCCAGCGGCCCCTGCACCGACAGCGGCGCGTAGTTCGTCCAGCCGGCGTCGAACGGCGTCACCATGAACGAGGCGATGAACATGATGCCGGCCGGCATCAACAGCCAGAACGACAGCGCGTTCAGCCGCGGGAAGGCCATGTCCTGGGCGCCCAGCATCAGCGGCACCACGAAGTTCCCCAGCCCGGCGAACGACGGGATGATGAACAGGAAGATCATGATCGTGGCGTGGGCTGAGAACAGGCCGTTGTAGAGGCCCGGAGAAGCGATCTGTGTGCCCGGCTGGGCCAGCTCCGCCCTCACACCCTCGGCAAGCGCGCCGCCGATCAGGAAGAAGATGAAGGTCAGCACCAGGTACTGGATGCCGATCACCTTGTGGTCGGTGTTGACCTTGAAGTAGTCGCGCCAGCTGTAGGCGCCGTGGGCCGAGTGGTCCTCCTCCACCCAGTCGTGGCGGCCGATCAGGTAGCCCCACCAGTAGTCGAAGCAGCCGATGCCGACTGTGAACCCGATCGCCCAGAAGGTGAGCCCGAATGTGGCGGCCACCTCGGACGAATACACCTCGCCGAAGCCGAGAGCGGCGCGGATCAGGGTGGCGATGCCGATGGCGACGCAGGCGAACAGCAGCGACACCCAGATCGCGCGCACCCAGCTGCCGCGCAGCCAGATGCTGCCGGTCGGCGCTCCACCCCCGTGGCCGTGACCGTGGTCACCGCCGGGGGCATGGGAAACGTCGGTCGCATGGGCAACGGCCATCTAGGCGCCTCCTTGCTGCTGGGGCTCTTTCGGCAATGACTTCACGTAGATGTCGTACTCCTCCTGGGACACCACGCGGACGATCGACCGCATCTGGCTGTGCCCGATCCCGCACAGCTCGGTGCAGATCAGCCGGAACGTCCCGGTCTTGGTCGGCGTCGCGTAGGTGTGCGTGATCAGGCCTGGGACGGCGTCCGACTTGACCCGGAACTCCGGGACATAGAACGAGTGGATGACATCGGTCGGCCGGGAGGTGATGTCGAACTGGGTCGGCTTGTCGATCGGCAGCACCAGCTCGTGGGCCGTGCCCCCGTTTGGATACGTGAACGTCCACGCGAACTGCTGGGCGGTGACCTTCACGATCAGGCGGCCGGCCGGCCGCTCCTCGTTCTTGACCAGCACGATGCCCGCGGCGAACGCAAACGCCACCACGATCACCGTCGGGATCAACGTCCATGCGATCTCGAGCTTCGTATCGCCATGGATCGGGTCGCCGTCGCGATCCTCGTCACCGGGGCGGGCGCGGAACTTCCAGACCGAAACGATCAGGAAGACCGTGACGATCGCCATGATGAAGGACGACAGGATCATCAGGGCCAGATACAGGTGATCCTGGCGCTCGGCCTGCACGGCGGCATCCGTCGGGAACCACGAAGGAGTGACCCAGATGAGGACGGAACCGATGGCCCCCACCACGAGAGACACGATCCCAACCTTGAATGCGGACACGAACCCTCTCTCTTGATGCGTCGCGGCCCGGGACCCGGGCGCCCGGCAGATTGTAGGGAACCGCCCCCCCGACAGCAAAGCCCATCCGTACCGTCGGCCGGCGAATCCGTGGCATCATCAATCCGGGATGGACTTCGTCCTCACCCATCTGCCGCACATCATCGCGCCGATCGTCGGGCTTGGCTTCCTCGCCCGCTTCGCGCTCTACGTGAAGCGGCTGCCGCCGTCGCACCTGAACGACGAGGAACTGGCGGCCTGGCACGCGGAGCGCCGCAAGCAGGCCTAACCGGGCTCGACGATGCGGATCGCCCGCAGGCCGGCCAGTGACACGGCGACGGTGGCGACCGCCGCCAGCAGGAAGATCGTGCCCAGGGCCATGTGCCCGGCGGCCAGGCTTCCCAACAGCCCGCCGCAGGTGGCAGCCAGCAGCGCGACCATGCGGCCGGTGATCCCGACCCTGCCCTGCTCACCGGCCCCGGCGCGGGTCTGCCGCTCGCTGATCAAGAGCGTGACGAACAGCAGCCCGGAGAACTCGAGCACCGCGAAGGCGGCTCCCGCAGCGACCAGGTTTCCCGCCTCGGCCACCGCCACCGCGCCGGCGGCGCTGGCCAGCAGCGCTCCGCGGAGCGCCCGCGTCGGGCCCAGGCGGGAGCGCGCCAGCGGTGCGATCGCCCCACCGATCAGCCCGGCCGCACCGCCGACCGCCAGCATCAGCCCGGCACGCCCCGCGCTGGCGTCAAGATCCTGGCGGGCGAAGACGACGATCAGGCCATAGATCACGTTGACGGTCAGGTTCCAGCCCATCCCCACCGCCGTCAGCGAACGCAGCACGGGGTCGTGCCAGACCAGCCGCAGGCCCGACAGCACGTCGCCCTCCGCCGCATCCTCCTCCTCACCGACCTTCGGCCCCAGCTCGGTGCGGATCGATCGCATGAGGATGCTGGCGACGACGAACCCAACGCTCTGCACCGCCAGCGCGCCGACCGGGCCGATCAGACCGGTCAGGGCGCCGCCCAGGGCCGGCCCGACCAGGAAGCCCAGCGACCACACGAAGGACAGGCCGGCCTGGCCCTCCACGAAGTGGTCGCCGTCCAGCAACCGGGCGATCGCCCCGAAGGCGGCCGCGTCGACGTAGACCCGTCCGGCTGCCACCCCCAAGCCGGTCGCGTAGATCAGCGCAATCGGCAGCTGCTCGACGTCGTGCCCGAGGACGACTACCAGCGGCACCAGCATGGCCAGCGCAGCCTGGGCCAGCGTCCCGGCAACCAGCAGCCGCCGCCGCGGGTAGCGGTCGCTGGCGTGGCCGGCATGCAGCCCCAGCAGAACGTAGGGCACCGTGCCGGCCAGGAACGCTGCACCCGCCTGCGACTTGCTGCCGCCGGCGTCGAGCACCAGCCAGGGCAGCACCACCATCGAGAGGCCGGCGCACAGCGAGTCCATCAGCTGGGCGAGCAGAAACCGGCGGCCGTCGCGTGAGACGAGCAGGGCGTTCCTCATCGGCCCGTGCCTACTCCCAGACCGGGGGGCCGGTGCGCAGCGCGAGCCGGGTGCCCAGCCCCTGACCGCGAGCCTGCTCGAGCACATGGGCGGCGGTGGAGACGTCCTCCATGCCCAGCCCCACAGGCGAGACCACGATCCGCTGCTCCGGTCGCTCACGCCCCGGGTGCAGGCCGGCCACCACGTCAGCCAGCTCGACGGCGGCCCCTGCCTCCGCCGGCAGGATCCCCGCCGCGACCAACCGCCAGGCGTAGCGGCCCTGGTGCGTCGATTCGTGCACCCAGTCGTCGACCACCAGCAGGTCGGTGAGCGCGTGCAGCGACTCGGGCGCGTCCAGGCTGGACACCAGCACCACCGTCGCGCCCGGGTCGAGCCACTCCGGCTCGAACGTCGGCGCCACGGCCATCGTCGCCGGCACGACCACCTGGGCGCCGCGGACGGCCGATTCAGGGTCGGCCACCGGCCGCACGGCCAGGCCGGTGGCGGCCGACTGGCCCCCGCAGAAGCGCTGGAGCCGCTCCTTCGCAGGGTCGTGGACGCGCACCTCGCGCAGGCTCGGCATCACCGCCCGAAGTGCGTCGAGCTGCGTGTGTGCCAGCACTCCGGCCCCCAGCAGGCAGGCCACCTCGTCGGCCGGGGAGGCGAGGTGACGGACGGCCACGCCGGTGACCGCGCCGGTTCGCATCGCGCTCACCACCGTCCCGTCCATCACGGCCAGCGGCAGCCCGGTCTCGCGATCGGACAGCAGCACCAGCGCGTTCGCGCGGGGCAGCCCGCGGCGCGACGGGTTGTCGGGCACGCTGGGGATCCACTTCAGGCCGGCCACGTCGACCTCTCCGCCGACGTAGGCGGGCATGGCCATGATCCTGCCGTGGAGCTCCTCGGTGCCGGGCTCGTCCGACCAGGTGATCATCACCTTGGGCGGCATGAACACATCGCCGGCGGCCTTGATCCGGAACGCCCGCTCGATCACCTCGATGATCGCCGGCATGTCGGTGCCGCCTGCGGCGACGACGTCCTCCTGGGAGAGGAAGAGGAAGCTCGTGTCGTGGCCCGCCCCGCGCACTCGCGGCATCATACGGAAGCATGCGAGCGTCGATCGTCACCGGTGTGGGAGGGCCCGAGGTGGTGCAGCCGGGCGAGCTGCCCGATCCCACGGCGGGCCTGGGCGAGGTGCTCGTGGCCCTCGAGACCGCCGCGCTCAACCACCGCGACGTCTGGATCCGCATCGGCCGGGGCGACCGGCCGGCGGTGCTCGGCTCCGACGGCGCCGGGCGGATCGCGGCCGTCGGCGAGGGCGTCGGAGGCCTGGACGCGGGCACCGAGGTCGTGATCAACCCGTACCTCAACTGGGGCGGCGGCGAGGACGGCCCGGCGCCGGGAGGCGAGATCCTCGGTGTGCCCCATCAGGGCACGCACGCCGAGCTGATCGCCGTTCCCGCCGACCACGTGCGGCCGCGGCCCGCCCGGCTCTCGTGGGAGGAGGCGGCCGCGCTGCCACTGGCCGGGCTGACGGCCTGGCGGGCGCTGGTCACCCGCGGCCGGGTGGCGCAGGGGATGCGGGTGCTGATCCCGGGGGCAGGCGGTGGCGTGTCGACCTTCCTCGTCCAGCTGGCCCGCGAGATGGGCGCCGAGGTCGTGGTCACGTCGGCGGCGGCCTGGAAGCTCGACCGCGCCCGGGAGCTGGGGGCGACCCGCGGAGTGCTCTACACCGACCCCGAATGGCCGGCCCAGGTGGGCGAGGTCGACCTGGCGATCGACTCGATCGGCGGCCCTTCGTGGCCGGGCATCTTCGAGTGCCTGCGGATCGGAGGCACGCTGGTCAGCTTCGGGCGCACCGGCGGCAGCACCGCCGAGATCGACGTGCCCCGGCTGTATTACGGGCAGTGGAATCTGCTGGGCACGACGATGGGAAGCCCTCGCGAGCTGGACGCGCTGCTTGCCCACGTGGAGCGGGCGGACTGGCGACCGGTGGTCGACAGCAGCTTCCCGCTCGCCGAGGCGGCCGTGGCGCACGCCCGCCTGGAGCATCCCGACCGGTTCGGCAAGGTCGTCCTGCGGGTCCGCTGATGGCGCTCCACATGACCCAGTTGCAACTCTCATACGGCAGCGACGAGGTGCTGCGTGACGTCTCGGCGATCGTGCGGCCGCGCGACCGGGTGGCTCTGGTGGGCCGGAACGGCGCCGGCAAGACCACGCTGCTGCGGATCCTGTCCGGCGAGCTGGCGCCCGACGCCGGCACGCTGCAGCTTCCGCCCGGGGCCCGGGTGGCGCTGCACGACCAGCGGCCGCCGCTGGCCCGCGGCATCACGCTGGGCGAGTACGTCGGCGAGGGTGCGGCGCAGGCAGCCGGGTTGGAGGACGAGCTGCGCGCGCTCGAGGCCCGCATGGCCGCCGGCGACGCCTCGGCGGCCACCATGGGCCGCTACGACCGGGCGACCACGGAGTTCGAGCATGCGGGCGGATACGGCTGGCGGTCGAAGCTTGAGGCGATCGCGCGCGGCCTGGGCTTCACACCCGATGACTTGGAACGGCCCCTGGACACCTTCTCCGGCGGTGAGCTGACACGCGCCTCGCTGACCCGGGCGCTGGCCGGCGAACCGGACGTGCTGCTGCTCGACGAGCCGACCAACCACCTCGACGTCGACTCCATCGAGTGGCTCGAGGAGTACCTGGACGGGCTGGACGCCTCGGTGGTGTTCGTCAGCCACGACCGCTGGTTCCTGGAATCCGTCGCCACCTCGGTGCTCGAGCTCGACCGTGGAAAGGGCCGGCTGACCAAGGGCGGGTATTCGCACTGGCGGCGCGAGCGCGCCGAGCGCCTGGCCATGCAGGCCGACCAGTTCGAGCGCCAGCAGGAAGAGCTCGCGCACCTCCAGCGGTTCGTCGACCGCTTCCGGTACGGCACCAAGTCGCGGCAGGCCCAGAGCAAGCTGAAGGCGATGGCACGGATCGAGCGCGAGCGTGTCGAGAAGCCCACCGAGCAGCGATCGCTGCGCTTCGAGTTCCCGCCTCCCGCACGTTCCGGCCGGACGGTGATCGAAGTCGAGCGGATGGACGTCGACGTGGCCGGCCGCAGGCTCGTCGACGGGGCCGACTTCGCCATCGAGCGCGGCCAGCGGGTGGCGCTGATCGGCCGCAACGGCGCCGGCAAGACGTCGCTGGTCGAGACCATCCTTGGCCGCCGCGAACCGGCTGCCGGCCGGGCGCGGATCGGCCACGGGGTGAAGGTGGCCTACTACTCCCAGCACTCGGTCAGCCTGCCCGAGAACGCCCGGCTGATCGACGTGATCGTCCAGGGCAGCACGCTCAACGGGCCGCAGGCGCGGACGCTGCTGGGCCGGTTCCTGTTCTCGGGCGAGCAGGCCGAGAAGCCGGTGTCGGTGCTGTCGGGGGGCGAGCGACGGCGGCTGGTGCTGGCCCGGATGGTTGTCTCCGGCGCCAACTTCCTCGTCCTCGACGAGCCGACCAACCACCTCGACATCGAGAGCCGCGAGGCACTCGAGGACGCCCTGGCGGCATTTCCCGGCACCCTGCTGGTGGTGTCGCACGACCGGGCGCTGATCGAGGCGCTGGCGACGCGGACGATCGCCATCGAGAACGGCCGCCTGCGGCAGCGCGAGGGCGGCTTCGGCGAGTACGCGCGCGACCACGAGCCCGTGATCGAGGGCCGCACGCCGGCGCCGGCAAAGCAGCCGCCGCCGAAGGCCACCCCGGCCCGCCGTGCCCCGGCCACATCGCAACGGTCGAGGCGTGAGGCGCTGCGCGTGGAGGCCCAGATCGGCGAGCTGGAGGAGGAGATGGGCGCCATCGAGACCCGCCTTGCCCAGCCCGATGCCTACGCCGACCATGCCGCCCTGGCCGATGACGGCCGCCGCCACCAGCAGCTGCAGGAGGAGCTCGCCTACCTCTACCGCCAGTGGGAGCTGCACGCCGGCTGAGCCCGCCGCACTGCCGACTGTAAGGATTCTTTGACGGTTCCGATTGCTTCATTGCCAACACGGGGTTTCGCTTGCAGACTGGTGCAATGCAGGGGAACCGACCAGGCCGGGCACGGCGCAAGGCTCACTCGCGCGTGCTGCTGGTCGGGCTGACGCCGCTGCTGATGGAGGTGCTCTCGGGCCCGCTGTCGGGGATGGCCGAGGTGTCGGCGGTGCCGTTCCCGGGCGATGCGTTCGAGCAGGCGGTCGAGGATGTCCAGGCTGAGCTGGTGCTTGTCGACATCACGTATCTCGATGAGGCCCTGGTGCGGCCACTGATGCTCCAGCGCTTCGCCGGCTCACCGGTCGTGCTGGCCTTCGTCTCCGAGAGCGGCGATGCCTGGTTCGACGACATGAAGAGCAAGGTGTCCGGCCGGCTCACCCATGTCGATGCCGGACGCCTGATGGCGCTGATCGGCCGGCCCAACCTGACGCTCGTCGAGTCCTAGACCGGCCGGGTGGCGCCGTCGTAGGTGGCGGAGAACCAGGGCGCTCCGAGCGGCGCGATCCGCACGACGTCTCCGGGATGCGGGGCGTGAAGCACGTAGCCGTTGCCGATGTACATGCCCACGTGGCGAAGATCGTGGAAGAAGACCAGGTCTCCGATCCGCAGGTCGCCGAAGCCGACGTGGAGGCCGAGGCCGTACTGCGCGGCCGCGTAGTGCGGCAGTTGCACGCCGTGCCTCGCCCACAGCCACATGATCAACCCTGAGCAGTCGAAGCCCGTCTCGGGCGACGCGCCTGCCCACCGGTAGCGAACGCCGATCTGCTCCAGACCTTCGAGCGCCACATGATCGCGAAGCACCGCCAGCGGATCGGTGTCGCCCCTGGATCGGATGTCGGCCTCGATCCAGCCCGCCGCCTGAAGCGCGAGATCGGCTTGCCCCGCGCGGTTGGCGGCCACGGCCACCCGCACCTCCCCCGCCAGCAGGAGCATCAGCTCACGCCGCCGCTCAAGGTCGGCGACGATCCGCCGGCGCAGCCGGGAGACCTGGCCTCGTTTGGTGCGCGTCTGCTCCCGGGCCCGGGACAGTTCCGCCCGATACCGGGCCACGGCCTCCCGCTCCGACCGCACCGCGGCGACCGCCTCGGCGATCGATGCATCGAAGCGATCGCGGGTCTCGCTGACGGTGATGAACTCACTGAGGTCTCCGGCTCCCAGCAGGATCGCGGCGTCCGTGGGCGACTGGGTCTTGTACGCGTCGACAACGAGCTCGGCCAGCACCTTCACGTCGTGGGCGAGCTTCAGCCGCTCGGCACGCAGCCGGCGAACGGCGAGCCGGATCCGGCCGTCGAGCACATCGAGCCGCCAGGAAAGTGCGTTGTAGCGCTCCGTCAGCCGCTCCACTCGGTGGTCGAGCCGAGCCACCCGCGCCCTGGCCGCCGCGTATTCCGCCTTCTTGTCCGTGACGGTGTCGGCACGGACAACGGCCGGTCCGAACGCCATGGACGCGCACAGGAGCAGGAGAAGCGCCGGGAGCCGCTTCACCGAAGCCGGTTCCGGGTCTCGCTCACCACCTGCTCGAATGAGACCCCGAGCGCGGACAGGAAGGCCGCGCGAATATCGTTCTGTGAGAACCCCTGGCTCACCCCACGCCTGGGCAGGGCGGCGGCCAGCCGCCGAAGGGCGTCAACGCCGCCGTGCCGGTCGACGATGGTCTGCACCATGGCCATGGCGTCGAGATAGGCGTAGTGGATGCCGAGCAGGTTGCGCAGGCCCCAGTCGCTCCATCGCCGCTGCCAGAGCTGGATGCTGTCCACCCCCGCATAGAAGTCACCCAGCCGGTCGTAGGAGATCGGCCAGATGCGATGGTCGCGCCGCCACCGGTCCTCCTCGTACATGGCGACTCCCTCCACCAGACTGTGGGGCGCGCCGCTCAGCCAGCTCCGAGTGGCGACGTGCGCCAGCTCATGCACGACCATCGATTGCTGTGAGTCCTCGTCGAGCTGCTCCCACTCCGGCATGTCGACGTAGGTGAAAGCGCTGTACTGCCAGCCGGCCGGCGTCCGCACCTTGCCGAGATCGATGTGGGCCAGCCGCTCGCCCTGGCGCTTGCTCTCGACCAGGAAGATCAGCGGGCGCCTGGCCGCCTTGCCGTCGCCCAGCCGCGACCAGATCTCAGGCACGGCGGCATCCGCCACCCGGAGGATGAATCGAGCCTCGGCATCATCCGCGCCGGCGCTGGCCACCACCGTGGCCCGGCTCCCGTCATAGAACACCGGTCGCGAGAACGAGCTGAAGCCGTAGGCGGCGAGGTCACCGCCGGCGGCCCGCGTCACGTCGGCGGCGACCAGCCATCGCTCGCCGTGCAGCTGCAGCTTCAGCGACCGCGTCGCGGCCTTGACCCAGACGCTGGCAGGGTCGTGGCCAAACCGGACGAAGATGCTCAGCTGGGCCGTGGCGGTTGCATCCTGCCGGTTGATCCGCGTCGTGTCGGCGTTCACACGTGCACCGCCGACCGGCATTCCGGCCATGAACTTCCACAGCCCGAGAAGCGAGCGCTTCTCGGCCCGTGAGCAGGGAAGGATGGCGGCCTCCGCCGAGTCGTAGTGGTGACGGGCGATCAGGCGCACGTACGTCACCGCTGCGCGCCTGGCGTCGGCGACGAGGCGCGCGGCCGGTTGATCAGGCGAGGCCGGCGGCGTGGAACAGGACGGCCCGACCTGCGTCACCTCGTCCCCCTTGCCGCCGGAGCATCCACAGGCCAGCGCCGCCACCAGCACCACCGCGAGGCACGCGGAGCGCCGCGCCCTGCGGGGATCAGCCGAAGAGAAGCCGGCCCTGTGCCTCATGAAGCCGAGCAACGACCTGGCCGATCTGCTCTGCGATGAAGCGGAGCTCGTCGGGATGAGGATTTTCTCCCGCGAGGATGGCCACGAACTGCCGCATGCCGCCGGCTAGCGCTTCGGCATCGGCCGCGGCGACGTCCAACGCGATCGCCGCGGCGATCAGATCGTCCGCCAGGGCGGCAGGTGTGGGCAGGATGAGCGTCAACGGGTGCGTTTGGAGCGCAGGAGGGGCCTTCAAACAGCCCCGGGAGCACTTCGATCATGGCTGCAAACGCCGCGGAAGGGAATACAGCGATTGAGCGATCTTCCGCTCACCCAAGCGATCCAGCCGGGCATCCGGGACGCTCCCCAAGACCCGGGCGGGTGTTTTGGGGGTCATGGAACCCCGTCTTCGCGCCGACCATAGGGCCATGGATGTTGAAGGAGCTGCAGCGCTGGCACGCCGCATCGCCGAGCAGGCGAACTGGCGGCTGGCCGCGGCTGTGATGGACGGCCGCCAGCCTGCCGTGGATCCCGATCGCGAGCTGCTGGAGTCGTTCGAGGACGCGGAGCGCATCTACAGCGATGGGTCGCAGAAGCTGCTCCTCGACGGCTGGTGGCAGAAGCAGAGCCGGTAACGGTCACGCTCGAGCGGTGCTATCGCTCGTTCGATCGTGCGGCGACGTGAAGGAACCCAAACCCCCCGTTCGCGCTCGTGTCTTCAGTCTCAGGGCCGGGCGCTCCACGGCCAGATACGTTGCCGTCGCGAGCAGGCCGACCACGACGGCCAGCACCGTCAGGTTCAGCCCGAAGCCGGCGAGCCCCGGAGATGTGAGGTGATGGGCGAGCAACCAATACTCGACCGGTTGGTTCCACAGGAACACGCTGTATGACGCCAGCCCGACGGCGACCAATGCCCGGCTTTCGAGCACCCCGATCAGCCGGGATGGCCCCCTCACAGGGACGGCCACAAGTCCGACCACCGCGCTCAGAGCGAGTGTCATCGTGACGTCATACGAGTAGCTCCAGTACGGCGCGGCAAGCAAGAGCGACGCCATCACCGCGATTGCCGCCGCCTCCAGCGCCATGCGAGTCCGGATCGACGGGAGTGTGAACCGGCCGGCCTCGACCTGAACGCGCAAGACGGCCAGCATCATCCCGAACGAGAACTTGTCCGCCTGGGCGAGGAAGCTTCGGTCGAGCACGCTGTGCCAGCCGTCTGTGAAGTTACTGAGGACGTGGGGAGGGATCAACCAGGTCGCCGTGGCCTTGCCGGCAAGGCCCACGGTCAGCAGCACCAGCGCCGGGGTCAGCGCGGCGAGGACTCGCCGATCAGATGACCGGGCAATGCGGAACGCGAGCAACCCCAGGAGCGGCAGAGAGAGATAGAACACCGCCTCGATCGCGAGTGACCACGCCGGCGGTATCCCGGTGCCAAGCGTTGCCGGGCGGTAGTTCTGGATCAGCAGCGCATCCTCGACCGCGACGCGGTCGAGTGAGCCCAGAACCGGGCCGTCTCGATAGCCGACCACCACGGCGCCGGCCACGGCCGATGAGATCAGCACCGTCCAGTACGCCGGGACGATCCGCAGGATGCGGTTGCGGAGGTACGTCCGAACCGGTATCAGCGGAGTGCCGTGGATGACCGCGGCGGCCATCGGGCGGTAGAGCAGGAACCCCGAGAGCGCGAAGAACAGCGTCACGCCGGCGGCCATCTGGGCCATCACGAGTGCACCTAACCCGTCGGTGCCGAGCGGGCTTCCGGGGGTTCCGAACAACCAGCAGTGGTACACGAGAATGCTGGACGCCGCGATCGCACGCAATCCCTCGATCCCGGCCAGGCGCCGCGGTGTGTGGTGATGCCTCGTCGATCTCTCACTCATTCGCATCACCGTGGCCTGCACAGGTGTCCCGAACACGTGAAGGAGGGGAGCCGGACATTCCGGCTCCCCTCCTGCTTTCACTCAGCCACCTACTTCGTGAACTTGAAGAACGCGTAGTGCGATGTACCGTCGACCAGCTTCAGTTCAAGCCGGCGGCAGGTTCCCGAGTAGTTCGTCGCTGTCTTCCACGCGTAGTTGTACTGATCCGCGGTCGCGTCGTACTTGAGACCGCTCGTCGTCGTCGTCTCCTCGATCGGGTCGAGGCTCGCGGTGGAGTTCGGGCACGTCACCGCCGGCGCGGTGGGAGCCCCGCCGAAGATGATGCTCAGGCCCTGGTTGCCCGCGAGGCTGAACTTGACCGGGATCGTGCTTCCCGACTTGGCGACGTTCCACACAGTGTTTGCGGTGGGAGCGCTGCCGGTCTGATCGGGATCGTTGTCGATCGGCTGGAAGAAGCCGGTCCACCTGTAGCGCACGTTCTGGCCGCCGGACAGCGAGTTGGTGCTTCCGGCGTAGTTGGCCGCCCCGCTGTAGACCGCAGTCACGGTATGGCTGTTCACCGCAAGCGTGCTGGTCGTGTAGGTCGCCTTGCCGGCGGCATCCAGCGCCACCGGGCTGCCGACATCGGTGCCGTCGATCCGGAACTGGACCGTTCCACCCGGCATACCGGCCGTCGAGCTGACGGTGGCCGTGAAGGTGACCGAGCCGCCGAGCATCGACGGATTCGCCGAAGAGGCAACCGCCACCGACGTCGTGGCCTTGTTGATGGTCACGATCCGATCCACGCCGGGTGCGGCGTTGAAGTCGGCGTTGCCGGCCTGGCTGGCGGTGATCGTGCAGCTGCCGGCGCCGGTGATGTGTGCCTTCGGACCCGCGACCACCGTGCAGTCGCCGGAGGCCGAGAAGCTGACCGACAGGCCGGACGACGACGTGGCGGTCAGGTTGAAGTCGGCATCGCCATAGGTCTTCGCACTGATCGCCGCGAAGGTGATCGTCTGGTTGGCCTTGGCGATTGCGAACGTCCGATCGACGTCCGAGGCCGCGTTGTAGTTGGAGTTGCCGGCCTGGCTGGCGGTGATCGTGCAGCTGCCCGCGCCGGTGATGTGTGCCTTCGGACCCGCGACCAC
>Ga0070684_100001463_pt1 | contig 17042 bp, 15 predicted proteins | sample KBSC723LmetaG_FD_65653 | JGI IMG/M metagenome (GOLD analysis project Ga0070684, IMG submission 65653) | Corn rhizosphere microbial communities from Kellogg Biological Station, Michigan, USA - KBS C7.2-3L metaG | ecosystem: Host-associated > Plants > Roots > Rhizosphere ...
TGAACATCCACCTGCCATTGGAAAAACAATTGCTGCTGCTTCTGGTAGCGATGCTCAGCTCAAAAGGCGCAGCAGGCGTAACAGGAGCCGGATTCGTTACCTTAGCGGCAACGCTGGCCGTTGTGCCTGAAATTCCCCTGGCAGGAATGACCCTGATCCTGGGCATCGATAAATTTATGAGCGAATGCAGAGCGCTGACGAATGTGATCGGAAATTCCGTAGCGACGGTTGTCGTAGCTAATTGGGAAAAACAGCTTGATAAAGAGCGGCTGCAGTATTGTCTGGATCACCCGGATGAAGTTGAGAAAAAACTGGAAATCTAATAGATGAAATAAATGAAAAATATAACCCTATATAAAGACCAATTCTGCATTTCTACAGATAAAACAAGACTGGATATTGATGCTATACACGTCTTCCTTTCAACTAAAGCATACTGGTGCCTGAATATTCCTAAAGAAACCGTACGGGATGCCATACAAAATTCCTTTTGTTTCGGAGTTTACCTGAACGAAAAACAAATAGGTTTTGCCCGGATTATCTCTGATTTTTCTACTATTGCCTATTTAGGTGATGTATATATCCTGGAAGAATATCGAGGAAACGGACTTTCTAAATGGTTAATGGAAATAATCATGAACCATCCTGATCTACATGGCCTGAGAAGATGGATTTTACTTACCGGAGATGCACACGGGCTGTACCGACAATTTGGATGGACCGATATTGCAGATCCTACTAAATGGATGGAACTGCACAACAAAAATGTTTACAGCAAATAATTCATGTTAAATTAAGGGTAGTAAGGCTAGAAGGCTGTACCTTTAGATGAGTGGGAGATTTTATCTTATTAAATTCCCGGTTTAAATTTCAGTTTTTGGTATTTATTATCTTAAATTCAATCTCAAAAACGCGAATATAGGTGGGGTAATGATAATCACTGAGCTTGTTAGGTAACATCCGGAATGCAAGTAATGCGGAATATGTCAAAGGAAATTTTTGACCAAAACCATAAAATGGAACGCCCTCATGCTTGGTATTGATAAATTTACGAGCAAATGCAGAGCGCTGACAAATGCGATCGGAAATTCTGCAGCTAATGTTATGGTTGCCAACTGGAAGAAGCAGCTGGATAAGGAATAACTTCGATACTGCCTGGATCACCCGGGTGAAGTTGAGAAAAAACTGGAAATCTAAAAATCAATATAAAATAGTAATAATCAAATCATATATGGAAATTACACTTCAGCCTGTAGCAACGGTAAAAAATTCCAGGACGGAACCAATCGATGACAATTGGGAAACCATCATTGCAGAAATTGAATTGGCAGACCATATTCCTACGGAAGCTTTTAAGAGCATTTCAAGCTTTTCCCATCTGGAAATTATTTATTATTTTCATAAGGTAGAAAAAGAAGATATCGTTTTTTCAGGCCATCCGAGAGGTAATGTAAATTATCCGATGACAGGTATTTTCGGGCAGCGTAAAAAGGACAGACCGAACACAATAGGGCTTGCAACAGTGGAATTACTGGAACACAATAATAGAACTATCAAAGTAAAGTTTCTTGATGCTATTGACGGAACGCCTGTACTTGATATTAAACCTGTATTTAAGGAATTCCAGCCAAAAACAGAGATCAAACAACCTATATGGGTAGCGGATCTTATGAAAAACTACTGGAAATAGTCCGGCAAAAAACTATATTAAAATATTTAAAATTAACGGCTGTACGTTCACATGAATCGGTAATTTCATTTTGTTAAATTCCCCGTCAAGATTCCAGTTTTTGGTATTCATCTTAAATTCAAATCTCAGAAACGGGAATATAGGTGATATAATCATCCCTGAGCTTATTAGGTAATATCCCGACTGCAAATAACGCGGAATATATCAAAAGAAATTTTTGACCAAGACCATAAAATGGACTGACTTGGTGCTTGGTATTGATAAATTCATGAGCGAATGCAGAGCGCTGACGAATGTGATCGGAAACTCTGTAGCGGCAGTTGTAGTTGCGAATTGGGAGAAGTAGCTGGATAAGGGGCAGTTGCAGTACTTCCTTAACAACCTCATAAGATTAAGGCAAAACTGGAAATATAATTAATTACTATTGAAATGCATCAATACATCAGGCAGCTTTTATTCTTATCCGGTATCCTGCTTATATCCTGTACAAAAAACAACCATAAGATGATAAAAGAAAACAATCCGGTGGTCTATTTTGAAATTCCTGTCACAGACCTGGAAAGGGCCCGGAAATTTTACAGCCATGTATTTGGTTTCAGGTTTGAAAAAGAAATGATTGATGACTATGAAATGCTGCTGTTCCCGTTTGAAGAAACCGGCAGCGGGATTTCCGGGGCATTGGCAAAAGGCGATGTCTACCAGCCGACCCGAAAGGGTGTTATCCTTTATTTCAGGACCCAAGACATTGATCTTACATTAGAAAAAGTCCTGGAGAAAGGAGGGAAGATCCTTTATCTTAAAACCGTTAATAGAAAACATGGTTTTGCCGTCGCAGAATTTGAAGACAGCGAAGGAAACCGCATTGCCCTTCATCAGACCCTATAATCTCAGATCAGGATATTCAGGCTGGCCGGCTGGACCTTCACATGTATCGGAGATTTTATTTTGTTGAATTCCCCGTCCAGGTGCCAGTTTTTGGTATTCACCTTAAATTCGATCTCGGAAACGGGAATATAGGTAATATAATCATCATTCCTAAGCTTCTTGGTAAACATCCTGAACGCAAACAGCGGCGAATAGGTGAACGGAAACTTTTTTACCAGCACCATATCCACGAGCCCGTCACTTTTGCTTGCCTGCGGGGCAATATAGGCCTTATTCCCGAACTGTCGGGTATTGGCAATGTTCAGCATCAGGTACTTACCGTTGTACTGCCGGTATTTCTCATCGAAAAATTTAACCTTGATCGGCTTGTAGCTGAAAAATGTCTTCATGGAAACTTTAATATAATTTGTAAAGCCGCGCGTGGTTTTTTCAAACTCCTTCACCACCTTTCCGTCAAAGCCAGTCCCGGAAACATTAATGGAAAGCCTGTCATTCACGGTAAAAGTATCGATCTTCCTTGATTTTCCGGCCTGCAGTTTACCAATCAGTTCATCCAGATTTTTACTGAAGTTGGTCTCATTTGAAAATCCGTTTCCGGAACCGGCAGGAAAAATCCCCAGGATCCTGGAAGTCCCGATCAGGTACTGTGCTACGGTGGAAATCGTCCCGTCCCCTCCTACTGCCACAAAAATATCCACATGGCTGAAGTGTTCCTGTATAAAATCATGGGTTCCGGCAATGGAGTCCGAAATATAGTATAAAGGATCTTTGACCTTAGCTTTCAGCGCATTGAGAAACGGCTGGTAGTTTCCTTTGGCAGAAAAAGGATTGATGATGAAAGCGACATTTTCCATGATCACAAAAATAAAAAATGCTTCCGTAAGGGAAGCATTAAATATCATTTAAATTTCATCCTTTCCCTGAAAGCCGGAGTAAGGGTTTTGTCCAGCTCCTGCCAGGAAACCGGAATGGTAATATCACCGGCTGCAAAAGCTGCAATTTCATACGGGCTGTAATGGAAATACAGGTTTTTGTCATCAAAATAAAAATTATCCGTAGCAGGAATCACCTCTACGAGGAGCATCTCCGAATTGTTCACCTGCCCTTTATTGTCTGTGGTTCCGCTGTTGATTTTGTTGATGTTTTTCATCAGCAAAGCTTCAAGACTACCTGCCGGCATGGTGGTAATATCCTTAAGCTCCAGTCTTTTATTGTTTTTAAGGTCGAAAACGCGTTCTGAAAAACCATAATTGTCATGGGCACCGCCTTCATACGACCCCCACATATATTGGATATGCATGAAATCATTATTAACGGATTTTAGGTGCATGGATGTATCCGTATACCACTTCTCTCCGAACCTGATATCCGACAGGTATTCTTTACTTTCTTTCCTTAATTTATCGAAATACCCATTCTTATCCTTTTCAAGATAAGCCTGAAGGCCTTTCTGAGAAAAATCTTTGAGCCCCTTTCTGTTGAAATAGATACTGTCGAGCAAGGTCTTATCCTGTAAGGAAGGAAATACCAGAAGTTTAGCAGAATACTGCACAGTCAGGGAATCCGCAAGCTTTACGGAATCATTGATGGCTACAGAATCTGTCCTGAACGTGCCCGGTTTGGAATTTTCTGTTGCAGAGGAGGTCCCTGAGGTTTCGCTTTTTTTGCAGGCCGAAACCGAAAATAGAGCAGCCAATGTTACGGCTGCCAATATATTTTTCATAATTCTTATTTTGGATATGCATGCAAAAACCATTCAAAAATGAATGGTTTTTAAGATTATTTCAAAGGTTTTCGTACAATGTGAATCTACGTACCTGGTTATGATTTCCGGATCAGGCTGATAACCTGGTTTTCGCTTTTCGAAGCTGTTCCCCAGATCTGTTTGAATGCAGAATAATATTCTTTAGGATAGTCTGCGCTCTTAACCGTCATCACAGACGTTACTTCCAGCATGTTTCCTTTCTGCTCCGCTGTATAGCTGTATTCTATTTCCTTGTCCTGAGTGACGATCTTCTTATTTTTCGGCATTTCCTCGATGGCATACCCTTCCGGGATTTCCAAGGTAATTTTCTTCACTTTGGTAAACGGGGAAATAAAATCAATCTGGTATTTCCTTTCATCGGTCTGGTCAAATTCATTTGAATTTTTATTCATGAACATCAACGGGTTAATGATGATTTTCTTGCCCACTTTATCAATCAGGTTCTCGGATGAAAAGCTCATGCTGCTTTCAAAATCACCGTTTTCCAATACCTGAGAGGTAATGCCTGTGAAATCTATCGCAAAATTTTCCTTGTACTGCTTTTTGTACTTTTCCTGGTTGTCATCGTAATTTTCTTTGGCATACATGGCATAAGTCCCTGTATCCCTGTCCGTATAAGTCCCTGAAATACTTCCGTCCGGATTAATTTTCGCATTAGTGGTCAGATAGGTAAAGCTTGGCTTGGCATTGATCATCCGGATCTGCTTTACGTTATCTTTGGCCATCAATACACCGTATTCATTCCAGTCTCTCGGCGGAAGCTGGTCTACGGATGATTGCTTCGTGGTAGCGTCATAGACATGTATGGCTCCGTTCACCTCAATGGCTGCAATAACCAGGTTCATATTGGCGACATTGGGAGAAACCAGGTTGATCATACCGTTATTGATGGTGGAAATCAGTACAGGATCAGCTTTGATGCCGGCTTCGCGCATCAGCATAACCAGGAACAGGTTGATTTCCGCAGCGTTCCCGGTCTTTGTTTCCAGCATCTTTTTCAGTCCGTCTTCCGTATAGATGCCCCGTTTGTTGTTCCAGGTAAAGGTTTTCTGTACATAGCTGAATATGGCATTGGCCTTGTCAAGCTCATTTTTCATGCCTGCCACTCCGGCGGGCATATTATCTTTGGCGAACCTGCTTTTTTTCAGCTCGCCGCCGAAGTCCTCATCATCGTACAGCCTCTGCCGGATCTGATCCCATGAAGAAGAGTAGAGTTTAAGCTCGCTGAAATTGGTGGAATGCAGCTCTGCGCTGACTTTTGTCCTGTAATTATGGTCGTTTTTAACGAATTTTTCCACCTTGAAGGGCTTCAGGTTCTCGTAGGCGAAACGGTACGTCTTATAATCCATCCCGTATAAGTTTTTATCTGCGATTTCCCTGTATTTTGGATTGAGTGACCCGGTATAATTCACATTATAGGACATATTGATAGGATTGTCCAGTACATATTCCGTATAGAGGGTAGGTGTATCCGTCTCAATCAGGAATTCAGGTATAGCATAGGCGAACGGCGATTCCACCGTATACTGGTATTCGATGACGGAGCCGTCCTTTACATTAGGGAATGCAAATTTTGTTACCGTTACATTTTTGTTCTCCTTGCTTTTGTACTTGGAGTTGTTTTCCACCTTAGTCTCTACCTTTACTCCATTATCCAGGTTATAGGTGAATGCTTTGATCCTGCTGATGGTTTCCTGGCTGCCTCCATTACCCTGATACAGAGGAATTTCAAGGTTCAGCCAGTCTTCAGCCTTATCTTTCCGGTAAATTTTCACCCGGTAAAAATAACTTTTGGAAAGATATCCGGTACGGGAATCCATCTTATAATGCGCAGAACGGTACAATACTTCCACCGGTGCATTCTCATCCAGCAGGGATTTGGGTTTGGACAGGTCCGCATCATTGAATTTCGGAGGATTAAGGAACTCATGTTTCTGAGCCTGAACGTAGGTCATCGTAAGGGAGCCTAATGCCGCCCACAGTATTCTTTTCATGGTTATGCTTTTGAAATTAGAATTTTTGAATTATCATTTTTTAATGTTTTTTTCCTGAAGTTGATGTACTCATTGTACTTTTCTTTCGGGTAAATGCCTTTATTGATCCTGATGCTCCTGTTCACCTTAAGCTCGGTACCATTCCGCACGAAATTCAGCTGGTAACTCCCGAATTCTGAATTGAAGCTGACATTTTCAGGAACTTCATCCAGCTTATACTGTGCAGGAACCGTAAATGTAATCTCATAATCATCCTGAAACGACTGCTGAAGCTCAAAAGGGAGCTCTCTGGCTTCATCATTTTTATAGATGACATTGGTAAAAATAGGAACTGCCCTGAACAGCATGCTGTTTCCGGCCGTTTTGGAATAATTGCCAGCTTTGAAATCAAGTTCGTACCGGGCAACGGCATTATCCCTGTCATTGATGACGTTCTTCATTTCAATCTTATCGAAACTAAGAACACTCAGCCGGTCCCTGATGGCTTCATTACGCTCTTTCGGCGAAAGGCCGGTGAAAGCGACATTATAATCATACTGATTGCCGGTGTAGGAGAATTGGCCTTCCCCGGTAATGCTGTTATCCTCGTTGATCCTGATCTTCAGCACCTGCTTTTCATTGTTTTGCTCCGGTGAATACACCGGCGTGCTGATCAGCTCGATGCCATTCTTACCGATTGAAAGCACATTCCTGTCTGTTGTGGATGTGCTTAAATGATTGAATGCCATCATCTGGCTTGTATTTTCCAGCCAGATGCTTCCCTTTTCAGTAGGCACCATAAGGATGACGTGGTTTCCGCCCATTTTCGGGAATTCCGGATCAAAGGTCAACTGGGAGTCTCCAGAGTTGATCACGCAGTAATTGGAAGGGATCCCGGCCTCATCCAGCAATACTTTCATGTAATTCGTAAGACCTTTACAATCACCATAGCCTTTTTTGGATACTTCTTCAGGCTGCATCGGCTGCCATCCTCCAATCCCTAAAGCGACCGCAATATACCGTGTTTTAGACTGCATGTACTGATACAGTTTTTTTACTTTCTCCTCTGTAGTGCCCTGTAAATGCAATGCTGCCACTTCAGCCTTAACGGCAGGCGTTATTGTGGAAACGGGCTGCAGGATGCTGTTATAATACCACGTACCGAAATCTTTCCAGCTGCTGATGCTTCCCTGTTTTCCCATCAGGTTGAATCTCGTCAGGGCAAAGCTTACCTTAGGTAAAATCTTATCCGGCTGCGGCATTAAAAAAGTACCGTCCACCGCAGGGACATCTTTAAAAGAATAGACTTTATCCGTACTGCTTCCGTTTTCAGCTACCGCAGCATAATTGTATTTTGAAGGATAGTTTTTGGTTTTAAGCTCTATCCCTGAATTGTTGATGACTCTCAGCTCTTTGCTTTCCAGAGAGGTATTGGTGGTGGAAAACGGGACAAAATCCGGAATGAAAACCGTATTCTGGTCTTTGAGCTGATAAGAAAACTCTATGGTATAAGGATATTGTGTCGGAGTATAGGGCAGTGACATGAAACGGTCCTCCGAGTAAAAAATCCCGTCGGGAGTATTGGCAAAATCGCCAAAGTCCGATTTGGAGTATGATTTTATTTTCTTGCCGGCTTCATCATAGATCGTTACTTTAACATCTGAAATCTGATCTCCTTTCTGATAGGCAATGACAGGAGTGGCCTGGTCTTTACCATCCTTATTCATCACCGTTCTTACTTTCTGGTACTGGTACCGGATTTCATCCACGCTGTTGATCTGGAGGGTGGTCAAGTCTTTACGGATGACCAGGTTGGCATTCTTTTTTAAAGGTTCAGGAATGGCTGAAGCGGGATAATTCTGAGCGAAATGTAAAGAAGCAATAGAAAGCGCCCCGATACAAAATATTTTCATCATAGTTACTAAAATTTTCCAAAAGTAATGAAATATCTATGAACTGGAAAATTAATTTCATCACAAAAAAAGCCTCCGGTTAAGGAGGCTCGTATCATTTATATTCCGCTATCGATTAGGCATCGATGTTGGCATATTTTGCATTTTTCTCAATGAATTCTCTTCTTGGCGGAACTTCATCCCCCATCAGCATAGAGAAGATACTGTCCGCTTCCACGGCATTATCAATGGTTACCTGCTTCAGTATCCTGTGTTCAGGATTCAGCGTGGTTTCCCAAAGCTGCTCAGGATTCATCTCTCCAAGACCTTTGTAACGCTGAACTTCTACTCCTTTTCCGTCCGGAGCCATTTCAAGAGTGAATTCCTCACGTTCCTTTTCATTATAAGCGTAGACTTTCTTGTTCCCTCTCTTTAACAGGTATAAAGGCGGCTGAGCGATATAGATATATCCGTTCTCAATAAGTTCTTTCATATACCTGAAGAAGAAGGTAAGGATCAATGTTGAAATGTGCGAACCATCGATATCGGCATCGGTCATGATGACAACTTTGTGATATCTTAATTTGGCCATATTCAACGCTTTACTGTCTTCTTCGGTTCCTACGGAAACACCGAGAGCGGTATAGATGTTTTTGATTTCTTCGTTATCATATACTTTGTGAAGCATTGATTTTTCCACGTTCAGGATCTTACCTCTCAATGGAAGGATGGCCTGGAAGTGCCTGTCCCTACCCTGTTTGGCCGTTCCTCCTGCGGAATCCCCCTCTACAAGGAAAAGCTCGGAAATAGCAGGATCTTTGGAAGAACAGTCGGAAAGCTTACCCGGAAGTCCGGAACCTCCCATCGGGGATTTTCTCTGAACCATTTCACGGGCTTTTTTCGCTGCCTGTCTTGCTTTGGCTGCCAATACCACCTTCTGTACGATCAGTTTGGCTTCGGACGGGTTTTCTTCCAGGAAGTTGGAAAGCATCTCCCCTACAATTTTATCTACCGCACCGGAAACTTCGGAGTTTCCTAATTTGGTTTTGGTCTGTCCCTCAAACTGGGGTTCCATAACTTTTACGGAGATCACAGCCGTTAATCCTTCACGGAAGTCATCACCGGTAATGTCCACTTTTTCTTTCTGCGGGATCCCAAGATCATCGGCATATTTTTTCAGCGTCCTGGTCAGTGCTCTCCTGAACCCGGCCAGGTGCGTTCCTCCTTCATGGGTATTGATATTATTAACGTACGAGTGAAGGTTTTCATTGAAAGATGTATTGTAACGCATCGCTACCTCAACCGGAATATCATCACGCTCACCTTCCATGAAGATCACGTTTTCCATGATAGACTCACGGTTTCCGTCGATATAAGCTACAAATTCTTTCAATCCTCCATCGGAATGGAAAACTTCTGAGCGGAAAGATCCGTCTTCCAGTTGTTCCCTTTCATCGGTTAAGGTAATGGTAATTCCTTTATTAAGGTAAGAAAGTTCTCTTAAACGGCTTGCTAATGTATCATAGTTGTACACTAACTCGGTAAATATGGAATCATCCGGCTGAAAAAACTGCTTCGTTCCTCTCTTGTCGCTGTGTCCTATTTCCTCAACACCGGTCTGTGCTTTTCCTCGTGAATAAATCTGCTGATAGATATTGCCGTCACGGTAAACGGTAGTCACCATTTCATTGGAAAGTGCGTTCACACAAGATACCCCAACCCCGTGAAGACCTCCTGAAACCTTATAAGAATCTTTATCGAACTTACCTCCGGCCCCGATTTTTGTCATTACAACCTCAAGAGCGGATTTCTGTTCCTTTTCATGGAAGTCAACCGGAATACCTCTACCGTTATCGCTTACCTCGATCCCGTTCCCTTCCTTGATGCTGACGAAGATCGTATCGCAGTACCCTGCCAATGCCTCATCAATAGAGTTATCCACTACTTCATAAACCAAATGGTGAAGGCCTCTTACCCCTACGTCACCAATGTACATGGAAGGACGCATACGTACGTGCTCCATTCCTTCCAGTGCCTGAATACTACTAGCTGTATATTGTTTCTGACTCATATAAAATATTAAAAATCCTGCTCAATGCAGAGACCCACAAATATCGTGATTTTTTTCGAGGTATGAAAGTTAAAAAGTATCAAAAAACAGGAGTGGAAAAACAGGATTATTCACTGAAAGAACATATCAAAAATCCTATGATAATGCTTCTACAGGGTCATTTCTGCAGGATGCAGCTTTTCAAAAGCATAAGAATTCAAAGGTAAGGCAGATTTTGGGAACTTCTGCTGTCTTATATCATATCCCCTCTTATAATTTATCCGTAAATTGAGTACTTAAAAGTTGAGTGTATGGATGATTTTATTGCGGCCCGTGCCCAGATGGCCATGTCCCTGGGCTTTCACATTATCTTTTCATGTGTCGGGATGGTGATGCCGTTTTTAATGGCATTTGCCCACTGGAAATACCTGAAAACCGGCAATGAACTTTATAAAGGCCTTACTAAAGCATGGAGTAAAGGGGTAGCCATCCTTTTTGCCACCGGAGCGGTATCCGGGACGATGCTCTCTTTTGAGCTTGGCCTTTTATGGCCTCAGTTCATGAAGCATGCCGGCCCTATTTTCGGGATGCCGTTTTCATTGGAAGGAACTGCATTTTTTATTGAAGCCATTGCCATAGGGTTCTTCCTGTATGGCTGGGACCGGTTCAACAAATGGTTCCACTGGTTCTGCGGGTTCCTGGTAGGTTTAAGCGGTCTTGCATCCGGTATCCTGGTCGTTGCAGCCAATGCCTGGATGAACTCTCCTTCCGGATTTGACTACATCAACGGACAATACCTGAATATAGATCCTATCAAAGCCATGTTCAATGATGCCTGGTTTTCACAGGCGCTTCACATGACCGTTGCCGCCTTCTGTGCTACCGGATTTGCGGTGGCTGGAGTGCACGCTTTTTTAATCATGCGTAAAAGAAATGTCGAGTTCCATACCAAAGCATTCAGGATTGCGGCCGGTTTTGCGATGATCGGAGCCTTTGGAGCACCATTGACAGGTGATACGGCGGCAAAATCGGTTGCAGAACGGCAGCCTATCAAACTTGCCGCTATGGAAGCGCACTTCGAAACGGAAAAAGGGGCTGCATTTGTTATCGGCGGAATTCCTAATCAGCAAAAGGCAGAACTGAAATATGCGATTAAGATCCCGAAAATGCTCAGCTTCCTTGTGGCAAGTGATTTCAACGCCGAAGTAAAAGGACTGAAAGATTTCCCAAGGGACGAATGGCCTCCGGTAGCGGTGGTCCATTATGCTTTTCAGATCATGATCTTTTTCGGTGTCGTGATGATCATCATCGGAATGCTCTACCTGTATGCCAGCTTTTTTAAGAAAGAATGGCTGAATAAAACCTGGTTCCTGAAAACATTCCTGATAGCCACGCCTTTCGGGTATCTTGCACTGGAAGCGGGCTGGACGGTAACAGAAGTGGGCCGGCAGCCGTGGATCATCTACGGAATCATGAGAACAGTGGATGCGGTGACTCCGATGCCCGGAATACAGTATTCCTTTTATTTCTTTACCGCCGTGTTTGTTTCCCTCTCTTTCGTGATGGCATTCCTTCTGACCAGGCAGATTAAGATGGTCCCGAAATTATATGACCCTACCGATCCTCAGTTCAACACTATTAAAAACAAAAAATTATGATTTATGTTGTCATAGGTTTTCTCTGGCTGTCTATCTGCCTCTATGTGATTTTAGGGGGAGCTGATTTCGGCGCAGGAATCGTGGAAATGTTCACCAAAGAAAAAAACCGCCCCAAAACACAGGTCATCATGTATGAATCGATCGCTCCGGTATGGGAGGCCAATCATATGTGGCTGATCATTGCCATTGTGATTCTTTTTGTCGGCTTCCCTGAGGTCTATACTACCCTTTCCACCTACCTTCATATCCCTTTGGTCCTGATGCTGATCGGGATTATTGCCAGAGGCACTTCGTTTACCTTCCGGCATTATGATGCCGTGAAAGACGAGTGGCAGAAAGTATATACCCAGATCTTTTATTTCTCCAGCTTACTAACGCCTTTCTTCCTCGGACTGATTGCTGCGGCAACCATTTCCAGGTCCATCCATCCGGAGGCAAACAGCTTTGCAGAGCTCTATATTTTCAGCTGGCTGAACTGGTTCGGAGTGGCTGTAGGCCTTTTTACGATTGCCATCTGCGCCTATGTCGCTTCGGTATTTGCGTTGAGGGAAGCGATAGACCGTATGGAACTGAAGTTGATGATCAAAAAATCAAAGCAGACTATGGTATTTGTGGTGATCACCGGACTTCTGGTTTTTCTCACGGCTTATATTTCCGATATCCCGTTGGTTATGTGGGTATTCTCCAAACCTCTGGGAATTATGGCTACAATCTTTGCGACGATCTGCCTGGGTCTTATCCTGAGAGCAATGCATACCGGAAAACTGCTTTCTGTAAGGGCTCTCGCAGGATTCCAGATCATTATGATCCTGGTAGCGGCCACGTATCAGCATAATCCGAACATCATTCTGTTCGGGAACGGACAGCATCTTTCGCTGCTGGAGCATGTGGCGGCTCCCAAAACCATCAATGCATTGGGATGGGCTTTAATTTTAGGCTCTGTTTTTATCCTTCCTTTTCTGTTCTACCTGATGGTTTCATTCAGCAAACAAAGAAGATCATTATTGAAAAAACCGTCGCGATGACAGTTTTTTCAATATGTATATTCTGTTAGTTTTTAATTCCCTTTTTTACCGTTACTTTACCGGATGCTGAAGTTATTCTGATGAGGTAGCTGCCTTTCAGCAGAGATGAGGTATTGAGTTTAGGACCTTTCCCTCTCAGGACGGTTTTCCCGCTTTCATCCAGGATCTCCACTTCTCTGATATCAGCAGCGGACAATAATGATAATTGTCCGTTAAAAGGATTTTCGAACCTTATGATGTCTTTTTGATCCGCCTGTTCTTTTACAGATAGTACAGGTTTCTGAATAATGTACCTTGAAATATTGTTGTCATGCATCACATACAGGTAATTATCTTTCACAAAAGTAAACCTCAACGTCGTATATGAAGTTCCCGACAGGGGATAAAACGTACCGTTATTAACCGTAAGATTATTACCGTTCATTGAATAACAGGCAATCCCAAGATTATAGGAAGAATTTTCTGCGGGAACCAGGATTACATCATTATACACCAGTGGCTCCGTGTCCTGTGCAGAATACGCAGTCCCGTTATACAGAAATGACTTTTCAGCGGTAATCACACCACCGGTTCCCACAGTCTGGTCCAGCATGCCCTGCCCATCTGTCTTTGTGAAATAGATATTTCCGCTATCTGTAAATTTATTGATGAAAGATCCATCATTTAAAGAAGTCTGCACACTCACAGCATAAGAAGCTGTTGTAGGGAGCACTGAATTTTTTACATGGGCATAACCACTCTGGCCGTATGAAGTTTCCAGGCTACCCGAACCGATGCTCACTTTACGAATATTGGACAGGCCAGTAGAAGGAGAGATCAGTTCATACACTGCCTGATCTTTGTTAAAAAAGAATTCGTAGTTAATGCTACCGTTAGGATCTCCTGCAACAGAAGGATCTGTACTCATAGAACCGTTGGTCCCGTAAGAAGCATCCTGGCTGCCATCCGGAAGGAATTTACTGAAGGCGTTATCCCCACGAAAGAAGATCTTACCGTCCGGAAGCACAATCTTATAGTTCCAGTCCGTCATTTGCATCGCCGCATTGGAAAAAGTGGTATCTTCCTGGCCATTGGAAAGGTATTTATGATTTCCGTTGGTATAGAAAAAATCATTATTGGCGTAAAAATAATAGGCTTCAAACCCCGGAATCACCACAGTTCCGTTGGTCCCGAATGTAGCATCGGGAGAACCGTCTGCATTCAGCCTGGTAAACTGGGTGAAAGTACTGTTGTCCGCATGGTAGCTGACAAAAATTTTGCTTCCCTGGAAAGTGGAATGGATACGGGGAATCAGCAGCAGCCAGTCATTAGGCGAAGAAGATCCTAAACCGCTTACAGTCCCGTTGTTTCCGAATGAAGTATCTTTTGTGATGGTAATCTGGGCATTAGCTATCGAACAAGCCAATACCAAAAAGGTACAAGTTTTTTTCATTGATTGTGTTTTTACTTCAGCAAATGTACAAATTAATTTAAATTTTGTAAATAGTATGAAGTAATGTGTGATACCCTTATGTAGTACTAATAGAAATTTTCTTCTAAACACCTTACGATCTTAAGCAACAGCTTTGAAAAAATAAAAGCAATGAGTTCTTCAAAATCTGCAATTTTTACACTTTTGAAAAATATAAGAGTACAGGAAGGCATAAAAAAACCTCTGCAGGAATTGCAGAGGTATAGGGTTGGAATTTAATCCATATTATGCGAGCTTCATGAGAAGCTGTTCATCAATCTTTTCAACCTTTACCAGGTTATTTTTCGTCAGTACCTTGGAAGCTTTGTCCCATTTTTTACCGGACAGCTGGCTTCTTTCCTTAACTTCTGCCAGTGAAAAAGGCTCCTCACGGGAGTTCAGAATCTCAAGGATTACTTTTTCATCTTCTCCCAGCTCAATCTGAGGTACGGCTTTTTCCGGTTTCATCTGCGGGAAGAACAGCACTTCCTGGATAGAAGCATTGTTGGTAAGGAACATGATCAGGCGGTCCATTCCGATTCCTAATCCGGATGTCGGCGGCATTCCGTATTCCAGTGCCCTCAGGAAATCTTCATCAATGAACTGACCGGCTTCGTCATCTCCTTTTTCAGACAATTTCAGCTGGTCTTCAAAACGTTCCCTCTGGTCTATGGGGTCATTCAGCTCGGAATAGGCATTGGCAATTTCCTTACCACATACCATCAGCTCAAAACGCTCGGTAAGCCCTTCTTTGCTCCGGTGTTTTTTGGTGAGCGGAGACATTTCCACCGGATAATCCGTAATGAATGTCGGCTGGATAAAGTTTCCTTCACATTTCTCCCCGAAAATCTCATCAATCAGCTTCCCTTTCCCCATGGTTTCGTTCACATCAATGCCAATTGATTTCGCAAAATCGAACAGTTCCTGTTCTGTTTTTCCGGTGATATCAAAACCGGTGAACTTCAGGATCGCATCGGTCATGGAAATCCTCTGGTACGGTGCTTTGAAATCCACTTCATATTCCCCGAAAGTTGCTTTGGTAGTCCCGTTAACCTGTACGGCACAGAATTCCAGCAGTTTTTCAGTGAAATCCATCATCCAGTTGTAGTCTTTATAAGCTACGTAGATTTCCATAGCGGTAAATTCAGGGTTATGGGTCCTGTCCATCCCTTCATTCCTGAAGTTTTTGGAAAACTCATAGACACCGTCGAAGCCACCGACAATCAGCCTTTTCAGGTATAATTCGTTGGCAATCCTTAAATATAACGGGATATCCAATGCATTATGATGGGTAATGAACGGCCGGGCAGCAGCTCCTCCCGGAATAGACTGCAGGATCGGGGTTTCCACTTCAAAATAACCGGCATCATTAAAGAACGTCCTCATCGCATTGAAAAGCCTGGTCCTCTTTACAAAAACTTCTTTCACCTGAGGATTTACGGTTAAATCCACATAGCGCTGCCTGTATCTTAATTCAGGATCGTTAAATGCGTCATATACAACACCATTTTCATCGGTCCTCGGCTGTGGAAGAGGACGTAACGCCTTTGTCAGAAGCGTAAAATTCTTCACCATTACCGTCATCTCCCCTACCTGGGTTTTGAACAGCTCACCTTCCACACCAATGATATCACCAATGTCCAGAAGATGCTTGTATACTTCGTTATATAAAGTCTTGTCTTCTCCGGTACAGATTTCATCCCTGTTAAAATACACCTGAATCTTTCCTTTGGAATCCTGCAGTTCAGCAAAAGACGCTTTCCCCTGTATCCTTCTGGACATCAGTCTACCGGCAATCTTAACCTGTTTATTATCAGCGAAATCCTGTTTTATAGATTCTGTAGTATCTGTGATGGTATACTCATCGGCAGGGAAAGCATTGATCCCCATTTCAGTCAGCTTGGACAGCTTTTCTCTTCGGATTATTTCCTGTTCTGATAATTGCATTTTTCTGTATTTCAATAACGGGCAAAGATAAGGGTTTTTAAAGGTATGAGGCAAAAAAATTCCGCCCTTATACAACAAAATGCTGCTCCCTCACGGGAACAGCATGTATTCTTTTACGAATGTAAAAATTTATTTATTTTTCAGCGTAAGGATATAGCCTACCATCTTCTTTGCGTCTTCCTTTGAAATCTGCTGATGGGGCGGCATAGGGACGCTTCCCCACACTCCGCTTCCTCCCTCGATGATCTTGGAAGCCAGCAGTTCCGCATCCTTCTCGGTGTACCTGCCTGCAATGTCACGGTACGAAGGGCCGATCATCCTTTCATCCACAGCGTGGCACCCTGAGCAATCCAGCGTCTGAATCAGCTGTTCCCCGGAAAGCTGGCTGACCGCCTGTTCAGATTGGCCGGGCTGTTCCGGAGACTGTACGGCCGTATTTTCTTTTTTAGAACAGGATGCCATAAGCAGCCCTATGCATCCTGTTAAAAACAGTTTTTTCATTATTTGGCTGCTGTGGAATCTTTTTTGGCAGCGTCGGTAGCTGTGGCGGCAGGTGCAGTAGCTGTGGCAGCCGGTGTATCTGCTTTTTTAGCGGTTGAATCGGTTACTGTTGGTACTTCAGGTTCTTCCAGCATCGTGTTGCTGTCCTGCAGGGAATGATCTGTTTTCTTAGAACAGTTGATCATCAATAAGCTTGCAATAAATGC
>Ga0070684_100001465_pt1 | contig 17037 bp, 14 predicted proteins | sample KBSC723LmetaG_FD_65653 | JGI IMG/M metagenome (GOLD analysis project Ga0070684, IMG submission 65653) | Corn rhizosphere microbial communities from Kellogg Biological Station, Michigan, USA - KBS C7.2-3L metaG | ecosystem: Host-associated > Plants > Roots > Rhizosphere ...
CGTGCCCGGGCGCCGCCTCCTCCAGGGCCTACCGCCCGCGGCCGGTCAGGGTCACCTCGGTGACCCGCCGGTCGGCGGCGGACGGGCCGCACGTCACCAGGCCCCGGGCGCTCATCCGCCGCGCGTGATGGGACACCCGGCTGCGCTCACAGCCGATATGTGCGGCGAGCACTGTGATCGGCATCCTTCCCCGCGCCGGCGACGGTCAGCGCAGTCAGCACGTCGTAATCGGGCAGCGACATGCCGCTGTCTGCGAGGAGCTGGCGGTGCGGCATCTGGAGAAGAACTCCGCCGTTTCCGAAATCGAATTGGACCAGCAAGCCCGGGACGAGTTGGCGGCTGCGGCCTAGCGGCCCAGGATCGCTAGCCGGTTCGGCTCTCGCCCCTCAACTGCGGCGCTTCCTCCTCGAGGGTCCAGCCTTATCCCATCCGGCTGGTGAACTGGTTCGGGTCGAAATAGTCCCGCCAGGCGCTGATCTTGCCACCGCTGACCTCGAAGGTGCCCATGACCGGCAGCTCGAACGACTTGCCGGGGAGCGTGAAGACGTCCACCCGCTCCGTCATCACGACCGGACCATTGGCTGCGATGTTGATGACGCGGAAATCGATGCTCTCGATGCCGGGCGGGCCAGGGCGTATGAACGAGGCGATCGTGCTGGCGATGTTCTGCCTGCCGGTGACCGGCGCCTGCGGGATGTTGTGGTAGACGGCGTCCTCGGTGAAGAATGCGGCCAGCTCGGCTGCTCCGGCGTTGTCGGACCACGCGGCGCAGAACCTGCGCACCACCTCGATCGGGCTTTCCATCTGGCTCCTCCTATGCGGTGCTGTCAATTCCTATGCGGTGCTGTCAATTCGGTGAGACTTCGGTAGTCGGTGCCGCGCCGTTGGGTTCCGGTTGCGGCTGGTCTTGCTCGGCAAGGGGTGACGCCGCCGTTGGGGCCTGGCCGGCGGCGCCGGTGGCCCGCACCCGGATCAACACGACCGCGAGGATCGAGATCGTCAAGGCGACCCCGGCGGCGACCAGGAAGGCGCGGTCGAACCCGGTAGCCAGCGCGTGGCGGAAGGCCGGCGCGGCCCCCCCGGCCCGGGTCACGTGGATCTGGTGGGCGGCGGTGATCCAGGCCACGCTGCCGAGGGCAGCGAGTCCCACCGAGCCGCCGACCAGCGGGGCCACGTTGACCACGCTGGAGGCCTCCCCGGAGTCGGCCGGCCTGACCCGCCACAGGGCGAGTGCGACGAAGGGCACGGAGACCAGGCTCAACCCGAAGGCGGCGATGATGAAGGCGCCGAAGACGTGGCCGAGGTAGCTGTCGGTCGCGCCGGTCCGGGACAGCCAGTACATTCCGCCGGCGCCGGACAGGGACCCGGCAACCATCAGCGGGCGGGGCCCGATGCGGGGCAGCAGCTGAGCGCTGGCGGCGGCGCCGATGCCGAAGGCCGCGATCCAGGGCAGGTAGGCGACGCTGGATTTGAGGGCCGAGTACCCCCAGACCTCCTGGAAGAACAGGGTGGCGAAGTACAGCACTGCGAAGATGACCACGCCCACGGCGGCGGCGGACAGGTAGCCGGCGCTGCGATTACGGTCGGCCAAGATCCGCAGCGGCAGCAGCGGATGGCTGCTGCGGGCCTCGATGGCCGCAAAGGCGACGAGCAGCACCACCGCGCCGGCCAGGGCCGCGATCACGTTGGCGCTGGCCCAGTGGGACACGTCGAAGGCGCCGGACGGGGCGGCCGCCGACAGCCCGTAGACCAAGGCGGCGATGCCGCCGGCGGCGGTGACTGCTCCGGGCAGGTCGAGCTGGCCAGGCTGGCGGGCCGGCTCGGTGAGCACAAGGGGCGCGGCTATGGCCAGGACGATACCGATCGGCGCGTTGACGATCAGCGTCCAGCGCCAGGAGGCGTAGGTGACGAGCAGGCCGCCGGCCACGAGGCCGACGGCACTGGCGAGGGCCGAGACTGAGGCGTAAACGCTGGTGGCCCGGCCGCGTTGCGGGCCCTCGGGGAAGTTGGTGATGATCAGGGCCAGGGCCGCCGGGGCGATGAGCGCCGCGCCGGCGCCCTGAGCTGCCCGCGCGGCCAGGAGCCACGCTTTGTCCTGCGCGACGCCCCCGAGCAAAGACGCGGCCGAGAACAGCGCCAGGCCGGCGGTCAAGACCCGGCGGCGGCCGAGGATGTCACCTGCCCGGCCGCCCAGCAGCAGCAGGCCGCCGAAGATCAGCCCGTAGAGGTTGACGACCCACAGCAGGCCGGTAGTGGAGAACCCGAGCGCCGACTGGATCCGGGGCAGGGCCATGGTGACGATGGTGGTGTCCATCAGCACCATCAGCTGGGAGACGGCGATGACCAGTAGGGCCAGCCCAAGGCGGTTTCGGCCGGCGTTCCCGGCCCGGCGGTAGAGCCCGATCACCCGCCTAGCCACGGATCGTGTCTCAGACGTAACAGTCATGACAGCTGGCTCGCACGCGCTCATGGGTCGTCAGGAACGCCGGGTGGCAGTCCCCGTCGGTGACCCAGTACAGGTTCCGCTCCACCCCTCCGACGTAGTTGCCCCGGCCGGTGACCGCGGGGCCGAGCGAGGCCCGCGGAACCGGCACGTAGTCCGGCAAGATCGGAGATGTCACTGCTGTCCTCCTTTGAATGAGGAACCGACCACGCCGACGGTAGCCGCCGTCACGGTGAACGGTTGTCACCTGATTCCTGTGATCCGCATTCCGGCATAAGGCGACTACGGGCCGGTTAACGCGCTGGCCCGGTGCCGAGTCAGCCTGGCCGAGGTCCGCACCCACTTCGCGCCGGTCCCCGGTCAGCTCTCGGCCCGGCCCTGAACGACCAGGTGAAGCCCGCCTCGACACCGCCACTGGGCGCGGCCGCGCCCGTCATCGCGAAGTACACCGGCAGGCTGGCCGCCGCGGACATGGAGATCTTCTCCGCCACCACGACGTTCGCCATCATGCGGTCGTTGCGCCTCGACCGCGGGCCCAGCGGACCGGTCCACCCCTGACCGCAACGCACCGGGCCTGGCGGACCCGGCCCCGGTGCGGGCCTGACTGGCGAGCTCCTCGCGGCCGATGCCGAGCCAGGTGACCGGCTGGATGCTGGCCGCCCACGCCGGCGCCGGGATGCCCGGCCAAGCCCGCCTGTCTCGATGACGAACGGGCCAACTCGGGCGAGACACATAATGCCTGCGCGGTGATCTGGCACGGCACAGGTCATCGGCTACGTCGCGGTCGTGGAGGCTCACCTGCTAACCCAGCATCCGTCTGGTACACGATCCGGATAAACGGCCGCCTCGGCGCCGCGGTCCTGCTTCTCGGCGCTGGTGTCGCATCGGCGTGGCGCACACACCGTGCTCACCGGCCCGCCGGACCGGTCAGCGCTGTACCGTGTGCTGCCTGAGATCGAGGCTCTCCGCCTCGACCTCCTCGAGCTCCGCTCGTGTCACTCCGGACCGCAAATCACCAGAATCATGTGACAGCCGTTCACATTGATGGCCGCCATGGTCAGGCGCATCTGGACCCCGCTACGAGAAGGCATGGTTCCCATGACCAGCACCCCGTCCGCGACCCGCTCGCCAATCATCTCCGCACGCCAGGAAACGTGGCTGGCGGATGGCAAGCCAGCGTTGCAGCCAGGGCCTTCACTGGCGGGACTGCGCGTCGTACGCGCCATGGCGGATGGCAGGACCAAGCCCCGCGGTAGTGCACATGCCACTTTGGCGAGCGGGAGAACCCAGATGGCGGGACATAAAAAGGAACACCATGTGGTGATTGTCGGGACGGGATTCGCCGGTTTCAACGCGGCGCGGGAGCTGTCCCGGCTGGTCGGGAAGACGACCGAGATCGTGGTGATCAACTTGACCGACTACTTCCTGTACCTGCCGGTGATGCTGCAGGTGGCAGGCGGGCCGATCGAGCCGCGGTACATCCGCGTCTCGCTGGGCCGCCGGCTGCGCAAGATGCGGTTCCTGCTCGGCACAGTGAGCCACGTCGATCACGGGCAGAAGGTCGTGAGCTGGACGGGCCCAGAGGGCGCCTCCGGGCAGGTTGGTTACGACCGGCTCATCTTGACCGTGAGCGGTGTGAACAAGCCTGCGGGGACTGCGCCGCGGTGCCCGACCTGACCTATCCCGGCCAGGTCTGCGGCATGACCGCCCAGCACGCCCAGCGGCCGGGCAAGCTGGTGGTCCGAATGTGGCCGCCTCGCTGGGCCACGGGACGCGCAAGGAGTACAAGCACGATGACCTGGGCTTGCTCGTGGACCTGGGCGGGCTGGCCGCCGCCGCGAACCCCCTGAACGTCCCCCTGTCCGGACCAGCGGCCAATGCCCTGGCCCGTGGCTATCACCTGTACTCCATGTCTGGCAACCGGATGCGGGTTCTCGCCGACTGGGCCCTGAACGCGACCACGCCTGCGGAACCGACATCGCTCGCGGTGATCAGCGCCGAATCCGTCCCGCTCAACGTTGAGAAGCCACGTGCCTGACCGACGTCCGGCGACTTCCAGGCCCGTGACCTGCCCTCGGCCGTGCGGCGCGCGCGGGAGCTGCGGCTGCTGGCGGCCTGCCCGCGCGTTAGCCGCCGCGCGGGAGATCGGCCCGTTCTGCGAAGTCTGTCTTCGTCGGAGGGAGTCGAGCGGGGAGCCGTTGACCTGCGCGAACGGTCTGAATGAGTCAGGCTGAGTCCGGGGTGCATGAAGGCGTTGGCTCACATTTGGTGATTCCGCCTTAAGCCCTTCGTGCGGGGGGCGCGAGCAGGCCCAGGGCGCGGGCGCGGTCCACTGCCTCGTGGCGGCGGTGGACGCCGAGCTTGGCGTATAGGTGCTGCATGTGGGTGCTGACGGTGTTCAACGACACGGACAGCTCGTTGGCGATCTCGGGTCCGGTGAGGTGGGTCGGCAGGTAGCGCAGGATGCGGGTCTCGCTGTCGGTGAGCTGTTCATCCAGGCCGTGGCTGGAGGCCCATCTCGGTTGGCTGCCGGGCGGCGGCGCGGGCCTGACCGGCCTCGGCAGCAGGTCCAGGATCTGGGAGATCAGGGCGGGGTGAGCGGTGCGGTGCCGGCGGTGCCGCTCGAGCAGCGCCGGGGCGGGATCCAGGAGGAACGGCAGGAGCATGCCGGTGGATTCGGTGATATCCAGCGCCTGCTCAAGGGCGCGTCCGGCGGTGTCCTGGTGGCCCAGGCCATCGCGGGCCCTGGCCTCCAGCAGTAGCGCCGTCACCGTCTGTACCTGGCGGACGCCGGAGACCGAGCCGTCCAGGACGGGGGCGAGCGCGTCAGCGGCCGCCTGCGGGTCGTCTGAGGCCAGTCGCAGCGCCGCCTCTGCGGTGCGCATCTCCGTGCTGGCCCGCTCGTCCTCGCCCAGCTCGGCGAGAACCTGCTCGACGCGTCCGGTCTGGCCCGCCCGCACCAGCGTGTGCAGCATGCGTGATCGCATCGACGTCACGCAGGTGCGGGGCCCGGCCAGCGCCGCGGCCAGCGTCTCGGCGGCCCGGAACGCCGCCAGCGCCTCCTGAGGCCGGCCCCGGGCCAGTTCCAGGGCCGCGCGAGCATGACGCAGGCTCATCCCGGCGGCTGGTTCCGCCCTGGTGCGCAGGGTCTGTTCGGCGCGCTCCAGCCACGGTTCTGCTTCCTCCAGCCGCCCGTGATAGAGCAGCACGGTGCCGAGCTGGGTATAAGCGACCCCGGCGAGCGGCTCCTCGCCCCAGCCGTGCCGTTCGGCCAGCTCGATCGCCTGCCTGCTCCGCTCCTCCTGCGACGTATCGGGCTGGAACTGCGGCATCGCGTGCGCCCCGTGGGCCAGGCCGTAGAGCTCCAGGTACGGCCGCCCGATTTCGCGTGCCAGGGCCAGGCCCTGGGTCAGATGCCGCTCCGCGTCCTCGGACCGCAGGTCCCACATCTCGGCGATACCGAGGCTGATGAACGCCGCGGCGCGCAGATCCTCGCCCAGCCCGGGCTGTGCGGCACCGGCGCCCTCGGTGAGGGAGAGCAGCCGCTGCGCCTCCTCGGCCACGACCGGGACGTCGGCCAAGCCCCGGGCCAGGAACAGCCGCAGCACCGAAAGCATGACCTGCACGCGTCCGCGGCGGTCCGAGGGCACCGCGGCCAGCGCGTCAGAGGCCATGGCCAGGTGCCGTCCGGCATCATCCAGGGATCCGCGGATCAGGTCACCGGCCACCTGCACGGCGGTGAGCTCGGGGCTGGCCGCGACGACCTGGCGGGGGAACCCGGCCAGCAGCTCGGCCAAGATGGCGCCCCGCCCGCCGAGGTACAGGTCGAGCCAGTGGTCGCACAGCAGCCGGGCGGCCAGCTCCCAGTCCTCCGCGGCCTGGGCCTGGCGGACCGCCTCTACCGGGTGCCCGTGCCCGGCCAGCCACCCGGCAGCGACGCGGTGCAGCGCGGCGCGCTCGTCCGGCTCGGTATGGCGCAACTCTAGCTGCAGCAGGTCCGCGAACAGCTGGTGGTAGCGGAACCACGACCTGCGTACGTCTAGCGAGACCACGAACGCGCCGGCCTGCTCCAGATCCTGCAAGATCCGTTCCCCGCCGCTGGTCCCGGTCAGCAGGTCGGCGAGGTCGCCGTTGACCCGCTCCAGGAAGGAAGTCCGCAGCAGCAGCAGCCGCACCTGCTCGCTCTGCCGGTCCAGCACCTCGGCCAGCAGGAATTCGGCCACCGTCCGCTCGGTGCCGGAGAACTCCGCGGCGAACCGATCCGGGTCCGGGTGCCCGGCCAGCGACAGGGCGGCCAGCAGCAGCCCCGCCGCCCAGCCCTCGGTCCGCTCGTGCAGCCGGGCCAGCACGCCGGCCGGCAAATCCACCCCGGTAGCGCCGAACAGCGCCCGCGCCTCGGCCAGGCTGAACCGCAGATCGGCCGCACGGATCTCGGTCAGCGCCCCCTCCAGCCGCAGCCGGTGCAGCCCTAGCCGCAGATCATGCCGGGTCACCAGGACGAACCGCAACTGCGGCGGCGCGCGCAACAGCAAGAGCTCCAGCTGGGGCAGTACCCCGCCAGGGCCCAGCAGATGCGCGTCGTCGATGACCAGCCACAGCCGGTCCGCCAGCGGGGCTAGGTCCGTCAGCAGCCGCTCCACGATCGCCCAGCCGTCCAGGTCCTGCGCCGCCGTCAGCGCCCGCCCCAGCACCGCCCCCGGGGCCGTCTCGCGCAGCGCGCCGAGCACCGACAGCCAGAACCGCCGCGAATCCCGCTCCTCGCCATCCACCGGTACCCACGCGGCGTGCCGGGCCAGCCCGGCCTCGGCGAGCCAGGACCGCATCAGCACCGTCTTCCCGCTCCCCGCCGGCGCCGACACCTGAACCACGCGTCCGGCCCCGGCCAGCCGCCCGAACAGCGCGCAGCGAGACACCACCCCTCCCCCGACCCCAGGAACAGCCCGGACATCAGGGGTTCCCGGCTCGCCGGCGGACCCCGTGGCGCCCTTTACCGGCCAGGGGCCAGCAGCGACGTTGCCGGGCCCGTCAAGACGGGCTCGGGAAGGTCTCAGCTCGCGCGGGACCACAGGGCGGGTGGCTTGCTCACTCATGCTGCCGCTCCCCGGTCGGCCGGTCGGCCATCGAGATCGGCTGGCTTGTCATGCTCATGCCCGTCTGGTTGCGAGAGGAAGCGGACTCCACCCATGCTGCGGGCGCGCATGGCGCCGCGGCTTGGGTCAACTGACCCCAACCTGTCCGATGTCCGGGGAGGTAGTGGCTTGCCGTGGCACGTCTGGGTCGCTCAGACTGCGGGAATGAGGCTTGCCTGGGTCGTCCGGTGATGGCGTCAGAGCTGGTCGGGCGGGACCCGGAGATCGCTGCGGTGGAGTCGCTGCTGGCCCGCATCCGCGACGGCGGCGGGTCGTTGCTGGTGCTGGGCGATCCGGGGATCGGGAAGTCGGCGCTGGCGGCGGTCGCCAGCAGGCGCGCGGCCGATCGCGGGATGCGGGTGCTGACCTGCGCGGGGGTGTCGGGCGAGGCGCACCTGTCGTTTGCCGGGCTGCACCAGCTGCTGCGGCCGGTGCTGGCCGAGGCCGGCGGGCTGCCGCGCGGCCAGCGGGACGCGCTGCTGACTGCCCTGGGGGCAGGCGGCGGGGTGGCTCCGGCCCTGCTGTTGGTCGGCATGGCGACCCTGGAGCTGCTGGCTGCCCGGGCCGGGCGGGCGCCGGTGCTGGTGGTCGCCGAGGACGTGCACTGGCTGGACTCCTCCACGTGCGAGGTGCTGGCGTTCGTGAGCCGCCGGCTAGGCGCGGACCCGATCGGGCTGGTGGGCACCGCCCGCGAAGCCGAGCTGGAGGACAACCCGCTGGCCCGGGCCGGGCTGGCGGAGCTGCGGCTCGGCCCGCTGGACCCGGCGGCTGCGGCCGCGCTGCTGGACGCGCACGGGGTGCGCGATCCGGTGGTCCGCCGGCGGGTGCTGGAGGAGGCGGCCGGGAATCCGCTGGCCCTGGTGGAGCTGCCGCTCACGGCCAGCCAGCACGACAGCCGCGGGCCTGTGAACGGGTGGACTCCCCTGACCAGGCGCCTGGAGCAGGCGTTCGCATCCCGGCTGCCAGGGCTGCCCGAGGTGACCCGCACCGCGTTGCTGGCGGCGGCGCTAGACGACGGGAATGCGCTGGCCGAGGTGCTGGCCGCGGCGAGCGTGGTGGCGGGCGCGCCGGTTTCTGCGGCGGACCTGACGGTGGCGGTGGCGGCGGGGCTGGCCGAGGTAGACGGGCAGAGCGTGCGGTTCCGGCATCCGCTGGTGCGGTCGGCGGTGGGTGAGGCGGCCGGGCCGGCGGCGCGGCAGGCGATGCACCGGGCGCTGGGGGAGGTGCTGGCGGGCCAGCCGGACCGCCAGGTGTGGCACCGGGCGGCGGCCAGCCTGGGGCCGGACGAGGAGGTGGCCGCCGGCCTGGAGGCAGCCGCGGGCCGGGCCTTCGGCCGCGGGGCGATCGCGGAACAGGCCGCGGCGCTGGCCGCCGCGGCCCGGCTCAGCCCGGTTTCGGCACGGCGCGGGCAGCGGCTGCTCCGCGCCGCGTGGGCGTTCTACGAGCTGGGCCGGGTGCACACGACGTTGCGGCTGCTGGATGAGGCCGAGCCGCTGGCCCTGGAACCGGGGGACCGGCTCCGGCTGGCGTGGGCTCGCGAGACCTTTGGGGCCGCCACCCGGACCGGCGCCCGGCCGCTGGCCGCGCTCGCCGAGGTGGCCGACCAGATGCGCCAGGACGGGGACATCGGCCAGGCGCTGCTCGTGCTCGTGAACGTGGCGCTGCGGTGCTTCTGGTCCAACCCGGACCGGCGGACCAGGCAGCGGATGACCACGATTGCCGAGGCTGTGCCGGTCGCCGGCGGGGATCCGCGGCTGCTGTTCGTCTTGGCCCTGTGCGACCCGGTCGGGCACGGCGCGGCGGTCCTGGCCCGGCTGGCCCGGCACCAGCCCGGCTCGGGCACTGCCCATGAGGACTACTACCTGGGCTACGCCGCTGCGGCCGTGGGAGCCTGCGAGCAGGCGGTGGGGTTTCTCACCGCGGCGGCGGCCGGGCTGCGGGCCCGCGGCTGGCTGGGGTTGCTTGGCGAGGTGCTGCTCCAACAGGGGTGGCAGGCTCTGCTGGTCGGCCAGGCGGGCCTGGCCGGGCCGGCCGCCGACGAAGCCGCCCGGCTGCTGGCCGAAGGCGGCAGGCCGCTGTGGGCGGCCTGCGCGCAGCTCGTCCAGGCGGTCCTGGCCGGCCGGCGCGGCGACACCGCCGCCGCCGCCGAACTTGCCGCCGAGGCCGAGCGTGTGCTGCTGGCGGGGGGCGTGCCCCCGCTGCTGGCCCTGGTCCAGCTCGCCCGCGGCACCGCGGCGCTCGGCGCCGGCCGTCACGACGAGGCGTACGAGCAGCTGGCCCGGATCTTCGACCCGCAGGACGCCGCCTATCACCCGCAGCTGCGGTCCTGGGCCCTGGTCGACCTGGCCGAGGCCGCCGCCGGCGGCGGCTACCAGGATGCGGCCCGCCGCCATTACACCGAGCTGATCCCCGAGGCGGCCGCGACCGGGTCGCCGTTGCTGCGCGCCAGCCTGGCGGTGGCGGCGCCGATGCTGGCCGCCGGCGACGCGCAGGCGCGGTTTGACGCTGCCTTCGGCGCCGGCCTGGCGGCCTGGCCGCTGCACCGCGCCCGGCTGCAGCTCGCCCACGGCATGTGGCTGCGCCGCCGCCAGCAGGCCGGCGAGGCCCGCGCGCCGCTGCGCGCCGCGAGGGACACGTTCGACGCGCTCGGTGCTGATGCCTGGGCCGAGCGCGCCCGCCGCGAGCTGCGCGCCGCCGGCGAGCGCAGCGGCCAGCCCGCCCCCCGGGCGCTGGACCTGCTGGCCCCGCAAGAGCTGCAAATCGCGCGGCTGGCCGCCGAAGGGCTGAGCAACCGCGAGATCGGCCAGCAGCTCTACCTGTCGCACCGCACCGTCCGCAACCACCTGTACCGGATCTTCCCCAAGCTCGGCATCACCTCACGCGCCGAGCTAGCGGCCGTTGTGGGCATCTCCCCAGGTCCGGTGTAGGGCCACCAGGTTCTGATGTTTCGCTTATCACCTGATCTCCGGCTCGCTTTCGCGTGCGACATGCGGGCGAGATCCACGCCTGGCCGGGCACTCACCAGGAGCTGCCCGGCCGCATCCACATCGTCCTCGTCCGCCAGCCAGTCGGCTCCTAAACCGCCAAGCCAGCCCAAATCCGCCCGCAAGCGCCGCGAGCACCATCACCGGACTGCGATCACCAGCCGCACGCCCGGCAGCCGATGAGGCGATGTATCCGGCACGCTCCGAAGGCGGGCTAGACCGGCACCCCGCTGGACCGGCAGAGCACCAGCCACCTGGCATGCCTCGAACTCGGCCTCGCCGCATAGGACCCGAATTAACCACCAGGATCACTCCGGACCGCAAATCACCAGAATCATGTGACAGCTGTTCATCTTGACGGCCGCTATCGTCAGGCGCATCTGAACCCTGCTACGAGAAGGCGTGGTTCCCATGACCAGCGTCCCCGCGATGACCCTGACCGGCCGCGGGCGGTAGGCCCTGGAGGAGGCGGCGCCCGGGCACGTCGATCTCGTCCGGCGGCTGTTCTTCGGGGGCTGCCGGCCGGCCTGCTGGCGCCGCTCAGCGAGGCGAATCACAGGGATTCGGTGATGATCTCTCACATTCTTGGCGGAAAGCCTGGGTCCGTGACCACCGACATCCGGAGCCTGGAAATGACAAAAGCGCAACCGCGACCTGGCGAAGCGGGCCGGCGCCTTCACCGCCGGGGAGCGGCCACGGCACCAGGCTGGCGGCCGGTGATCCCCTGCGCGCAGAGGCTCCGCGGTTCACCGGGTGGTCCCGGCGCACCTGGCCTGCCGCACCGGCGCCCGAGCAGCCAGGCCCCCAGGTGCAGAATGCATGACATGTCATGTGAGGTCGGCCGCGCCCTCTGCGACCTGCGCAAGATCGCCGAGAGCGCGAAGAACGAGCGGCTGCGCGCGCACCAGACCATGCCCATGCTGCAGGTCGCCGAGGCTCACCGCCAGCTGGAAACCGGCACCGTCCACGAGCGCATCATCCTCACCTTGTGAAGGGCGCACCACGCAGACATGCCCGCACGCAATGTCATCATCGGCATCGGAGGTTCCCATGATCGTCATCACCACCCCCGTCGGCCAGATCGGCCGCCAGGTGCTCGGCAACCTGCTCGAGAGCGGCGAACAGCTCCGGGTCATCGCCCGCGATCCGTCCCAGCTCCCGGCCGACATCCGCGAGGACCTCGACATTGTCGAGGGCTCGCACGGCGACGCGGCGGTGGTGGACAAGGCATTCGCCGGCGCCGACGCCGTCTTCTGGGTGACGCCGCTGGACCCGCGGGCACCGTCGGTCGACGCCGCCTTTGCCGGCTTCACCCGGCCCGCCGCCGAGGCGTTCCACAGGCACGGCGTCGGGCGCGTTGTCGGCGTCTCCATGCTCGGCCGCGGCACGCCCTGGGCCGCCCAGGCCGGCTTCGCTACCGGCTCGCTGGCGATGGACGACCTCATCGCGGCCAGCGGCGTGGCCTACCGCGCCTTGGCCAACCCCTACTTCATGGAAGACACCGCTCGCCAGGCCCAGTCGATCAAGAACCAGGGCTTGTTCTTCTACCCGATCGCCGGCGATCGCAAGCGGCCGACCGTCGCCACCCGCGACATCGCCGCCGCGGCCTCGCGGCTGCTGCTCGACGCAAGCTGGAGCGATACCGGCGAGGTCCCGCTGCTCGGACCCGAGGATCTGTCTTACAACGACATGGCCGAGATCATCTCGCAGGTGCTCGGCAAGGACGTGCGCTTCCAGCAGATCACGTTCGAAGCGTACAAGGACAGGTTCGTTCGCCTCGGCATGTCCGATGCGATGGCTCAGGGGTATGCCGACCTGGCCTGGGCCAAGAATGAGGGCCTGGACAACGGCGTCCCGCGCACCCCGCAGAACTCGACGCCGACCAGCTTCCGCCAATGGTGCGACGAGGTGCTCAAGCCGGCGGTCGCCTCCTAGGCACCGATCGGCCCGCACTCAGACAAGGGCAGGCCCATGCCAGCAAGCAGGACCTCTGAACCCCACGCCGGACGGGTTGCGCTGGTGACTGGAGCCGCCCGTGGCATCGGCCAAGCCATTGCCGCGAGTCTCGCCGGGCGCGGAACCCGCATCGTTCCCGGCGACATCGACGAGGTAAGTGAGGCGAGCGACCTCATCGGCGCCACCGGCCACCCGTCGGTTCCGGTGACGCCCGACGTCAGCGATCCGTCCTCGATTCAAGCCGCACACGATCGGGTCACCGATCCACTGGGGCGCATCGCCGCGATCAAGAGGAAACACCACCCTCAGGACCTGTTCCACCACAACGCCAACATCCAGCCCGCGTAGGCCGGCGGACGCCCGGACAACAGGAGTGACATTTCTATGATTGGAAATCATCTGATCACCCCCGTACTGCTGGCCACTGACCTCGCCGCAGCAGGGGAGCTCTGCCACGGCAAGCTCGGGCGGCAGCCTCCCGGGGGCAGTCTTCGATCTTGTCAAAGGCATCTCTCGTGACCCGCTTCGGGCCTCTGGGTTCTGCAGCTGCTGGTAGGTTCGGGGCAGCCTGGTGACGCGGAAGAGAATGCGATGGTAATGCCGTTGGCCGGCCGCGCGGCGGCGGCAGCGGCCGGCGGCCTGCTGGTGCTCGTAGCGGTGTCCAGCGTCACCGTCACGCTGATCGTGTCACGGCCGGTCAACAGCCGGCTGACGCGGTGGGTGGACCGGATGGTCGACTGGGCGTATGACCAAGCGGCGTGGCGCTTCGCCGATTACCGGCGGCGGGATCAGATACGCGCTACCCAGGCGGCGGCAGTGTTGCTGGCCCAACTGGCGGTATGGCTCTTCGTGGCGTACATGGGGTTCGCCCTGCTGTTGTGGCCGTTCGCCACTCGCGGCGTGGCGTCCGCTTTTGTCGACGCCGGGTCCTCGATGTTCACCCTCGGTTTCGCCGTGCCCGCCGGGACGGCACCGGCGGTGATCGCTTTCCTGGCCGCGGCGACCGGGCTGGTGATCCTCACGCTGCAGATCGCCTACCTGCCGACCCTGTACGCGGCGTTCAACCGCCGAGAGACTCAGGTCGCTTTGCTCAGCGGGCGGGCCGGGGTGCCGTCATGGGGCCCGGAACTGCTGGCGCGCACCTACTACGCGCTGGGCACAGGGGTGTCGACCCTGGATACGATGCCGGATCTGTACGAGCGGTGGGAAACCTGGGCGGCCGACATCGCCGAGAGCCACACGACCTACCCGGCGCTGGTCCGGTTCCGCTCGCCGGAACCGCTGAGGTCCTGGGTGACCTCGTTGCTGGCGGTGCTGGATTCTGCCGCGCTGTTCCTGGCCCTGTCTCCTGAGGCTGCGCCGGTGGTCCCGGCCCGGCTGTGCCTGCGCGGCGGGTTCCGGTGCTTTAACCGGATCGCCCGGGTAATGGGCTTCGACATCCCCGAGGAGCCTGGCCCGAACGCCGGGACCAGCCTGACGTACGCCGAGTTCCTCGACGCGGTGGCCCGGATGCGCGAAGTTGGCTTCCCCATCGAGCGCGACCCTGCCGAGGCCTGGCCGGACTTCGTCGGATGGCGGGTCAACTACGAGCAAGCGGCTTACGCGGTGGCCGCCGCCGTCTACGCCGTGCCGGCCCTGTGGTCAGGCCCGCGCCGGCACCATGTGTCACCGATCGCGCCCATCCGCCCCGGACGCGGCCGCCCACCCAAGTAACAAGGGCGCACCGGGCGGAATCTGGGTCAGCGGCCAAGTGAAGAGAGGGCGTTCTTGTGGGTGCTCGCAGCTGGTCGATCTCCCCGCCGGAACCGTTTAGCGGATACATAGACCGGGCGCATGCTTACCATCATGACCTTCCGAAACCCCGGCGCGGTTCACTCAGTCCACAGAACGATCTCATCGTGTATCTCGCTGAGCCGCGCCTGGCGACGACTCGGCAAGTCCGGCGAGGTGGGCTGCTTTGCGGACCTCCGCCGTTCGAGCCCCGCAGCGTCACACCGTGGAAGCCAGACCCCAGAAGAAGCGACCAGAACATCACAGTGGGTCCTTCAAAGTGAACTGCGGGTTACGCGCCTCGTGGGCCACCAGCCGGATCACGACGATCGCCAGGGCGGCTAGGACCGGAGCCGAGGGGCCCGCGGTTCAGTCGGTGTCCTCCTCGGTGTCGTCGGGGGCGAGTGGCTGGCCCGCGACGGTCTTCTCGCGCACGTCCTGCAGGTGCGCGCCGACGTCCCGAAGCGCCGACAGGCCCTCGCCGACCCGGCGCATCGCCGCGATCACCCGCCGGGCCTGCTTCGGGCCCCACGGGTCCACCGGCACTGGGCCGTGCGGCCCGAGCGCCCATAGTGGGCCGTCGGCCAGACTGCCGACCAATCGCTGGTACAGGGCGTCGTCGAAGATCGGCCAGCGGAAGATCCACGGGTACACGGTGACCCGGTGCGGGTCGGACGCTATCCCGTTGGCCACCACCACGAGCTCGCTCGGTCCGGCGGGCATGTCGAACGGCACCAGGAAGTTCGTGCTGTGCACGGTCGCGCCGGTGCCCACGCCCATTGTGGAGTGGTCGTAGGTGCGGCAGTATCTGACGATGCCGGTGGCCAGGTGGCGTAGCCGCGCCAGCGGGTAGTTGGTGGCGGCTGCAGCGTCGTCGCCGTACCCGACCGCCTGTGACAGGCCGTTGAGCACCCGGCCGTGCAGGGTGTAGCTGTGGAACGGCCGCACGGTGGCCGGGGCCGCGGTGATCTGCGGCCGGGCGGCGCTATCAATGCAGCCGAGGTAGTTGTAGGCGTAGATGTCCCCGGTCTGCGCGGCGAACAGGACCTGCCCGGTGGGCAGCAGCAGCATCCGGCCGATGTAGGGCACCCCACCGGCGTTCGGCGGGTCACTCACCCGGCGCAGCGCGGCCCCGTCGAACTCGAAGAAGTAGGTAGGCGACAGGAAATCGTTGCGCATGCCGTTGACTGGCCCGGCGGCGATCAGCACCTTGCCGCTGGTCAGCAGGCAGGCCGGGGTGTCCTTGCAGCCCACCGTCTGGCCGTTCGCGTCGTCCGGGAAGTCGGGGCCCATCGTCCAGGTGCCCGGGTCGCTGGCCAGCGCCGGCGGGGTGTACAGCGCGTTGTGCCCGTTGGCACCGGCGAAGAACGCCCGGCCGTCGTTGAGCAGCACCCCGGCGCCGATCTCGCTGGAGGAGACCTCGACGATGCCCGTCGGCAGGGTGCCGCCGTCGACCCAGGTGTTGGCCGCGGCCACGTACTTGTCGGCCCGGCGCGAACTGTCGCAGCGCACGGTGATCACGGTCTCGTCGGGCAGCAGCACCCAACTCTCCTCGGAGGAGCTGGCGGGCTTGGCGGGCCCGGCTGAGAAGGTGTCGGTGGCCGGGTCGAAGATCGCGGTCCGGGTGTCGCGCAGGTTGCCGACCAGCACCCTTCCGTCGGGCAGCACCGCGCAGGCGGCGTCCCCGATCTCGGGCCAGCCGGCGGGCGGGGTGAGCTCGGTCCAGGTGTCGGTGGTGGGCTCGTAGATCTCGGTCTTGTTGGTCTCGGAGCCGGCGTCGCTGTACTCGCCCCCGCTGACCAGCACCCGGCCGTCGGCGAGCACCGCCGAGGCGTAGTAGCGCCGGGTCCAATGCATTGGCGCCAGCTCGCTCCAGGTGCCGTTGACATAGCTGCCGGAGGAGTCGGGGGTGAGCTTGCGCCACCGCTTGCCGCCCTGCTCCTGGCACATGACCGTGCCGTCGGTGAGCAGCAGCATCGTGCTGGCGCCGAAGCCGGGCCCGGCGGTCAGTTTCGTCCACCAGCCGGGCAGCAGGCCGAGCAGCACGCACAGGAAGTGTCTCCAGTCGAGGGTAATCCGTGTGCGGATCACGGCCTCGTCGAAGGCGCTGGCCACCTGCTTCTCGTCGTGCTCGGGCAGGAAGGCGGTCAGCGTGCGGACCAGCGGTTCGCGCAGGTCGGCGGCCCGCTCCGGGGCGAAGGTGTCGCCGAATTCGGAGCTCAGCTTGAGATTGAGGTCGTCCGGCAAGGGGTCGGTGAAGGCGTCCATGATGTTCCCCCTAGGGCTCCGCCACTCCCACCGAACGCGGGAGCGCTCATAAGCTAGGAGCAGGTGCCGGGGCGTCCTGATACGCGACCGGTGGGTTCCGTCGCGCGCGGTTGCACGGTCGAACTCGCCCGGATTATCGACGGTGATCTGGAGCGGCCGGTGCCGACCTGCCCGGGATGGACGTTCCGGCAGCTGGCCATCCACCTGGGGCGCGGCCACCGGAGGGTGGCCCAGATCGTGGCCACCCGGGCGGTCACGCCGATCCCGATGCGTGACGTAGCTGATGGGAAGCTGCCGCAGGACCCGGCGCAGCACACGCCATGGCTGAACGCCGGCGCTGACCGGGCCATCGAGGCGGCCACGGCCGCTGGCAGCGACCTGGTGTGGACGCTGGCCGGCATCGGCCCGGCCAGCTTCTGGGCACGCCGCCAGGCCCACGAGGCCGCCGTGCACCTGGCTGACGCTCAGCTCGCGGCCGGACGACCCG
>Ga0070684_100001466_pt1 | contig 17035 bp, 16 predicted proteins | sample KBSC723LmetaG_FD_65653 | JGI IMG/M metagenome (GOLD analysis project Ga0070684, IMG submission 65653) | Corn rhizosphere microbial communities from Kellogg Biological Station, Michigan, USA - KBS C7.2-3L metaG | ecosystem: Host-associated > Plants > Roots > Rhizosphere ...
GCTTTATCCAGTGAGGTGTCTTCTTCCACGTAGTGAGCCACATCGGCTATATGAACACCTATTTCATAATTCCCATTTTTCAATAAGCGAAATGAAATTGCATCATCAAAATCTTTTGCATCAACAGGGTCAATTGTGAACGTAAGAATATCGCGAACATCTTTTCTTTTTTTGATCTCCGAATTTGAGATCTCGTCGGGGATCCGTGCTGCCTCTTCCATTGCTTCATCCGAAAATTCAAGAGGAAAGCCATTTTCCAACAGGATCTCTTTCATCGCTACATCATTGCTGTCTTCTTTGTCTAATACTGATACCACTTCACCGAGTGGCCGTTTGCCACCTTTTTCCCACTCGAGCATCCGCACGATCACCCTCTCTTTATCTTTTGCTCCATTCAAATTTTGTTTTGGAACGTATATATCAGGCATTGGCTTATCCGATTCAGCAACAAAAAATCCAAAACTCTTTCCATCACCGTTATCATTGATCTCTATCCTACCCATAAATTCTGTTTGTTTTCTTCGCAGTACATCGCTTACGATTCCCTGCATTCGCCTGCCTCCTTTCTTGTCTTCTCTGATCTTTATTCGAACCAGGTCGCCCTGCAGAGCAGTGTTAAGATCAGCCGGTCGCACGATCACATCCACCGGCATGTTGTCAACGATCACAAAGCCCATTCCCGAACGGGTAATATCAATAACACCTTTTAGCGTCTGTTCATGCGCAACATGTTTTTCTTTCTTTCTTTTCTTCGAATTTTTCCTTCCCATGAATTAGTTTTTGTTACCAAGTTTATCTTTCTATTTTTACCCCGGTCGGAGTCTGTCCCGACTTTCCGGATCAGTCACTTGCCTGCCGGTAGGCAGGTACTTCCGATAATTTTACTCCATTTTCTTCCGTACCCGATGCTTTGAAGTCCTTTATAAATTTTGTTACTGATTCAATAAATTTCATTTCCTCTTCGAATAAAAAATGATGACTGATCGGGATTACGTAAACCGGCAATTTTTCCAGCTCGTTTCTGAACTTCATCAGTCTCATGGCATCCTTCTCGGTCGTGAGAATGATCTTTTTTGGCGCGTCTATGCGATCGAATCTTCTCCTGATATCCCTCAGGTCATCAATATGAAAAATGTAATGATCGCTAAATGACATCAACTGGTAAGCATGACATTTTTCTTCTAACAATTTTTTTAATGGCTGGGGATTGGCAATTCCTGTTACAAGCAACACCTCTGTGTTTGTGTCCAATTCAAATGGAGCCAGGTTAGTAATATGATATGGATTTCCATATTGAATGGAAGAAAAGAACAATTGTTGCTTTGATAGCGGGTCTATTTCTTCAGCTATTACCTCAGCTTCTTCCCTCGTCAGTTCAAACTTGCATTTTGTGACTACAATGATATCCGCTCTCTTATAATTCGATCTAAGGTCACGAAGGTCACCGGTTGGCAGGTAAAAATCTCTTGTAAACAGGTTATTGTAATCAGTCAACAAAATATTCAATCCTGCTTTAATAGAGCGGTGCTGAAATGCATCATCAAGAATGATCACTTGTGTGTCGGGTTTGTCATGAAGTAACTGGGGGATGGCAACAAGTCTTTCTTCGCCCACTGCAACCGGCACGCCCGGAAATTTCTGGTGAAACAGCATCGGCTCGTCGCCAATATCTAATGACGTCGTGGTTTTATTTGCTAAAACATAGCCTGTTGTCTTTCGTTTGTACCCGCGGCTGAGCGTAGCTATCCCGAACTTATCTTTTAAATGACCGATCAGGAATTCAACCATCGGCGATTTTCCGGTACCGCCTACAGACAGATTTCCGACACAAATGACAGGCAGGCCAAAGGAAGAAGAGCGAAGGATCTTTATATTATAAAGAAAATTACGCAACCATACACCCAACCAATAAATAATTGAAAACGGTAAGAGAAGAATGCGGAAGGATTTTAAAAACCAGTTAGAAAACATAGGCGTTGTTCGGCGTAATACAAAGATTTAAAGGTACGTCAAATTCGCCGGTACTTTCCAGTAGATCGATAGGTTCAAAATAACAAAACCCAACTTTCAAACAGTCGGGTCTACATTGTTGGAGATACCTGTCATAGAAACCCTTGCCGTACCCAACACGGTAACCTCGTTTATCAAAAATAATGAGCGGCACAAATATCATATCAATAACCATGGCGTCAGTGAGAGTTCCATCCATCGGCTCATGTATATTCCACCCATTCTTCTGAAAAGCTGTATCTGCATTTACTTCGATGGCTTCCATCTCCTGTTTTTCGAAATCAGTTTTTGGATACAAAAATTTTATTGCCGGATTTTTAAATTCAACATAGTCATTGAAAAGATGTGTGTTAGGTTCATTATTTTCTTCGATCGGCCAATAGGAGAGGAGGTGATCAATATGCGGCAACTCGATCCTTTGAAATTGTATCAACATGAGGTCATCTGCTTTTGCTCTCTCCGCATCTGAAAGCCCTCTTCTTTTCTCCTTATAAATTCTCCGCGCCTCTTCTTTATGCATAGTAAAAATGAATTCGTTTTTCGAACGGAGCATGGGTAGAGACAGGGCATGCCCTGTCTCTACCCATGCTCTACGACCTATTCTCAATGAATATTGAGAAGATGGTGGTCCCATAATTCCTTTCCGTTTTGTATAAAGGAAATTTTTTGTAGTCATTCCTGGGCGTATGCTCTAATACGAACCAACCTTTTTGTTTCAGCAATTTTTTTTCAAAGACGAGCCTCGGCAATTCATCGATTTCTGTAAGCGCATACGGGGGGCCGGCAAAGATGAAATCAAATTGTTCGGTGCACTGATCAATGAACCTGAATACATCCATTTTTATCACGTTAAGACTTTCGATCTTAAGTTGAGCTGCTGTTTTTTTTATGAACTCATACATCTGGGCGTCTTTCTCAACCAGGGTTTGGTCAACAGCTCCTCTCGAAGCCAGTTCAAAGCTAATACTGCCGGTGCCACCGAAAAGATCAAGGGTTTTCAATCCAGAAATGTCAAGATTGTTTTCAATAATATTGAAAAGACCTTCTTTGGCGATATCGGTCGTGGGCCTCGTGTGAGGCATCTTGTTCGGCGGATGTATTTTCCGTCCTCCTAATTCTCCTCTTATGATACGCATGCTGCCAGCTTATATAGCGATGAAAAAAAATGAATGGGATATTCATGAAACGGGTTACTCAGCCTTACACCGTTTGCAACTGATGCAAATTCGATATCGAAGAAGTATTGCTCCATGTCTTTATACATGGCGGAACGTTTATCAATCAGGCCCGAGATCAACAATTTTACTTCATTTTGAGAAAGAGAGAGTTCTTTACAAATTTTCAGCAACCAATACAATATGTCCGCGGGTTTTGAATAAGCAAAGATTTGTGCCAGCAATATCGAATGATGTTTAATTACCACAACGCTGAAGCTATCCGTTTTAAAATCAATCACCAGTTTGCCGCCCTCATGCTGTTCAATTTTGTTTTTCAGAATCACTGAGTAAACATGCCAGAAATTACCGGTTGCAAAGCTTCGGCTTAGCAATTCATGCAGCGAAACAGGAACATTGTACGCATTGTACAATTGCCATTCGGAAACAGATTCACTTATTGTTGCATTGTGATCTTTTTCATAAAGAGCCTGTAATAATTTTTTTGTTTCTTCAAAATGATAAAGTTTAGAAGGGATCAGGATATTTTCCCGCATGTAATAACCGATCACTGTTTGCCGGAATGATTGCTTCAACTCCGGGTGAACCTGGAGAATTTTTTTCAGCATATCATCCCTGTCGTTTTCCTCAGCTGCATAATAAACCGATTGTATCATCATTTGGTCCGGGTGACCAATAATGGCAAAGCAACAATGCGTTTCGCCAATTTCCATCAGCAAATTGGCTTGGGATGTGTTCACCCCGTCACTGTGTCCTATTTTAAAAACCGATTTCATGGTTTGCAATTTAACAATAAGGCTCAAGGTTCAAGGTACAAGCTGCAAGATTTTTAAAAGGTCACTTGTATCCCTGGTCCTTGTGCCTTGCTCCTTGTCCCTTGTGTCTTCTTCATTATCTTGCATCCCTTTTTAATATGGCAAGCCCGCATAGTTTACAAGTTGAAACTACATACAGGCACATCATCAAACTGGCCCTGCCCATCAGCTTTGCCATGCTTATCCCACAGTTTAATTTTGTCACCACTAATATTTTCCTCGGTCATTATAACCAGGAGTCGCTGGCAATTGCCGGGATCACCGGGGTGTATTATCTCATCTTTGCTATGATTGGGTTTGGACTCAACAATGGGTTACAGGCTCTTATTGCGCGGCGTGCCGGCGAAAATCGGCCGGAAGAGATCGGGAAAATTTTTTCGCAGGGAATTTATATTGCTTTCCTTATCGCGGCTATTAGTATTGTACTTACCTGGACCCTTGCTCCAACTATCTTAAGACGGGTAATTCGGTCAGCAGGTATGGCCGAAAAGGCCATCGATTTTTTAAAGATCCGTATCTGGGGATTGATATTTTTATATATCTATCAAATGCGAAATGCATTATTGGTAGGAACCAATCAAAGCAAATACCTTGTGTTTGGTACATTCGCAGAAGCGATCACAAATATTATTTTTGATTACGGTTTCATTTTCGGCCATTTTGGTTTTCCGGAACTCGGATTGAACGGTGCTGCCCTTGCCTCTATTATCGCAGAGTTTATGGGAATGTTTGTGATCTTCCTTGTGATCTGGCGAAAAGGGATCAGCAAGCGATTTGGGCTCTTTAGTCATTTTGGCTGGCACGCTCCCATTGTTAAACAAATTCTTTCGATATCAACCCCGCTGATATTTCAATTAGCAGTAAGCCTTATAAGCTGGGAGTTTTTTTATATCCTGATTGAACATCATGGACAAGAGGCGCTGGCCATTTCCAATATCATGAGAAATATTTTTGGTATTGTAGGTTGTATCAGCTGGTCGTTTGCGGCAACAGCTGCGGCCATGGTCAGCAACGTGATCGGCCAGGGCAAACATGAAAAGGTCCAGCCATTGATCTTAAAAATTATTTCTATCACGTTTACCGCATCCATCGTCATTTGTATTTTACTGAATCTTTTTCCACAAACTCTTCTTTCTGTATTTGACCAGGACGAAAGCTTTAATCAACATGCGATCCCGGTGATACGCATAGTAACATTCGCTATGGTGCTGATGTCATTCGGTACAGTTTGGGTAAATGCCGTGACAGGAACTGGTAACAGCCGCATCACATTTTTCATCGAATTGGTCACCATCACACTTTACAGCATTTACATCTGGCTGGTTTTGGAAAAATTTTCGCTTCCCATAACGTACGGTTGGATGAGTGAATGGTTGTACTGGATCAGTTTATTTACTTTGTCATGGCTGTATATACGAAGTGGAAAATGGAAGGCAAAGGTGATTTAACCTCACCTCTCAATCTCCTCCAAAGGAGAGGACAAGCATAAACTATTCAATAATTTCAGCCATATAAAAAATCAAGGCTTAATGTGAAAGTATTAAAGCCCGCCTTAGCGGAAGGGTTCCGTCCCTCTCCTCCGGAGAGGGATAAGAGGGTGAGGTATATCTTCAAGTCTTTGTGCCTTCGGCAAAATTTTTATCTTTAGTTCACATTCACCCAAAACTTTCCATTATGAAGTACCTATTGCTCATAATGCCAGTGGCTGCATCAGCTATTCTTTCCTGCAACAATTCAACTGATACAAAACTGGGTGCATCAAAATATAAAACCATTGGTACTATTGAACGGATCGACCCAACTCTTGATAGTATTATTTCTCCCGGTGCGACGATTGAAATAATATCCGATAGTTTCGATTGGAGTGAGGGACCTGTGTGGATCGAATCAAAAAAGATGCTGTTGTTCTCCGACGTTCCTCAGAACATTGTTTATAAATGGACTGAAGAAAAAGGGAAAGAAATTTTTCTTACACCTTCCGGTTACTCCGATTCAGTAAAGCGCGGTGGCGAAATGGGTTCGAATGGGTTAACGCTTGATCCAATTGGTCAGCTCGTCCTTTGCCAGCATGGCAACCGGCAAGTGGCAAGAATGGATGCTTCTGTTGACGACCCCAGATCTTCATTCACAGCTGTCGCTAACAATTACAATGGAAAAAAATTCAATAGTCCAAATGATGCGGTCTATAACAGTGCCGGCGAATTGTTTTTTACTGATCCACCTTATGGCCTGGAAAGACTGTTGGATGATCCCAAAAAAGAAATTCCTTTCCAGGGAGTATACAAAGTAAAAAAGAATGGTGATGTGATATTGTTGACCGATTCCCTCACAAGACCCAATGGCATTGCTTTTATGCCGGGCGAAAAAACATTGCTTGTTGCCAACTCTGATCCGGCAAAACCGAATTGGTATGTCTTCGACGTCAATGGAGATTCATTGAGCAATGGCCGCATATTTTACAGTGTAGCCGGATATGATTCCACACTAAAAGGCCTTCCTGACGGAATGAAGATCGACAAGAATGGAAATGTGTTTGCGACAGGCCCTGGCGGAATATGGATATTTAACAGCGAAGGCAAAGTGTTGGGGAAAATAAAACTCAATGATGCCACTTCCAATTGTGCATTTTCTCCCGATCAAAACACGTTGTACATCACAAATGATATGAATGTGCTGAGAATGAAGATGAGATAAGGATTGATCAGCGAACATTTATATGAAAGAAGCGCACCCGTTCTTTTTGATGCAAAGCACGGGTATTCTCGCAGTGTTGATTATATTTTGTGTATGTGGACCAATGAAGAAGGATTTTGCGATTATATCGAGAGCTGAAGTGATGACGAGAAGATCAGATCTCGATTGATTGATGGCGTTTGAAATATTTCTCGCTACGTTTCCAAACATCCACGAAGTGTGTGGCGATATTTTATCCAGAGCTAATTTTTCATGAATCTCATTAACGAGACTATCCAGCAATTTTGTTTCTTCCTGCGATTGATGTGCCAGGCCCGCGATCTCGAGTCTTGTTCCGGCCGAAATAAAATGACATAGGATGTCATAGGCGGCAAGAGCATTTTTCACCGGTCGTATTGGAAAGAGCACCTTTTTAAAGACCGAGATTTTTTTAGTGGGAGGAATTAATAATACAGGACAGTCAGAATATTTAACCACAGTATACGCGGTGCTGCCAATATAGTCGTCACGATACCCGGAGGCACCATGTGTGCCCACAATAATGAGGTCAAACTGTTGGGTGAATGCCGTCTCCAGTATCGATTTTGAAACAACACCTTTTTCGAAATCAATTTCAGGTTCTATCCCGTGATTTCGTTTAATTGAATTAACCAGTGCTGTCATGATATTCTTTGAGTTACCTGAAAATGATGGCGGGGCATTTGTAGCAGAATAGAAGTCGAATGTGTCATCGTAGATATTCAGTGCATGAAGGGAAGCATTTTTTCTTTTAGCAATTTTAGCCGCGGTATCCAACGCATTCAACGATGCCTCACTGAAATCCACCCCCACTAATATTTTTTTGATATCATAGTTCATTGTTCACATCGTTGGAAGCATGACTCACTTTTTATTGTATTGCACATCTAACTGTGCAAATTGCACGAGGTTAGTAAATGAGCAATCAGTAGAAGATTAGAATTGGATTAGAATTAAGATTTGGAGATGTTTGCGGCAGACGGAAGAGTGATCGTGAAAGTTGTGCCCTGGCCAACAACTGACTTCACATTGATGAAACCTTTGTGGAGTTTGATAATTCGGTGGGCCATCGAAAGCCCCAGTCCAAAACCGATTTCCGACTTATTTTCTTCAAGCCGGTAGAATGGTTGAAAAATATTTTCAATTTCAGATTCAGGAATCCCTTTGCCATCATCTCTTACAGATATAATGACATTACCTTCTTCGATTGCCAGCCATATCACTGCCTGCTTGTTTTCAGAATATTTACAACTGTTCAAAGCGATGTTCTTTATTGCTGTCAATAGCAGGGCCTCATTTCCAAAAACCAGCAATTTTTCTTCGTTTTCCGGCAGATCAGTAAATTCCAATATGACTGAATATTCTTTATGCAGCTTTGTTATTTCAGAGGGCAATCTTAATATGATCTCATCTATCCGGATCAAATTGATGTCGAGACCTCCTTTGTTTCCGGAGGCTCTTGCAAATTCAAGCAGCGTATGTGTCAGCTTTCCCATTTGCCGTACATCATGGTATACTGACTGAATGACGTTACGATAATCCTCAGGGTTTCTTTCATTCTCGAGAGTAACTTCGAGTTGGCTTGAAATGGATGTAAGGGGCGTCGATAATTCATGAGAGGCATTCGCAATAAATCTTCGCTGCAATTCAAAGCTCTCTTGCAATTGGTCGAGGAGTTCGTTAAAAGTCCGGGCAAGCGAATACCATTCATCTTTCACGGTTCCTGTGGATATCCGTCGCGCGAGGTTTTGAACTGAAATTTCAGAAACATCCGCGGCGATGTTTTTGATCGGCATCAGCAGTTTACCTGAAAAGAAATATCCTGCCAAAAGACTTACAATGATTCCCCAGAAGAAACTCAACATCAATATATTTCGCAGGTGAACAAGATTTTGTTTTCCCTCCTCATCGTTTGCAGCCGACACGATGACGATGTCATTACTTCGTTCAGTATACCTGTATGCGACCGCTTCCTTATTTCCGCTACGAAAGTAATGTCGTTCATTATTTTTCAGTTTATGAAGCATGCCTTTGTCAACAGGCAGCCGGTCGTTCGGCTGGTCGCTGTACGAATAAACTCTTTGATTGTTCTCATCAAATATCTGTACGATCTTATCTTTAAGTGAGACCGAAGTAAGCGAATCGATCTGCCGGAGCATTTTTTGGTCAAATATCTCCCGCTGGCTGAATAACCTGCCGGTTGTAATGGCTCTGTTTGTCAACCTTGACTTTATTGTATTAATTCTTTCTTTATAAGAAAAATAATAAATCGACCCGCATACGATGCCCAGTATAATAAAGACCAGTAACACAAACAAGGAAGTTATTCGTAAGCGAACGGGCATATCAGTTGTCTTTAAGGATATAACCCATACCCACGTGAGTCTGGATTAATTTCTGATCAAAGGGTTTGTCGACTTTATTCCTCAGGTAATTGATATATACATCGATCACGTTAGTGTTGGTATCAAAATCAATATCCCAAACATTTAGCGCAATATCGGATCGCGAGACTATCTTGTTTTTATTCCTCAGAAGATACTCAAGTAATTGGAATTCTTTGGCTGTCAGACTTATTTTCACGCTGCCTCTTTTTACCTCCTTACTGTCAAGATTTATTTCAAGGTCATTCGCTTTCAAAACATTGCCAACAGGTAATTGCTGGTTCATCGTTCGTTTCAGAACCGCCCTGATTTTTAACAGCAATTCCTTAAAGGCGAAAGGTTTGACAATATAGTCATCAGCTCCTGCGTCGTAGCCTTCCACTTTGTCTTCAAGCGTTAGCAATGAGGTAAGCATAATCACAGGAATGTGCGCGTCAGAAGCTCGTATCATCCGGCACAGCTCAAATCCATTGATTCCCGGCAGATTTATATCGAGTATGATCAAATTGTATTTATTGGATTGAAAAAGGCGATGCCCAATAGCTCCATCATATGCCACTTCGACAAAATACCCCTTTTCCGTCAACCCAAACCGGAGGGTATCGGCAATTTTCCGTTCATCTTCGACAATCAAAATTTTTCTTTCATCCATGAGCAGGAAGTTACAACGGTGAAAATTGATTTCTATAACTCTAATAGAATTTTAATATGTCTTTAATTTTCTCTTAACCATCAAACGCTAAATTGGGAAAAAGCAACAACAATGCCTGCAATATTCCGAACCATCCTGGTCCCTGTTGACTTTTCCATAAATACGCAGGTCGCCGTGAAAAAATGCCTTGAAATAATAGAGCCCGAAGGAACCATCATTCACTTATTTCATGTTCACACGCCAAATTCTACGTGGCGTAGTGATCTAAAAGAAATTTTATCCGCAAGAAAGTTAATGGAAAGGGGTGATTTTAGCATTGCTTCAAAAAAACTGTTGCAGTGGAAATCACTCATTGAAGATAATCACAGTAACGTCAAGGTAGTAGTTGACATCGTAGAAGCTGCAACTGTTGAGAATGCGATCACTGAAAAAGCAATGCGGCTTATGCCCGACATTGTCATCGTTGGTAAGAACCGGAATCATTCGCGTCTTCCCTTTTTGAATACGGTGTCACCGCACCGGATTGCAAAAGTAACCGGGTTCCCGGTGCTCACGGTTAAGCCGGGATCGATATACAATAAGGTAAAGTCCATTGTAGTGCCCATCGGGACGTTTGTGCCGCAGAAGAAAATGGAACTGTTACTCGCTCTTCGGCATAAATACAGGTTAAGTATTCATCTCGTCACGATAATGAGCGGCAAACAAAATGCAAACGAATTCTCGGCACATGCTTTATTAACCAGTTACCGGTTTCTTCGCGACGTCACAAATTGTCCTCTTGCTCATGAGGTGGTGCGCGGAAGTAATATAGCAAGATCGACTTTAAAGTTTGCTCAGCAGATCAAGGCAGATATGCTGGTTGTGGACTCGGATAAAGAGACCACGATCACATCTTTTCCGGGCAAGTACATCAGTGATGAACTTGACCCAAATTCAAGATTACAGATACTAACCGTCTAGTTATAATAAATATGTCAACCACATACGGAACTACTATGAAGGCATTTTTTTTACTTCTTTTTTTAGTGTACAGTCTCCCGGGCTTCTCTCAGGATATAAAACTGGCGAAGGAGTTCTTGTATCACCAGCGATATGTGTCTGCAGAATCTTTTTTGCATAAACTAGTGAATCATGATCCTGGAAATGCAGAAGCCTGGTATCTTCTTTCAGAAGCCGGCCTGGAGCAGGATAAAACAAAAGGCATTACAGACAGTTTGAATTTGGCACCTCAGCAGGTAAAGGACGAGCCTTACTACATGGTTGCGCTCGGAAATGTTTTGCTTCATGCAAGCCTTCCGGAAAAGGCAAAATCATACTTTGAAGCGGCGCTGGAAAAGACAAAGGAAAAGGACGGCGGCATTCTTGCCGCGATTGCTAAAGCTAATATCGATAATGATGCTGGCGATGTCAGTCAAGCCATTGATCTTTTAAACAAGGCCATCAAGCGTGATAAGCACAACGCGGAGTTGTATACGCTTCTGGGCAATGCTTATCGAAAGTTGAAAGATGGTTCGCATGCTTACCAGGCATACCAGGAAGCCCTCAAGGAAGATCCGCAATTTGCTGAAGCTTCCTATAAGATGGGAACGATATTTATCGCCCAGAAGAACCCCGAAATGTATCTGAAATATTTCAATGAGGCAGTTGCTGCTGACCCAAATTATGCACCTGCCTTGTACCAGTTATATTTCCATTACTATTTCAAAAATGTAAACACAGCCATGGACTATTTAAAAAAATATATGGCTGTCAGTGATCGCAGTTTGCAGACGGACTACGACTATACAGATCTTTTGTACCTGACGGGGCAATACGATGAAGCTATTAAAAATGCAACGCGGCTTGTAAATAATGAAATTAGTGCGCCGCCGCGTCTTTACAAATTAATTGCGTACAGCTATAAAGAGAATGGGAAAACACAGGATGCCTTTGAGTACATGAAAAGATATTTCGCCGTCGCTCCTGACAGTATTGAGATCGTGAAGGACTTTGCTACTATGGCTGATTTGTACGCCTCAAGAAAAGAAACCGATTCTGCGGTAGTTTTTTACAAAAAGGCTGCCTCGATGGAAAAAGACTCGGCAGAGCTCGTGAATTATTATAAGAAATTAGCCAACATCTTTAAAGAGGAGAAGAGTTATGCTGATGAAGCCTTTTGGTTTGAAAAATATTATGCTTTGAATCATGACGCTACAAATGTTGATCTTTTTAACTGGGGCATCGCTCATTATTTAAGTGGCGAATATCTAAGATCTGACTCAGTGTTTGCAGTTTATACCGAAAAATATCCGGCCCAGGATTTTGGATATTACTGGAGAGCTCGAAGCAATGCAGCGATCGATACAGCGATGGAGGAGGGACTTGCGGTGCCCCATTATATTAAAGTTGTTGAAATAGATCAGCAGGATACAACTAATGCAACCAACCGAAAGCATTTGATAGAGGCCTATGGCTACCTGGCCGCCTATGAAGCAAACCATGAAAAAAATTATGAGGTCGCCATTGATTATTTCGAAAAACTATTGGTGCTGGATCCGGAGAACGACAGCGTGAGAAAATATATTGATATCCTGAAAAAAGATCTGACCAAAAAAGAGGCTACAACTGGATCGTAGTAATTGTTAATGGTTAATGGTTAATTTCGGCCAACAGCTCGTGCCGCTCCCGGCGCGGGCTGTTCTTTTTTAGTTGAACAGTCAAACTAACCTTTCCAGCACACCTCTGCGTTTTACAATGTTTTTATAATCCCATTGGATCTTTTTTGCTTTCTCAAGCCAGCGTTTGAGATCCTTTTTGTTTATCTGATCAATGTTGGTGTAGCGGGCTTCTGCTGCTTTAAAACTTCCTTCAGGTTGCAAACCTTCTTCTTCAAATGATTGGCCACTCCAGAACATCAATCGCACAGAGTCTTTTGACTTACTGTAACCAACGATCGGGTTGCCATCTAAAAACCAGACTGGATGTGCGTGCCAGATCTTATTTTCTGCCTTCGGAAGATTGCTCTCAATTTCGCCAGCGAGTGTATTGCAAATCGCCTTGTCATTCGCTGATTGCGCATTATTGTATGCCCGGACATCTTTGTTCATAGAAATTTTTTTTTGTTGATTGTTTAGTCAACCCAGTACTAAATTAAGTATGTTTTTATTCTCTTGCAGAAAGCATTTGCCGAAGATTTAAATGCTAAAATAAGCACAAAGCTATCAGGCGAACACCTCAACACATCAAAAACAAGAACGTATGAGATCAGCAATGGATACCGGCTCTGCAAGCCAGAACAACTTGCTTGCCCCGGGCAAGGCTCATGTGATTGGAATAATGCCGTAAGAAGGAGTCCTACCGGTGTCTTTGAAAATATTGATGACCCCTTCAGGCTGTTGGAATTGCTGCATATTTATTAGAAACATATCTATCTTAACGCTGAGGCCCTTCGGAGATTCAGTGGGAAAGAAAGTTGACAATTGTTTTCGAATGGTTAACTTTCATCTCATAACGAGCTATGCCATTGTTAGCTATTGATCTGGGTGGAACTAAGTTAGCGCTTGCTGTTTTTTCGCAGCAAGGCGATCTGCTGTATAAAGAAAAAATAAATCTTGGTAAGAGAAAAGGAGCAGAAGTAGGGCGATTGATCGCCGCAAGTGTTGCTGCCAATCTTAATGAACAAAGAAATAAAGAGGAAGAAATTGAGGCGATAGGAGTTTCTGTTCCCGGTATTTATCACAGGGACAACGGAACTGTTTGGGCACCTAACATTGAAGGCTGGGAACATTATCCCTTGCTAAATGAAATAAGATCTGTTGCCGGAAATATTCCAGTCACCATTGACAGCGATCGTGCCTGTTATATTTTAGGTGAATGGTGGAAGGGGGTTGCCCAAAATTGCAGTGATGCTATTTTTGTCGCTGTTGGCACAGGGATCGGTGCAGGTATTTTGACTGGCGGAAGAATTTTGCGTGGTGCAAATGATATCGCCGGCGCCATTGGATGGATGGCATTGGAACATCCGTTTCAACATCAGTACAAGGATTGCGGATGTTTGGAAAGCAGCGCCTCCGGCGAAGGCATTGCTAAAATGGCAAGGAAACTCGTGAGTGAAAGAAAAAATTATCGTGGATCATTGAGGACAAAATCTTTGGATACCCTTAGCACGCCGGATGTTTTTAAAGCGTATGAAAAAAAGGATGCAGTCGCCGAAGAAGCGCTCCATCATTGTGTGGAACTGTGGGGAATGGCGATTGCCAATTTGATCAGTGTATTTAATCCTCAAAAAATAATATTTGGAGGTGGTGTATTTGGCCCAGCGAAAAAATTCATTCCTCGCATAAAGAAGGAAGCGATGAAATGGGCGCAACCGGTAAGCATGCAATATGTAACGATTGAAACATCTGCCCTGGGCGCGGATGCCGGTTTATATGGCGCGGCCTATATTGCAAAACAAAACTCTAACATGTAAGCTGCTTATGAGCAAAAATATTCTTGTTTTTATTGCGGCTTGTGCGGGCATGTTCCTTTTTGGCATTACACTAATAACATTGGGATCTGTTGCAACGGATCTGCGTTCGAAGTTTCATTTAAGTGGCACAGATGCAGGTACTCTTTTTTCTATCCTTCCATTTGGAATTCTTACAGGCTCATTAATATTTGGCCCTGTTTGCGATCGGTATGGCTATAAATATTTGCTTATACTCGCATGTATCGGAATGTTTGCCGGATTTGAGGGAATTGCTTACAGTGATTCCCACAGTCTTTTAAAAATTTGCATTTATATTTTTGGCATTGGGGGTGGTGTTATTAACGGTGCAACCAATGCAGTTGTTGCAGACATAAGTCCTGAACATAAAGGCGCCAACCTAAGTTTGCTCGGTGTATTTTTTGGCTTAGGGGCATTGGGCATGCCATTGATTTTAGGGATGCTCAAAAGTATCTCTCCATTCAGCATTGTTGCTGGTGTTGGATGGCTTACACTGGCTGTTGCCGGGGTCTACACTTTTGTCAGATTTCCTCCGGCCAAACAAAAAGAAAATGCAATAACGACAAATTGGAAAAGCCTTTTTCAATGGTTGCTGGTACTCATTGCATTTTTTCTTTTCTTTCAAAGCAGTTTTGAAGCCATCATTAATAATTGGGCAACCACGTATCTTACAACAAAAGGCGTTATGGATAAAGACCACGCCTTGTATGCATTGTCGCTGCACATTCTTGGAATGATCGCCATGCGATTGCTTACGGGAAGTTTGCTGCGTAATATTTCTGAGATCGGAATTATGTGGTCGTGTTTATTGATGCTGTTGATCGGAGTTGCTTTGATGCAAATCGGCGAAACAAAAACCATGACCATTGCAGGACTTATGCTTTCAGGTGCGGGATTAGCAGGTGGATTTCCGCTGATGCTTGGCATAACAGGTAAACATTTTGCCCGGCTTTCAGGCACCGCCTTTAGTTTCGTCTTTACAGTGGCGTTAATTGGAAATATGCTCATCAATTACTTAATGGGAATTATTGTGGATGAGTTTGGTATCCATCATCTCACTACGGTTGCTTATATTGAAATTGGTTTTATGACAGTGCTTTTTTATTTTATTACTCAAAAATTAAAATCAAAATAGAGTTTATGTTAGCAAAACAATGGCTTGATAATGCCAGGAATGTAATGTCGGAGATAGAGAACACACAACTGGATAATATTCGCAAAGCGGCGGAGGTTATGGCTGATAGCATTGAAGCGGGGCGATGGGTGCATACTTTTGGTTGTGGTCATGCAACAATTCCTGTTGAAGAAATGTATCCGCGTATTGGCGGCTTTGTTGGTTTTCATCCCATGGTAGAATTACCGCTTACCTTTTTTACGCGCATCACGGGTGAAATGGGCGTTCACCAGTTTGTGTTCCTGGAAAGAGTAGAAGGGTATGGCGTGGAGATAATGAAAGGATACAATTTTGATACGAGAGATACGATGTGGGTATTCTCACATTCGGGAATTAACAATGTAAACATTGATGTGGCGCTTGAAGCAAAAAAGAAAGGCATGAAGGTGATCGCCTACGGATCCGCTGAAGCTGCGAAAGGAAAACAAACAAGACATTCCAGCGGGAAAACGATTTTTGACATTGCAGATATTGTCGTTGACACGTGTGCACCGATTGAAGATGCATCTGTTCCTGTTAAAAATCACCAGGATAAATTGGGACCGGTATCTACAATGGCTTTTGTTACCTGTGTGTGGATGACTGTAATTACCGTTGCCGAAATTTTGGTTGAAAGAGGTTTTAAGCTACATATTCATCCATCACATAATGTTCCGGGCGATACGACTGCCAGGCAGCGTTTGGAAGAAGCACTGGCGACTTATAAAGAAAGGATAGCGGGTGTGTGATTTTTAGCATACCGTTCTATTTAACTAATCTTCGATTTTTCAGCCCGGGGTCTTTTGTTGTTCTTAGTGATGCATTGAAAAATCATAAGGCAAAAAGACCCGGGCGGACTTAAAAGAGGTTTTAAGCTACATATTGACCCATCGCATAATGTTCCGGGCGACACGACTACCAAACAATGTTTGGAAGAAGCGCTGGCAACTTATAAAGAAAGGATAGCTGGCGTGTGATGCGTAGAATACAGTTTATTTAACTTAGTCTTCCATTCATTAACTCTATTGTCAGCCCGGGGTCTTTTGCTAATCATAATTAAGCATTGAAATATCGTGAAGCAAAAAGACCCCGGGCAGACTTAACTTCGTCTTCCATTCATTAATTCTTGCTAGGTATGAAAATAGCGACTACAATTTCCAGGATCACGTTAGGATTTATTTACCTCGTCTTCGGCCTGGATTACTTCTTCCGGTTTATTCCTTATGATCCACATCATACGGGTAAAGTGGCGGCATTTAAGGCTGGGCTTATAGGTGTGGGATATTTTTATCCAATGATAAAATCAATTCAGATCGTAGCGGGGATATCATTAATGATTAATCGATATGCACCCTTTTTTGCTGTTGTAGTATTTCCAATCAGCGTCAATGTATTTTTATATCATACCATTTTAGTTCCTTCCGGCTGGCTAATGGGAGTTTTGTTGATCGTGCCTAATCTCTTTTTAGGTTATGCATACTGGCACTATTACAAAGGGATGTTTGTAAAGAAACCTGTATTGTGAAGTTTATCAGCCCGCCGTCTTTTGCTGTTCTTAGTTATGCATTGAAAAATCATAAGGCAAAAAGACCCCGGGCGGAAGTAAAAGAACTATGATGCGAGTTTTCTTTAACAGCGAACACCAACGACGGCGTAATACTTTAAA
>Ga0070684_100001467_pt1 | contig 17025 bp, 10 predicted proteins | sample KBSC723LmetaG_FD_65653 | JGI IMG/M metagenome (GOLD analysis project Ga0070684, IMG submission 65653) | Corn rhizosphere microbial communities from Kellogg Biological Station, Michigan, USA - KBS C7.2-3L metaG | ecosystem: Host-associated > Plants > Roots > Rhizosphere ...
TCCTGTCGGTCATAAGATCGCGGATATCGCCGCTTAAGGTAATTTTTAGCACGGAATCCGTATCGAATAATGTGCCGCCTGCCTTTGAAGTTTGTGCTGATATGGTAAAACAAAATAACCAGGAACTCAGCGTCATGGTCAGTAAATAGATGAACTTCTTATCCATGGTTCAAAAGATTAGTTGCACTGTTTGACGAGAAGAAGTTTGACAGGCTCCGGATCTTCAACGCCAACCTAAAAATAGAGCATTCTTCATTCACAGCGCAGTGAAACATAACGCCTTCACTGCCTCATCCTTACCCCGGCAAGTGGATGATAAACTTACTTCCCGTACCTTCCTTTGTTTCCACTTTTATTTCACCACCATGTGCTCTCACAATATCGTATGCTAACGAAAGACCCAATCCGGTTCCTTCGCCAGTTGGTTTTGTGGTGAAGAACGGCTGAAATATTTTATCAACAATATTTTTTGGAATCCCGTTGCCATTGTCTTCAATTCTAATTTCTATTTTGTCGTTTAACCTCTTCGTCGCAACCTTCACTAAGGACTCATAGCTCTCTGATCGAAGCCTTCCTTTTTCATTAACAGCGTAAAAAGCATTGTTGATCAAATTGAGAATAACTCTTCCGATCTCCTGTGGAACGATATTTATCTTTCCAACGGAAGGATCAAGGTCTGTTTCAAATCTTGCATTGAAAGTTTTGTCCTTTGCCCTTAAGCCATGATATGCTAGCCTCAAATACTCATCAGCCAGCGCATTAATATCAATAAGTTCTTTTTGCCCGCTACTCGTTCTTGAATGCTGCAGCATTCCTTTCACTATTGCGTCGGCTCTCTTACCGTGTTGGTTTATTTTTTGCCCGTTGTTCTTTATGTTATTGGCGATCTCTATCGCAGATTGCATATTGCCAGTTGCCAATTCCGATTCTAGCTCATCAACCAATTCGTTATTTACTTCTGAAAAATTATTTACAAAATTTAGCGGGTTCTGTATCTCATGTGCAATGCCGGCAGTCAGTTCACCCAGGGACGCCATTTTTTCTGACTGCACAAGCTGGGCCTGCGTTGCCTTCAGGTCATCCAATGCTGCTTCAGCTTTTGTTCTTTGCCGTTCTATTTCCAATTTTTGCGATTGAAGTACTGCATTTGCCCGGCGTTTATTTTGGTTATTGACGTACAGGATGAGTGAAAGCAACAGAAAAACTCCAACGGCCGCCAGCAAAATATATAATCTCATTTGTCCGCGATACCGTTCCTTTTCCACTTCAATTTCTTTTTGTCTCTGCTGTTCGTCGAAGACCTGCATGGAAAATTGTTGCATTCTCGTCTGGCTGAAAATAGTGTCCTTCGCCGCCAGCATAATTTTCGTGTACTTCAATTCACTATCGGCTTGTTGTTTTTCATCATACACTGAGGCCAGTATTGCGCATGCAGTTGATGCATAATCGCCAAATTTGTTCGCCTGCGCCAGTTGCAATGCCTGGTGCGCATAGTAGATACAGGAGTCATCGGTTCCTTCCTTTTTAAAAAGACCCGATAGATTGTTATATAACCTTGTTCGAAAATAAAGGCCATCGTATTCTTTGCTCGCTTCGATCCCGATCCTGTAATAATTCCCCGCGTTTTTATAATCACCCGCTGCTTCATACATGTTACCCAGCACGCCTGCTGCAAGAGGCAGGCGTTTCTTGTTGACAGAACGGAAACAAATATCATATCCTTTCCGGGCGTACCAAAGTGCCGAATCTGGGCGTTTCATCGCGAGGTACAATAGCGCGGTAGTGCTGTAAACTCCAAAACGGTCAAACTCCAATTGTTTCAATGGACCTGCGTGCAGACGATCTAACTGTTCAAGGATAGCAATAGCTTCTTGCTCCTTCGCCATTGACGCGCTAAAATTTCCCATTACACGATAGAGTACGGCAATATCCCCTGCTACAGTCCACGAAACAGGCGCTTTAAAACCTTTGAGCTGTTCGACAACTTTTAATTTCCTCAGTGCAATTTCAAGCGCCTTTGGATAGTTTCCTGTAGCGATCGCCGCAAAACACATTACCCTTAACCCCAAATACTTGCCCATTGAAAATTTGATCTTGTCAGACAGATCTATTGCACGGCTTGCATATAGGAAAGCGCTGTCCGAATTTAACCATGTATAATAGTCCCCCAATTCACATAGCGCAAATACGCAGCCGGTGTCGGTGTCGCAATGTTTATAATCATTCTGCAACTTTTGAAAATAGGGTTGTGCGTTGGTAGTTTGAAGGAAGCACAGAGCAGTAAGTACCAGGAGCAAACATTTCATAACCATATTTTTCAAAATATCCCCGCCCATCGGGTTATTGAATTTATTAAATATCCGGCGTTGTCGGCAGCTGAATAATAAACTCGCTTCCTTCACCTTCTTTAGTCTCAACCCTTATTTCACCACCCTGTGCCTTTACAATGTCGTAAGCAAGTGATAAACCTAATCCCGTTCCCTCGCCAGTTGGTTTTGTGGTGAAGAACGGCTGAAAAATTTTGTCCAATACTTTTTGAGAAATGCCATTGCCGTTGTCTCTTATTTTAATCAACACCTCACCCCTACCCTCCCGATAGCTATCGGGACCGGGGGAACGGGAGCACCTGGTGCTAATGGTAACACCTGGCTCGTAGTCCCTGGCGCTTTGTTTTGCTTTTTCATTTACTGCATAAAAAGCATTGTTGATCAGGTTCAGCAACACTCTGCCAATATCCTGGGGAACGATATTTATTTTTTCAATTGTGGGATCAAAATCTGTTTTTATTTCAGCATTGAAGGACTTGTCCTTTGCGCGAAGACCGTGATAGGCAAGTCTCAAATACTTATCAACGAGCTCATTTATGTCAGTAAGCTCTTTTTGTCCACTACTTGTTCTCGAGTGTTGCAACATACCTTTTACAATCGCATCGGCGCGTTTACCATGGAGTATAATTTTCTGCTCGTTTTCATTGATGTCATTTGCAATTGACATTACTTCGTTGAGATTCCCTTTATCAATTTCATTTTTCATCTCCGTGATCAATTCACTGTTCACTTCAGAAAAATTGTTGACGAAGTTTAAAGGGTTTTGTATCTCATGTGCAATGCCGGCGGTCAGTTCACCTAATGAAGCCATCTTCTCACTTTGTATCAACTGCGCCTGGGTTGATCTTAAGTTGTTAAGCGTGCCTTCTAAAACTTTATTTGCCTTTTGTTTTTGGCGATTGTTACGATAGAGCAGCAAACCGATCGTACTAAAGACAAGAACCAGAGCAATAATAGAGAAGGTTTTTAATTTCCCCTCATTTTCTATTTTGAGTTTTTCCAGCGCCTGCAACTGCAATTGCTTTTCAAAGGAAATCCTTTGTATTTCTTTATTGATCCTAAGCTGATCTTTAGCTTCATGATCCCTCGCAGCCAATGTCAGTTTCAGATATTTATTAATACTATCCTTGTTTTGCCACAATTCATAGCTCCGGTATAAAGCTTCGCAAACAAAATAATCCGCTGTGTCCGGGTTAAGTTCCCAGACTTTTTTTGAATAGTAGAGGCTTGAGTCTTTATTGCTTTCAGACAAATAGAATGTAATCATGTTTTCGTAGCAACCGACCACACAGGCAGTGTTACCATTCTTGTACGCCTTGTCAATCCCTTTCTGGGTGTAATGTAAAAACATGCCCTTGTTATTCTTTTTCAAATAAGCAATGGCTAAATCTTTATACAAATATGGCAGGTAAAAGCGACCCCCGCTTTGCATCATGCTCTGTTCAGCTTCTTCGCCAAGCATCAACGCGGAGTCGGGTTTATTCTCCATAAGGCTGTACACCAGTCCACCGTTGGTGGGTGCAAGCAGATCAAAATCATTTGACTGCTTAGCAAACCTTTTCGCTTCGCTAAAGTGATATGACCTCGCTTCAAGATTTCCCATAACATTTGCCTGGAAATGCCCCATGACAAGATGCCACCAACCAAGGGTTATGATCCGCAACTTTTCCGGCGCTAATTGTCGATAACTCCATGTATTCCTCTTAGAAAGTTTTGGATCTTCAGCGATCTCAAAACACGCCTGCAGCGAATTGAAGGCCTCCATATTCTTAGCACCTAGCCATTGACATAAGCCGATTTTAGTCAGCGTAAAAGCTTCTAATAACCTTTGTTCATTCTTTTGAGCAATTACATAAGCCTGTTGGTAGTAATAAAGTGATGAGTCATAAAGATGCTTTTCTTCATAATAATATACGCCCAGGTTGAAAAAACACACGAAATACATTGAGTCAGTGACGGCTTTGCTCAACTCATGTTTCAGGCTGTCAATTATTTTATTTTGCGCCTTACCCTCGAATGCTGCGAAAGGACTCGCTAACAGAGGAATGATGAAAATGAAAAACAACAGTTGTTTTAGTGGCCTCATTGAGTCGGTTTGTTGAAATGGTCGTATAAATTACGACTCTACACTGTCATTTCAACAAATTCATTTATGCTGCCTGAACAACCACTCTATGATCAGGGGATCACTGTATGCACCTAACCATGAAAAATGTCCCACTTCAGGATACTGCGTGAAGCCAGGATGAGCGCCTGCTTTTGTCAATGCCTGCAACATGTCCAGAGAATAAAGAGGATTTACTGCAGGATCTTCAGCGCCATGAACGATCCAGATCGGTATATGTGCAATGGAAGATACTTTCGACACATCACCACCACCGCAAACAGGAACAGCAGCTGCGAATAAATGTGGATAACGCTCAATGGCATCATACGTACCATAACCACCCATAGAAAGGCCAGTGATGTAAATTCTATTGCTATCAACAGGCATTGTTTTTATCAGTTGATGAATAAGCCCGATCAGTAGTTCCATTGGTTTTGTTGGCGTAGGTTGCAGATGCATTTCGGTACTATTCTTTTCACGCGAAAAATTTGACCAGCTCATTTTTTCAGGACATTGCGGCGCGATCACGAGTGCGGGATGCAACAGCATGTTTTGGTCAGTTGCAAAATTCATTACGCCCCATTTTAATTGTGCTTCATTGTCACTGCCGCGTTCACCCGACCCATGTAAAAAGATCACCAACGGATATTTTCTCAATGTATCCGAATCCGGGTAGAGTTGGCGATAGTTCAGCGTGTCCCCTTTGTCAATGTATTTGTTAGAACTAAAACGCAATGATTGTGAAAATGCAGGTTGCATGGTTATGTAAAAAATGAATGCAGAAAGAAAGCTGATTGGTTTGATATGTTTCATTTCTATGTTTTTAATTGTTCAAAAGTGTCGCAATAGGGTGAAACGTGAAAAGTGAGATGTGAAAAATTTCCCGTTTGACGTTTCACGTTTGACGAATTATATTGGTCATTACAGGTCCCCGGCATGCGACACAACGGCAGTGCTGCCTACGCCGGTAACAAAATAATGAACTCAGTTCCCTTCCCTTCCTTTGTTTCCACTTTTATTTCACCACCGTGTGCTTTGACAATATCATAGCTCAGGGATAAACCTAACCCGGTCCCCTGCCCTGATGGTTTCGTAGTAAAGAAAGGCTGAAATATTTTGTCCAATACTTTTTGTGGGATGCCGTTTCCGTTATCTGTTACACGTATCCCGACCTTGTTATTTTCTTTCGCCGTGCTTACCATAATTGTTGGCTCATAACCTAAACCTTCTGCCTTCTGTCTTTCGGCCACTGCATAGAAAGCGTTGTTGATCAAATTCAATAGCACACGCCCGATATCCTGCCGGATGATGTTTATGTTTCCAATCGAATTATCGAAGTCTGTTTCAAATTTTGCATTAAAGGAACTCTCTTTCGCTCTCAGACCGTGGTAGGCCAACCGCAGGTATTCGTCTGCCAGGGCATTTACATCCGTAGGCTCTTTTTGCCCACTGCTCATTCTTGAATGTTGCAGCATGCTCTTTACAATGCCATCTGCGCGCCTGCCATGAAAGATTATTTTTTCATTGTTGCTGAAAATATCCTTTAGTATCGACTCCGTTTCATCACCATTTGCATTCTTTATCTCATGACCATTGTGATTTGATTTTTGGTTCCTTAATTCATCGATCAATTCATTATTTACCTCGGAGAAATTGTTAACGAAGTTCAATGGGTTTTGTATTTCATGCGCAATGCCTGCAGTGAGCTCACCCAGCGAAGCCATCTTCTCGCTTTGTACCAATTGTGCCTGTGTCGCCCTTAGCCTGACCACGGTCTGATTTAATGTCTCGAACGATTCGGCGTTTTCCAATGCAATGGCTGTATAAATCGCGATGTTGCGGAGCATAAAAAGATGATAATCTGAATAAGCGTTTTGCTCAAAACTCTGAACGGTGACAACGCCCAGTTTCTTTTCTTTGAAAAGAAGAGGAAGATAGATCAGTGAAACAGCTTGTCTCCCCTCATGAGGTGTCAACACCTCCTGCGAATGAAGTTTATATTCTTCATCCACGTTACCCATGACGATCTCTTTTCGTTCCTTAAAACATATAACCGCAAAGCGATTCTGATCACCGAGCGAGTTATAATAAAAGGGAAGCGCCTGGCCCTCTTCATACGTGGCGGGAAATTCAATTCTCTTAAGAGTCTCGTTGTAAATGCCGATGCCAAACACTGAAGCGTCCATGATGGCGTTCACATTACTATACACTGTGCTGATGATCTTTTCAACCGAAAGAGACGAGGTGATCTTGCGCCCGATCTCACCCAGTTGCTCAATATTATTGTATGATTGCTGGAGGTTTTCTTTTTGTATTGAAAGTTCGTGTGCCTTGTGGTCGATCTCTTCTTTTTGTTTTTGCAATTGCACGTTGGCCCTTCTTTTTTGCCTGTTGTTGATGAATAAAAGAGAGATGACAATAAGCAATGCGGCAAGCCCGCCAAGGAGGGCATTTTGTCTTAATCGTATCCGCTCCTGTTGTTTGGCGTCCTCGATTTGCTGCTTGCGCATTGATTCATCATAGGTCATGCTTTGTATCTGGTTTGCCTTTTGCTGGCTAAACAAGCTATCCTTTGCCGTAATGGTTGCTGATTGGTAAGCATAAGCGCTATCAACATTTCTGACGGATTTGTAATAGTTAGCCAAAAAATCGCTGGCGGCAAGTATTTGTTCCTGGAACCCGGTCTCCTTTGCCACATTGAAAGAAAGCTTTGCATAATACAGAACGGAATCGATTTTATGTTGACCGAGAAAGATCTTTGCCATACCGAGTAGGGCCTCAGAAGAAGCAGACTGATTGTTCGTCTGTTTTAAGAGAGCGACGCATGATCTGAAACAGATCATTGCACTGTCGAATTTTCCCAGTTTAAAAAGGACATTGCCCAGGTTGCCTATTGCAAATGCTTTGCGGCCCATGTCGTTTCGTGAAATCGCCATTTGGTAACCCAGCGTCGTATAAAGCAGCGCTGAATCTAATTGGTTCAATTTTTCATAAGTGTCTCCCAGCCCTATAAATACAACATTTACCCTGTCGCTGTCATGATTTTTTTTATGAAGCGCCAGCGATTGGTAAGAATAATCAAGACTTCGCCTGATATCACCCTGGTAGAAATATACATCCCCAAGAGCACCCAAAAAACTTGCAATGCCTTGTTGGTCATTGGTCTCCTCTGCGATTTTTAACCCACTTAAATAAGCTTCCAGGGCTCTTGGATAATTGCCATTGTTCATCAGGACATTTCCTGTAAGCCTCAGGGCAAGCGCTTCTCCTTCTTTAAAATCTATTTTCCGGGACAGTTCAAGTGCCTGTCTCGCAAGGATGAGCGTTGTATCCGGTTTTGAATACAAATAAGCTCTGCCCAAATGAAACATTATTCGTACGCGACCGGTATCTTCTTTCTCTGAAGCAAGTAATTGTTTTAAGCTATCTGTCGTTTTGTTTTGTGCAAGGACGCTGCAAGCGACGCAGTCAAACAGCGCAAATAGAATAAGCAGTTTTCTCATTAGCTGGTATCGATTATCTAAAATAATAATAAAATTATTTTCAGCATTCCTTAGGCAATCACTTTATCATCCCTCTCAAACGCAATATATGCATTAACCAACGTCGCCCTGCCCTCCGTGATGATCATGATGCTGATGCTCGTGATTTTCATGATGTTCATGGCTTTCATGATGCTCGTGATTTTCACGATGTTCATGATGTTCACCATTCTCGTGATGTTCATGCATTGCCTTTTCCTCCTTGTCTTTCACATCAGCCAATCTCTCGATTCCTTTCATTCCAAAATGCAAAACGATAGGAATAGATATAGGGAGTAAACGAGAGAGCAGCGGGGAAAAGAATGAAATTATAAATGAAATAATAAAGACTGTGGGAACAATAAGACTTCTGTACAATCCAAGCCTTATTCGGGCTGACGATATTTTATGTGTAAGCAAATTACGGCGAGGATTACTTACATAAAGCCAGAGCCAGCAATTCATAAAACCGGTCAAACACATGTTCCCAACATATATGCCGTAAGGAAGGTACATGCCTGGATCCGAGCCATACTCTGCAAGCAAACCGGAACTAAAAGGAAGTAACACCACAGAAAAAAGAAAACCAAGATTCAGCCAGAGCAGTCCCGATGTATAACCTTTGCCGTACCCGAATATGCGGTGGTGCACCGTCCAATAATGCCCTATCACGCCAAAACTGATAAGAAATCCCAAAAAGATCAGAGCGCGATGGGAAAGATAATCCCACAAACCCGCATCATTAAAGATGTGGTATTCGAGTTTGTCAGGTACTTTTATTTCAATTACAAGCAACGTGATACAAATGGCAAAGACACCATCACTGAAAAAAATAAATCGTTCCATCTGGAACTGGGTCCGTGAGATGTCATGTCTGGCGTGCTGCATAAGCGTGTTTTGAGGTTTAGATGCGAACAGGTATCTATAGGATCATTGGACTTACGGCACTCTGTATGCTGGTAATTTAATAATAAACTTGCTTCCTTCTCCTGCTTTTGTTTCCACATTAATTTCTCCCCAGGTGCTTTGATTATATCATAAGCTAGCGATTTGCCCCAACCCCGTTCATTGCCGAGGGGATCAATCCAAGTTCGCGATTCATGGGATATTGGAGGTTGTTGGCAATTGAATAATAAAATCACTTCCTTGCGCTTCTTTCGTCGCCACCTTTATTTCACCTCCATGTGCCTTTACAATATCATACGCTAAACTTAATCCCAGTCCTGTTCCCTGCCCGGTTGGCTTCGTTGTGAAAAACGGCTGAAATATCTTGTCGACAATATTTTGAGGAATACCATTACCATTGTCACTCACCTCGATCTCTATTTTGTCTTTCAAGTTTTTTGTGGCAACCGTAATTAAAGGCTCATAGCCCATAATTCCCAGCTTTGCCTTTTCACTCACTGCATGAAATGCGTTATTGATCAAATTCAAAATCACCCTACCGATGTCCTGCGGAACCACATTTATTTTCACAATTGTATCCTCAAAATCAGTTTTTATTTCAGCGCTAAAATTCCTGTCTTTTGCTTTCAACCCATGATAGGCCAATCTCAAATATTCGTCGCACAAGATGTTTATGTCCGTTAATTCTTTTTGTCCGCTGCTTACCCTTGAATGTTGAAGCATTCCCTTTATGATCGACTCAGCACGTTTGCCGTGATGATTTATCTTTTCTTCATTGTCGATTACGTCATTCGCAATAGAGCTCACTTCCGCCAAATTACCTTTATCAATTTCTTCTTTCAATTCAAGTAATAATTCCTTATTCACATCAGAAAAGTTATTGACGAAATTTAGCGGATTTTGAATCTCATGTGCAATACCAGCTGTGAGCTGCCCCAGCGACGCCATTTTTTCCGATTGGATCAGTTGTGCTTGTGTAGCTTTCAATTCTGATAAAGCACCTTCTACTTTCTTTTTCTGCTGCTGGAGTAACTGGTTTGCCTTCTTCCGTTGCACACTGTTTCGATAAAAAACAAAACCGATCATAATAACCATTACCAGTCCTGCCATTAATATATATTGCCTGACCAGATTTTGATAGGCGATCTTTCCAGTTTCTGCCTTTCGTTCACGATCTTGCTCGTCTGAAAGAGTTTTTTGTAAGCTCTTCACTCTGTTCGGCCCATATAAAATGTTATTGGTAGTATCAAAAACTTTGCGGAAATAGAGTGCTTTTTTAACATCCTTTGATTCATATACTTCCGCTAACAATCTGCTTGCATCCAATATTGAAGTCTTGTAATTTATTAACTGGGCGTTATCAAGCGCCTTGCTGGCGTAGTATATTGCTGAATCAATCTCGTTTTTTCCCTTAAAGCATGCCGCGATGATTCTGCAGGCGTCCGATGTAGAATATACATCGTTGTTGCCTTCAAAAATTCTGATACTTTCACGTAAATAGCTTAACGCCGTATCTTGCTTTCCCATTCTAAATTGTAGCTGTCCGAAAAACATTAAGAATACGGGGTGCCAAAACTCATTGTGTAAAGTTTGAGTAAACGCTTTGTCCAGATGCGAAAAGGCTGAATCCAATTGCTGGTCTAGCATAAAAACAACTCCAAGATTTACTTCAGTCTGCCATTTCCAAAATTCTGTTTCCGGTTGGGACTTCATGGCTTCATTAATAGAAACCGCCTGCTGATAAAAACCAATGGCTTTCGCGTAGTCATTTAAGTCATAAAATATATTCCCTATCGTCGTCAGGCACATTGATCTTTCCAGTGGCAAGTTTTGTTTTCGCGCCATCTCCAATCCACTAAATCCAAGGTCAAGAGCAGCAGGCATATCTCCATTTGTCTCCAGGATTAAGGCCTTGGAAGATATTGCTCTGATTTCCCCCTTGGTGAAATGAATTTCTTTTGCAAGTTCAATTGCCTTATCAGCATACATTAAAGCCGAATCAGAATTATGGAAATTGTATGCAAAAGACAAGTCGCACATCGCCAGTATACGGCTTGTATCATCTCTTGCGATGAGCAAGTGATGTCTCATGCTATCTAATCTTTCTTTCTGAGAAGAAGCAATAATGCAAATAAATGCAGACAGGAACGACACAATAAATGTTTTTCTCATCAGATTATTTGAACAGGTAATTGAATTATAAACTCGCTTCCTTCATTTTCTGCCGTTTCAACTCTCAGGCCATATAAAATTCCCACTGGATTCGGTCAGGGTCTTTAAATGCCACATATAATTTTCGCAATCCTTCGTCGAGTTTTACGCCAGTATTTTCAACGCCTGCGTCAGCAAGTCCTTTTGCAAATCGGCGAAGTTCCTGTTCACTTTCGCAGGTCATTGCAATATGATCAAGTCCTACTTCAAACGGGCTGAACGCCGAATACTTTTTATCCCGCGGGTCAGCTTTTTTAAAGGCAATGAAAACATTCCCACAGGCAAAAATGATAAGATCGGGTCTGTCGACGACAAGCGGAAAGCCAATAATGTCGTGGTAAAATTTTTTAGTAATATTAAAATCAATGGATCGAAGACCAATATGATGAATACCTGAAGTCTTAGGAATGATAGCCACAGTCTTAATTTTGATTTTATGAATATACTCCGCCCATCTGATATTTTAAAGATAGCAGAATTTGTATTGCGACTCCAGCAGACGCAGGCAACGCCATTCACTGGTGTAAATGCTCCAAAAAGATCCTGGCAAATATCACAACACTTAACGTTAAAATGATCCAGCCAAAAGCTGGTTTTAATTGCTTGTCGGGAATAAAACGTATCGCCCAGGTCCCGATCAAAATACCAAGTATAGCCAGGGCTGCAAGGATCGAAAGAAAAATAAAATTCAATGAACCTGCAATTTCAAGGTTACCAAGTATACCCACAAGGCAATTGATGGTGATGATCACAAGGCTGGTCCCTATCGCTCTTTTCATCGGAAGTCCCGCAAACAAAACGAGCGAGGGAACAATAATGAATCCTCCGCCAATGCCCATGAATCCTGTTATTGCGCCGGTAATACACCCTTGCAGGATGAGCCGGGAGTAGCTCAACCTTTGTCGGGGGGTGTAACTTCTTCTCCTGACCATTGACCAGCCTGCGATCAGCATGACAATTGAAAATATGATCATGATGAACAGAGATTTTGACAACACCCATGAGTCAGTTCGTAAGATTGTCGAAGGGATCAATCCAAGTAACCAGTGGCGGGTGATAAACAGCACGATCACGGACGGAATCCCAAACAAGAAAACTGTTTTGTAGTCAATATTGCGCATGCGGTAATGATCAATGCTTCCTGAAATGGCCGTAAGACCAACGATAAATAGAGAATACGTAGTGGCAACAACCGGATCAATACCAAAGAAAAAAACCAACAGAGGGATTGTAAGGATAGACCCACCGCCCCCTATAAGACCCAATGAAAAGCCAATAAGCATGCATAAGCAATAGCCAGCCAGTTGTATCATGTTTCAAAACCACGGTTTATATGATTATTGCGATTCACGGGATACTGGAGGTTGTTGGCAATTGAATAATAAAATCACTTCCTTGCCCCTCTTTCGTCGCCACCTTTATTTCACCCCCATGTGCTTTTACAATATCATAAGCAAGACTCAATCCTAATCCCGTTCCCTGGCCTGTTGGTTTGGTGGTGAAGAACGGTTGAAATATTTTGTCTACTATTTCTTGCGGAATACCGTTTCCGTTATCCGTTACATGTATCGCAACCTTGCCATTTTCCTTTGCAGTACTTACTCTAACTGCGGGCTCATGCCCTAACCCCTCAACCTTCCGTCTTTCATTTACGGCATAAAAAGCATTATTGATCAAATTGAGAATGACTCTTCCGATCTCCTGCGGTACTATATTTATTTTTTCGATGGATGGATCGAAATCCGTCTCAATGTTCGCATTGAACGATTTATCTTTTGCACGAAGACCATGATATGCCAGTCTCAAATATTCATCACACAATACATTGATATCCGTTAATTCTTTTTGCCCGCTGCTTGTTCTGGAATGCTGCAACATTCCTTTTACAATTGCATCGGCTCTCTTTCCATGATGATTTATTTTTTCCTGGTTTTTCATGACATCATCAGCGATCGATCTGACCTCATCAAAATTTCCTTTGTCGATCTCAGCTTTCATATCAGCAAGTAGCTCCTTATTCACCTCGGAGAAATTATTGACGAAGTTCAACGGGTTTTGAATTTCATGTGCAATGCCTGCCGTCAGTTCTCCAAGCGAAGCCATTTTTTCTGATTGGATCAGCTGGGCCTGGGTGGATCGAAGATTTTGCAACGCTTCATTTAACTCATTCGTTCTTTCACGTACCTGTTTCTCAAGCTCATTGTTCTTTATAATTGTACTTGCGGTTGGCATGTAATCTTCACCCTGCAACCTGTAGTCAGGGCTTGAGCCGTGGACATGAGCAATCATCCATTTATTATTTTCATACTTCAGTATAGTTGTGTTTCTTAACTGCTCTTTCTGCATGCTGTTATTTATTTCCTGGTGCCACATTACTTCACATTCAACCCACGCCGTGTTACCAAAAACCGTAAGCTTCTTCCAAAGAAATTCTATTTTAAAAGGGTTGGGGAATTGCTTAACGCCTTTTTGGTTGATTTCTTTATAAGCTGCCTTATTTTCCGCTCTTTCATTTAAACCAGTTCCGAAGAATGTGACATTAGGGTCGCAAAGTGTAAATCTTGTATCAAGATCTCGTGCCGCAAGTGCATCCCAAAACAAATCATGGACTGACATTATCGCTTTTTCAACTTCAGGAAGATCAGCCATTTCCGTGGTATTAATTTTTAAAAATTCGTTCATTAAAATGTAATCACAAATTCCGAACCCTCGCCGTCTTTCGTTTCGACCTTTATTTCACCGCCATGGGCTTTTACGATGTCATAGGCAAGACTCAATCCCAACCCCGTTCCCTGCCCTGTTGGTTTTGTTGTAAAGAACGGTTGAAATATTTTATCGACAATGCTCAGCGGAACACCGCCCCCATTGTCAATGATCCTTATTTCAACCTGCCTGCCGGCAGGCAAGGCACTCCAACCCTTTGAAGTGGGATGAATCGAACTTGTCGTAACCGTAACCGTTGGTTGGTAATCGCTGCTACTTTGCTTTCCCCTTTCACTAACAGCATAAAATGCGTTATTAATCAAATTAAGGATCACTCTTCCAATTTCCTGTGGCACTATGTTTATCTTTCCAATCGACGGATCGAAGTCAGTTTCAAATTTTGCATTGAAAGTTTTATCTTTTGCCCGTAGCCCATGATACGCTAATCTTAAATACTCATCACACAAAGCATTGATATCGGTTAATTCTTTTTGTCCGCTACTTGTCCTGGAATGTTGCAACATACCCTTTACAATAGCATCTGCCCTCCTGCCGTGGTTATTTATTTTATCTTCATTGTCTTTGATACTGTTTGCTATTTCCAGCGCCTGCTGAGTGTTGCCCGAGGTTAGTTCAGCTTTTAATTCATCAACCAATTCCTTATTAATGTCAGAAAAATTATTGACAAAGTTTAATGGGTTCTGTATTTCATGCGCGATGCCAGCAGTTAATTCACCTAATGATGCCATTTTCTCTGATTGAATAAGCTGCTTCTGTGTTTCCTTTAAGCTCAACAAAGTTGACTCGAGTTCAGCCTTTTGCTTTGACAGAAGAAGGTTGGCTGTTTTACGGTGCCTGCTATTTCGCCACAGCAAAAGGGCTATAAGTAAAAAGATCAGGAGTCCCCCAAGCAATGAATACATTCTCCACTGAGCGCGGTACTCTTTTTTTGCCGTTTCGATCTGTTGATGGCGTTGCTCTTCATCAAAATCAATATTCTGAAACTGCTGCGCCTGTTTGTCATTAAATAAACTGTCTTTGATGTTAATGATCAGGGCCTGGTATTTTACAGTGCTGTCATTATTGCCAATGGTACGGTAATAGCCGGCGAGTGCAGTATAAGAACGCAATAACAAATCCGGAGCATTCATGTAAAGAGCTGTCGAAAGTCCCTCTTTTATATATGCTATGGCCGAATCTTTTTTGCCAATGCCTGTATAATAGTCGGCAAGTAATAGGTTGCTGGCTACAATTCCCCTGAAATAACCTTGCTCTTTGCTTGCCACTAAAGACTTTCTGTAGTACTCATTGGCCAAAGAAATATTTCCCATTGCTGCATAAGTGCGCCCGGTATTTAACAGTATACTTCCGAGATATTGTTTATACCCCGCTTGCATCACCAGGTCGTTTGCACGCTTTATACTTATGAGCGCAGAATCGTTTTTTTTTAGGTGCAGATAGATGCGGTTGATGGTCTGGTTAACAATGCTCCGCACAACTATATTACCAGATTGATCCGCCAGTTCCCTGGCCAACAAATGATGATACCAGGATTTTTCATAATTGTTTGAGTTTGCATATAAGATCCCCAGGTTTTGCTCGATGAAGGCTATTGCATTAAGTCGCTGCAAATGCGGGGTGGCCGTGCGATAAAATAGCGCGTCATCACCTGGAAAATTTCCGACCAGTACGTTCCGTTCAATTTTGGGATCGTCCATGATTGCCAGTGCGGATAAAAAAATTTGCAAAGACCTTGGATAATTACCCTTGTTCAGATAGGCATATCCTATTTCCTGTAACGCGCTTCCTTCATCTAATTTTAGCTTTAGCATCCGCGCAAATTCCAGTGATATCTCGGAATAATGATAAGCGCTGTCAGGATTTAGTTCAGCGTAGCTCCTGGCTATGGCTCTTACTCGTATCAATTTAAGAGTGTCATTTTGCTCGATGCTTGATTGCTGTACAAGGCTATCGATGTTTATGCGTTGTGCAGCTGCAAAAATCGGCAGTACAACCACTACAAAAATTTTTAAACGGCCATTGAGCATGATCAGATTTATGACACGGGTAATTGAATAACAAACTCGCTTCCTTCACCTTCCTTCGTCTCCACCTTTATTTCGCCACCGTGGGATTTCACAATATCATACGCCAAACTCAAACCCAATCCCGTTCCTTGTCCTGTTGGTTTCGTAGTAAAGAATGGCTGAAATATTTTATCTACTACTTTTTGCTGTATGCCATTCCCGTTGTCTTTCACCTTGATCTCTACTTTACCGTTGTGTTTGGCAGTACTTAAAATGACCGCGGGTTGATACCCGTTAGGATTTTGCTTTTGCTTTTCGCTCACTGCATAAAAAGCATTGTTGAGAAGATTAACGATCACCCTGCCTATCTCTTGTGGAACGATATCCATTCTGCCAATGCTGTTATCGAAAACTGTTTCGAGCGTTGGTTTAAATGTGTTGTCCTTGACACGAAGGCCATGATAGCTTAACCGGAGGTATTCGTCGGCGAGTGCATTGATATCACTTAATTCCTTTTTCCCTGCATTTGAGTGTGAGTGCTGCAGCATGCCTTTCACGATAGCGTCGGCCCGTTTACCGTGATGAATGATCTTTTCTTCATTTTCTTTAATGGTGCTTAAGATTGTTTTTACTTCCTCTGTATTTCCATTCGTCAATTCACGTTTGGCCTCTTCGACAAGTTCACTGTTTACATCAGAAAAATTATTCACGAAATTCAACGGGTTTTGGATCTCATGCGCAATGCCAGCGGTCAATTCACCAAGGCTGGCCATTTTTTCCGATTGAACGAGTTGCGCCTGGGTCGTTTTTAAATTCATCAGTGTTGCCTCCAAAACTTTATTCGCTTTTTGTTTTTGCCTGTTGTTGCGGTAAAGAATGAATGCTATCAAAAGAAAAACAGCCAGCCCGGCAAGCAGTGCGTACTGTGTCATTTTATTTTTGTACGCTGTTTTTGCAGATTCAATTTGCTGCTGTCGTTGCACAGCATCAAAATCTATATTCTGAAATTGCTGAACCTGCTTTGCATTAAACACGCTGTCGTTTAAGTTAATGATCAAAGATTGGTACTTTACCAGGCTATCATTATTTCCCGCAGACTGGTAATATCTTGCAAACGCTCTATAGGATCTTAACAGAAGATTGGGAGCTTTTATATAATGCGCAATGGGCAAAGCCCTTCGCATATAAAAAAGTGATGAATCCGCCTGGCCTGTTTTTTCAAA
>Ga0070684_100001468_pt1 | contig 17003 bp, 14 predicted proteins | sample KBSC723LmetaG_FD_65653 | JGI IMG/M metagenome (GOLD analysis project Ga0070684, IMG submission 65653) | Corn rhizosphere microbial communities from Kellogg Biological Station, Michigan, USA - KBS C7.2-3L metaG | ecosystem: Host-associated > Plants > Roots > Rhizosphere ...
GGGTGGGTGTTCGCGAACGAGGACGGCGGGCTGCTCGGGCCATGCGCGCTCCGCGTCCCGCTGCGGCGGGTGCTGAAGCGCGCCGGGATCACCAAGCGGGTCAGCGTCCACGGGCTGCGGCGCACCTTCAACAACCTGAGCCGCCAGGTCGCCGGCGTCATCGTCACGCGCGCCATCACGGGGCACGTGACGGAGGAGATGACGGAGCATTACAGCCACGTCGACCGCGCGGAGAAGCTGCGCGCGGCTGACCAGGTCGTGGCGCTCGCCGGCCTTCGCGGGTCGGCGAACGACAACTCCGTCGCGCCCCTCACCCGCCCGCCTGCGGCCGGCGACCTCTCCCCCTCCGGGGGCGAGGTGAAGATCCCGCCGCCAAGTGGGGGATCAGGTGGGGGACTCAACTGATCGCCCATGCCGACCACCTTCGCCCCGACCCCGCCCGGCTCCGGCAACCGCCGGAGTGTTCTAGAGAATTTCTTGTGCGGTCGGGGAGAGTCGAACTCCCACAATCGTAAGATCACCAGAACCTGAATCTGGCGCGTCTACCAGTTCCGCCACGACCGCAGCGGGGGGTGAGACTAGGAAACCGGCGGGCGAAAAGCAAGGTCGACGCGGTGGTACTCTGTCGATCTATGCGTCGCTGGCTGATGGGGGTCGGGGTCGTGGTCGCGCTGGGGGAACTGGCGTGTGGCTCGGGATCGAACCCGCCGGCGTCGGGGCAGGGGGGAAGCGGATCGCTCGGCGTGGCTGGCACCACCGGCGGGGGCGGCAGCGGCATCGGCGGGCAGGGCGGGTCCTGTCCGCCTAGCCAGGTCACTGACCTGCCGGCTGGGATCAACCTCAACAACGAATGTCCGTACGTCGGCGCGAACACGGCCGGCTGCGGCGCAAGCACCTTCGAGTACAACTGCCCGGACCCGCTCGGGTTCGCCGTCCCGCCCGAAGGTGGATGCGTTCACCCGACGTCGGGCACCGACATCATGCTGCGCTGGTGTTGCACGAGCGCCCTGTGCAGCCATTTCCCGACGCGCGACTCGCTCTGCGATTGCCAGTCGCAGAACCGCTACGACTACAACTGCGCGCCCGGTGCGACGGCGGCCGCCACCTGCATCCTAAACATCACGAGCGGCGACTTCTGCTGCCCCTTCAACTGATCGACGCTCAGAAGCGCTTGAGCACGATGCCGGCGAGCTTCGTGAGCTGCGCCTGCGCGTTCTTGCTCGCAGGGATGCCCAGCACGAAGACCAGCGAGCCCCGCCGGACAGCGATCGTCGCGAACGGCGGGCCGCCCGGCGGATAGAAGACGTCCAGCTCGACGCCGCCGGTCGCGGACGACTTGCCTGCGTAGACGCTGTAGGTACCGGCGCCCGCATCCTGGACGTTCGCGGTCGGCTTGCCTGTGTTCGCGACGCCCGCGTTGCGGTTGTCTGGTCCTACGCTGTGCCCCCGAGGGGCCCGTAGGACGAGCTTGCATATTGCGTCGTTCGAGTTGAACGGAGCGGCGCAAGTGCCACGTTTGTTTCGTATCGTCGGCCGGCAATCGGCGGAGGTTGGCGGGTGGGCCCAGGCGCAGACAGCGACGCAGCGGACGTGGTGTTGATCGTCGACGACGACGACGACATTCGCGAGACTGTCCAGCTCGCGCTGCAGATGGACAATCACAGCACGGCCCTCGCCGCTGACGGCAGCGAGGCGCTGGACTGGCTGGGCCGGCATCGGCCGCCTTGCCTGATCCTGCTCGACTTAATGATGCCGTTCGTCGACGGCTGGCAGGTGATCGATCGGCTGCGGCAAGACGATCGCCTCGCCCGCGTACCGATCGTGGTCATCACGGCCTTCAACCGCGACCTGGGCAGCGCGGCCGAGCTCCCGATCCTGCGCAAGCCGGTCGAGCTCGGTGATCTGCTGAACATCACGAACAGCTACGGCTGCGTGGGATGACCGCGACGCAGCAATCGTTTGTCGACGATCCGCAGTTCCTGCGGCACGTCCTGGATGCGTCGCGCCTCCTGGTCCTGGTCGTCGACCCGCATGGCACGATCGAGTTCGCGAACCGCGCCGTCTACAAGACGACCGGCCTCGCTCCGGCTGCCTGTCAGCGCCCGGTCTGGGAGCTGACGACGTTTCCCGTCGAGCGCGACCTGCTCCGAGCCGGCTTCAGCCCGTTCAGACCAGAGGCTTTTCCGTCGGGCGTGATCTTTCACGTGCAGGGCGGTAAGGCGTCGCGGCTGGTCGATTGGGATGTCCGTCTGCTCGGCGCGCACCGGGTCGCGGGGCTCGTGGTGATGACCGGCGTCGATGTGACGGATCGGATCGCCAGCCAGCAGCGGCTGCGCGAGACGGAGGAGTTCCAGCGCCGGGTCCTCGATCGGCTGCCGGCCATCGTCTGGACCACGGACCGAGATATGCGGACGACGTTCAGCGCCGGCGGCGGGCTGGCGGCGCTGGGGCTGGCGTCGGGCGAAGTGGCGCTGATGGGAACACCGGTCTCCAGCTACTTTCAGACCGACGATCCCACCCACCCCGGGATCGCCTCTCACCTGCGCGCGCTGCGGGGAGAGTCCTGCGTCTTCGAGATGAATTGGTTCGGGCGGCACTTTCACTCGCGCATCGAGCCGCTGCGCGATCAGCGCGACGACATCGTCGGCGCGATCGGGCTTGCCTTCGACATGACGGAGCAGGCTCGCACGGCCGAGGCGCTGAAGTCGAGCGAGGCGCACCTGCGCCGGTTGGTCGAGGCCAACGTCATCGGCATCTTCTTCTTCGAGGAGCACGGGCGCGTCACGCAGGCGAACCAATCGTTCCTGGAGCTGGTCGGCTACTCACGTGACGAGATGCTGGCGGGCAGCGTGTCCTGGCGGGCGATGACGCCTCCGGAGTTTCGCGCGTATGACGATCAGGCCATCGCGGAGCTCAAGAGCACCGGTCGCTGCACCAGCTACGAGAAGGCGTACGTCACGAAGGACGGCACGCGCGTGCCGGTGCTGGTGGGCGGCGCCGCGTTCGACAACGTCCCCGAAGGCGGCAGTCGCGAGAACGCGCCGCTCGCCGGGGTGGCGTTCATCGTCGATCTGCGCGAGCAGGTTCGGCTGCGGCAGGCCCTGGATCGGCTGCTGCACCGCGAGCAGCGCGCCCGGGCGGAGACCGAGCTGGCGAACGCCCGACTCGTCCAGGTGGTCGAAGGAAGCAAGCGGCTATCTCGGACGATGAACGCCCGCGAAACGCTGGATACGCTGGCCTCGGTGATGGTCCCCGGCCTGGCCGACTGGAGCTATGTCGTTCACCGGGGCTGGGACGGTACCGCGCTGGTGGCCTCGGCGACCGACGATCCGCACAAGCAGCCGCTGCTGCGCGCATTGCACCAGTGCATGCCCGATCCCGACGCTCCCGAGGGAGCGCCCCGCGTATTGCGAACAGGCGAGCCGGCGCTCTACGAGGACGTCACGGAAGCGCAGCTGATGCCGGACGCGCCGGGCGGGCCGGTGGTCGGGACGCGCGATCCCGACCACCTGCGCGTCTTGCGCACGCTCGGGATGAAGTCTCTGCTATGCGTGCCGATCGGCGGGCGCACCGGCGTCGAGGGGGTGATCATGCTGGTCGCGAGCGGCGATCCCCATCGCTACGCCCCCGAGGACGTCGTGCTGGCGCGCGATCTCGCGGCGCGGGCGGCGGTCAGCCTCGAAAACGGCCGCCTGCTGTCGGAGGCGCTGGATGCCGTCCGCGCGCGCGACGAGTTCCTGGCCGTCGCCGCTCATGAGCTCCGCACGCCGCTGACGTCCCTGCTACTGCACGTCCAGATCCTGTCCCGGGCGCTCGAGCACGAGAAGCCCACCGACGGCCGGTCCGCTCGCAGCGCGGCCGCCGCGCAGAGCCAGGCTCGCCGCCTGTCAGTCCTGGTCGACGGGCTGCTCGACGTCTCGCGCCTGGGCAGCAATCGGCTCGCGTTACGCCTCGAGGAGACCAAGCTGGACGAGCTCGTCGACAGCGTGGTGTCGACGATGGCGCCCGACTTTCGCCGGGCCGGCTGCGATGTCACCGTGGCGGTTCCATCTGACGTCGCCGTGAAATGGGATCGACTGCGCATCGAACAGGTCCTCACGAACCTGCTGAGCAACGCGATGAAGTTCGGCGCCGGCAGCCCGATCGAGGTGCGCGTGGAGGTCACCGATGACCACGTGGAGATCACGGTGCGCGACTACGGTATCGGGATCTCCGAGGAAGATCAGGCGCGGATCTTCGGGCGGTTCGAGCGCGCGGTCTCGACGCGGAACTTCGGCGGGCTCGGTCTCGGGCTCTTTATCAGCGCCCAGATCGTTCGTGCGCATCAGGGGTCGTTGCGCGTCGAGAGCGAACCGGGCAGCGGCGCCTGCTTCATCGTGCGTCTGCCGCGCGGCGCGCAGCCGTCACAGGTGACGTCGGACGCCGAGTTGCTGCACTGACCTGCCGGTCCCGGTCGTGCTACGACTGGCCCCATGATCGATCACACCGGCGTCAGCATCACGGATCCTGTCCGTGCGCGTCGCTTCTACGAGCAGGCGCTCGCGCCGCTCGGCTACAAGGTGTTGATGGTGGTGCCGGTCGAGTTCACGGGCGGCGTGATGGTGCTGGGGATGGGCGTGCCGCCGAAGCCCGATTTCTGGCTGCACGAGGGCACGCCGCAGAAGCCGCACGTCCACATCGCGTTCCGCGCCGACAACCGCGCGGCGGTCGACGCGTTCTACGCGGCGGCGATCGCGGCGGGTGGCAAGGACAACGGCTCGCCCGGCCCGCGCCCCCACTACCACAAGGACTATTACGGCGCCTTCGTGCTGGATCCCGACGGCCACAACATCGAAGCCTGCTGCCACACGCCGGCCGGCTAACGGGTTAAGATGCCCGCATCGTCGTGATGCCGCGAAAGTTTGCAGCGGCGCTGGCGGCGCTGGGCCTCCTGTCGGTGGTGTCATCCTGCCGGCGGACCTTACCGATGAGCGGGTCGGACGCGGGCACCGACGGCGAGCCCTCGATCGGCGACGGCCCGCGGGCGGAAGGTCCAGTCGTCGACGCGCCCATCGTTGACGCGCCGGCTGTCGATGCCCTGATCGTCGACGCGCCTGTCATCGATTCGCCCGTCGCCGATGCGGCGGTGGACGCCAGCGACGACGCCGCCGCCGACGCAGGTCTCGACACTTCGGCCGATGCCGGCCCGGCAATCTGTCCGGTGGGCGTCGCGCCGGTCGACGTGTGCGGCTGCGGCTGCTGTGGCGGCGTCGCCGAAACGAGAACCTGCTACTACCCGTCGCGCGGCGAGACGCGCGACGCGATCCCGAACCCGATCCCAGCACCGCAGGAGTGTGCGCTGGTCGGGTGCACCGAGGGCTGGCGCCACATCTGCTGCGCCGACCCGGGCCCGGACCTGTCGCTGCCCACGATCTGCGGGATCGACACGTCGATCGAGGACCTGCCGCGCTTCACGATCACGCGCCGCGACGGCCCCACCTGCACGACGCTGGAGCTGGGCGGCACCGCCGCGATTCTTCCGATCACCGGGCCGCCCGGGAGGACGAACGCGAACGCCTGGCGCGCGCCCTGTGATGGTTCGGGGGCGCGCGTGAGCGCCATCGGCGGGCTGGGCAAGGTCACGCCGGGGACGTCGGGCACGCTGCTGCCGTTCCCGCGCTACGACGTGCACGTCGTGCTGTTCTTCGACGCCGGCAGCGGCGTGGCCGACGCCGTGCACATCGACCACGACGAGGTCGCGATCGCGGCCGCGTGCACGGGCGACGTCTGTCCGGCGTGCGGCGACGAGTGCGTGTTCGACACGACGTACACGTACAGCTACGAGACCGGCCAGCTCGCGCCGTTCGGCGATCGCGTCATCCTCGCGCCGCCCGCTTCGTTCACGCACGTGCACGTGCCGCCGGTCGCGCCGCCCGTGGGCGACACGTGCCAGCCCGCGCTGCCGGCTTGCGGGCGGGCTGGCGTGGACGTCAGCGACGTCATGGCCGCGTTCCGCGATCCGGACGTGCAGACCGCGTTCGCGCAGACGACGGGCGAGCTCTCGACGCTCTTCTTCGGCGTCGACACGCGGCCCAGCGGGGGCGAGATCCTCATGATCGGTCGCAAGGACGGCGGCGGTTTCCCGGTGGGCGCGCCGTGTCCGGCGGGTGTGGACGCGGCGTGCAGGCCGATCCCCGCCGGCGTCAGTCGCCTCGTCTCGGTGTTGCGGGCGCTGGATCAGCAGCAGCTCGCCGATCCGACCTGCGGCTTCTCGCACCTCTGATCGTCCGACCCGACCCGGGGATCAAAAGATCGCCCGATCAGCTGGTGCCGCTCACCGGGTCACTTCACGGCGAGAAGGTCGACCTTCTCGATCTTCGGCGGTTCGGCGAGCAGCTCGGGCGCCTTCGCCATCAGCGCGGCGGCGATGCGACCGTTCAGGTGCGCCTCGCGTCCTTGCTCCCCCTCGAACGCGTCGAAGATGCCGAAGGTGGACGGGCCGAAACGCAGCGCATACCAGACCGTCGTCTCGCGCTCCTCGCGGGCGAGCGCGAGCGCTCCCTCCAGCAACTTCGCGACCTCCGCTTCCTTCCCGGGCTTTGCCTGCAGACGAGCGAACAATCCGATTTTGACCATGGCAGGATCCTTTCCGCCCGCGCACACGGCGGGGCGCGGCCAACGTAAGACCGCCATGCCGCAGAGCCAGGGCCTTTCTTTGCGCTCGGATCATTCGTGACCGCGCCAGGCGCTCGGCCGAACGCGTGCCATGATCCGCCGCATGTCCGTTCCAGTCCGTACGGCTCTGGTCACCGGCGCGAATCGTGGGCTCGGCCTGGAGACCGCGCGCCAGCTCGCCGCCGGCGGCATGCACGTCATTGTCACCAGTCGGGAGGCGGCCGCCGCGCGTGACGCCGCAGCGGCGCTCGCGAAGGCGAAGCCCGCCGGGCCGATCACCGCGCTGCCGGTCCCGCTCGACGTCGGCGACCCCGCCCAGATCACCGCCGCAGCGGAGCACCTGCGCGCCGCCGGCACCGCGATCGACGTGCTGGTCAACAACGCCGGCATCTCGATGCACGGCTTCGACGCGGAGGTCGCGCGCGGGACGCTGGAGGTGAACTTCTTCGGCGCCCTGCGCGTGACGGAGGCGCTGCTGCCGCTCATCCCCGCCGGCGGCACGATCGTGATGGTGTCCAGCGGCATGGGCGAGCTGTCTGGCCTCGACGACGACGGGCTGCGCGCCCGCTTCACGGATCCGAAGCTGACGCGCGATGCGCTCGTCGCGCTCGCGCAGGAGTTCGTCGCCGACGTCGCGGCCCGCCGCCACCGCGAGCGCGGCTGGCCGTCGTCGGCCTACAGCGTCTCGAAGATCGCGCTGAACGCGCTGGTGCGCGTCTGGGCGCCCGCGCTGGCCGCGCGCCGAATCATCATCAACGCGGTCTGCCCGGGCTGGGTGCGCACCGACATGGGCGGGCGGGGCGCGAGCCGCAGCGTCGAGAAGGGCGCCGCCTCGATCGTCTGGGCGGCGACCCGCATCGGCGAGCCGACCGGCGGCTTCTTCCGCGACGGCCGCCGCATCGACTGGTGATCGGCTAGCTAGCCGCACATGCCGGCGTTGCACGCGGCGCCGTTGCACAGCTGGCCCGCGCAGCAGATCTGCCCGGGCGCGCCGCAGCCGTTGCCGGGCGCGCAGATCGGCGTGCACGTCAGCGTGGTCGCGTCGCACTGGTTCGGGCTGGCGCCGCACGACTCCGCGTCGGGCCCGGTCTGGCAAGGGTCGCCCTTCTTGCCGAAGGCGACGCAGAGGCCCGCGGCGTCGCAAACGCCGGCGAGACACTCGTCCGGTTGCCCGTGGTCCCCCGCGCAGGGCTGGCCGACCGCCGGCAACAGGAGGCACGTGTTCGCCGTGCCGCAATAGGTGCCGGGCCCGCACTCGCCGACGCCTGGCGTGCACGCATCGCCGATGTGCTTGGGGGCCTGGCACGTCCCCGGCGCGGTTCCGGTCAAGCCGCCGCAGACGCTGCTGCGGCAATCGCTGTCGTAGTTGCACGGTCCGCCGGCGGCGGGGGCCTGGCACGTGCCGGTGCCGGTCAGGATCGGGCCGCTCGCGTCCGCGCAGGTGAGCGCCCCTTCGTCTCCGACACAGTCAGCGATGCTGGTGCAGGCCTTTCCGATCGACACCGGTTGCGGCGTGATCTGCCCGGGGACGCACCTCCCGGTGCAGCCCTGCAGGGTCGTGGAGCAGATCATTCCTGGGGCGCACTCCTGCGCGCCCATCGGCAGCGATGGGTAACAGACGCCGTCCAAGGCGACGGTGCCGGTGAACACCTTCCGGCAGTTCGTCGACGCGTTCGCGTTCTGCCAGCAGTCGAAGCCGACGAAGTCCGCGACACACGCGGTCGCGGCGTCGGCGTCGAAGGTCACGTGCGCCGCGCCGATGATGGTCCCCGCCACGTTGCAGAAGTCCAGCGCCTGGATCGCGGCAGTGTACGCCTCGCGCGATCCACCTTCGCATGCGTACGCCCGATTGACGGTCTCGTTGAGAATCCTCATGCAGAAGGACGGGACGTCGCTGACCGGCCCCGACTCGGCAGGCCTGCTCGAACAGCCCAGCGCGACGGCGGCGAACCCGACGACGATCCCGAACCCCTTCGACATGCCGCTCATGTGTGCGCCGCCGATTGTACTACCGCGCCTGATCGGGCGGGCGCAGACCGCGCGGGACGACGCGCTTCTCGACGGCGCCCAGCAGCGCCTCGAGGCCGACCGCCATCAACGCCGCCGGGACCGCGCCCTGCAGGATCAGGCCGAAGTCGTTCAGGCGGATGCCGGTGAGGATCGGCTGGCCGAAGCCGCCCGCGCCGACGAGCGCGCCGACCGTGGCGGTCCCGACGGCGATCACCGCGGACGTCTTGATGCCCGCGACGATGTACGGCAGCGCGAGCGGCAGCTCGACGAGGCGCAGCCGCGCGCGCGGGGGCAAGCCCAGCGCGCGCGCCGAGATCTCGAGCGGCTCCGGGATGCCGACCAGGCCCGCGTGGGTGTTGCGGACGATCGGCAGCAGGCCGTAGAGAAAAAGCGCCGCGATCACCGGCGGCGAGCCGATGCCGAGCAGCGGGATCAGCAGGACCAGCAGCGCCAGCGACGGGATCGTCTGCAGCAGGCCCGCCGCGCCGACCACGTAGCGGCCGAGCCGCGGCAGCCGCGCTGCGATGATCCCCAGCGGCACCGCGAGCGCGATCGCCGCCAGCAGCGACAGCAGGACCAGCGCGCTGTGCTCGCCGGCGCGCGCCGCGATCGACGACAGCGGGTGCTGGCGTGGCGCGCCGATCGCCTTGTCGCTGACGTTCGCGGCGACGAAGTCGATCGCGACCTCGCTCTCCGCGACGCCCGCCATCTTCGTGCGCTCGTTGAGACCGATCATCGTCGGGTTGTCGAGCCTGCCTTCCAGGCGCTCGAACGCGGCGACGGCTGCGGGCGCGCGCGCCGCCAGGTCAGCGCGATAGACCAGCAGCGCCTCGTAGGTCGCGAAGAAGTGCCGGTCGTCCTCGAGCACGCGCAGCTTGTAGGCGTGGATCTCGGGGTCGGTCGTGTAGACGTCGGTGACGTCGGCGCCGCCGCTGGCGATCGCGCGGTACGCGAGGTCGTGGTCCATGCCGCGCGCCTCGTGGTGCAGGCCGTAGCGCGCGCGCAGCCCGGGCCAGCCGTCGCCGCGGTTCATGACCTCGTTGCTGAACACCAGGCGCAGCTCGGGGTGGGCGGCCAGATCCGAGACGCGGCGGATGCCCAGCGCGGCGGCGCGCGCCTCGGTCATCGCGAGCGCGTAGCTGTTGTCGAAGCCGAGCGGCTTCGTCGCGCGCAGGCCGTGCGCCGCCAGCACGTCGGCCAGCGGACGGTCAGCCACCTCCTTGCGCAGGATCTCCTTGGTCAGTGTCCCGGTGTACTCGGGATAGACGTCGACGGCGCCGGTCTCAAGCGCGCGGAACACGACCTCGGTGCCGCCGAGCTGGCGGCGGTGCTCGACGGGGACGCCCGCGCCGCGCACCAGCGCCGCGACCATCTCGCCGAGGATCACCGACTCGGTGAAGCTCTTGGAAGCGACGACGACAGGGCGGCCCGACGCCTGGCAGCCGGCCGCGGCGCCGACGAGGCCCGCGAGCAGCGCGCCCCGCAGCGTGCGATTCATCTCCGCGTCTCGGCCGCCGCGGCGAGCCCGCCGTTGCCGGTCGCGAGGAACGCCGTGACGAACGGATCCGCGGGCGCGGAGGCCAGCGTCGCCATCGGTCCCTGCTGCACGACGCGCCCGGCGCGCATCAGCACGACGACGTCCGCGAGGTGCGCGGCCTCGCCGACGTCGTGGGTCACGACGATCACCGTCTTCGCGAACGACCGGAAGATCGCGCGCAGGTCGTCACGCAGCTCGGTGCGCACCAGCGGATCCAGCGCGGACAGCGGCTCGTCCAGCAGCAGCATCTCTGGATCCAGCAGCAGCGCGCGCATGATCGCGACGCGCTGGACCTGGCCGCCTGACAGCTCGTTGGGGTAGCGCGCGAGCGCGTCGGTCGGGAAGCGCGTCAGCGCCGCCAGCTCGTCCAGCCGTTTCGCGGCGCGCGCCGGATCCCAGCGCAGGTGGCGGGCCATCAGCGTGACGTTCTCGGCGGCGGTCAGGTGCGGGAAGAGGCCGCCGTCCTGGATGACGTAGCCGACGCGCCGGCGCAGCGCCTCGATGTCCTCCGCCGCCAGCGGCCGTCCGTCGATGGTGATCTCGCCGGCGTCCGGCGACACCAGCGCGACCAGCAGGCGCAGCACCGTCGACTTCCCGCAGCCCGACGGGCCCAGCAGCGCGGTCGTCCGCCCCGACGCGAACGTCAGGTCGATGCCGTCGACAGCCGCGCCCGTCCCGTAGCGTTTGGTGACGTTCGCGAGCCGCAGCTCCATCGCGCGTCAGTCTAGACCCAATCCCTGCTCGCGGCGCGCGCCGCGTTCAGGGCGCGAGGACGGCGATCAGCTTGTGCACGTCGACCGGCTTCACCAGGTGGGCGGCGAAGCCCGCCCGCCGGCTCGCCTCCGAGTCCGCGGGCTGACCGTAGCCGGTCACGGCGATCAGCTTGATCGCCGCGTACTGCGCGCGCAGCCGCTCGCCCAGATCGCGGCCGTTCATGTCGGGCAGGCCCACGTCCAGCAGCGCGACCTCGGGCGTGAACGACGCGAGCTGCAGCAGCGCGTCGGCACCGGTGAAGGCGACCGCCACCTCGTGGCCCATCAACCGCAGCGCGGTGCCCATCAGCGTCGCCACGTCGTGGTTGTCGTCGACGATCAGGATCTTGCGGCCGACGCCGCCCGCGGCCTTCGCGCGGGCCCGGACGTCTTCCCGCGCCCGCGGCAGGCCCAGCGCCGGCAAGCGGACCTCGAAGGTCGCGCCGCGGTCGCGTCCGTCGCTGTGCGCGGTCACGCTGCCACCGCAGCTCGACGATGCTGCGCACGATGGTCAGGCCCAGCCCCAGCCCGGCGCCGTGCGGGACGTCCGGGCTCCGCGACCGCACGAACGAGTCGAAGATCTGCGGCAGGAGCTCGGGGTCGATGCCCTGGCCGGTGTCCGATACGCGCAGGACGGCCGCCGCGCCTTCGCGCGCGGCGTTGACCGAGATGACGCCGCCCGGATAGGTGTAGCGAACCGCGTTCGCGAGCAGGTTGCTGATGACCTGGGTCAGCCGGCCCTCGTCGCCGTCGACGATCAGACCGGACGCGGGCACGTCGGTGCGCAGCGTCTGGCCAGCCTGTGCGGCGGCGGGCGTCACCGCCTCGACGGCGTCGCGGACCGAGTTCGAAACCTCGAACGGCCGCTTCTCCAGGACCAGCGTGCCGCGCGCCACGCGCGCGATGTCCAGCAGATCGTCGACCAGCCGCTGCACCTGGCGCACGGGGCGTTCCAGATCGCGCACCTCGACGGACGACGAACCGCGCAGCGCCGCGACCTCCAGCGCCATCACGATCGGCGCCAGCGGGTTCCGCAGCTCGTGCCCCAGCATCGCGAGGAACCGGTCCTTCGCGCGGCTCGCCTCGGCCAGCTCCTCGTTCGCGTCCATCAGCTCCTGCGACGACAGCTCGAACGCGCGCTCCAGCATGCGCCGCTCGTCGTCGGCCTGCAGGTACGCGTCGTTCACCTGTGCGACGAAGGCGGTCATGGCCGCGGGCACCTCGACGTCGCCGAGGACCTTGCTCGTTGCGGCTGCGGGCGACCGACAGGGGAAACAGCAGCGCCGCGCCGGGCAGCGACGCCGCGTGCTCGCCCAGGTACCTCTTGTACAGCGCCAGCGCCGACTGGCCGTCCAGCTCGTGCAGCACGTTGCCGGACGCGCGCGTCACGCGCCGGAACGGCCCGAACGGATTCCAGCCGCCGGCCGACCCGTGCCCGACCCGGAGGCGATCGCCGTAGAACCCGATCGCAACGATCGCGTGCGTCTCCAGCCCGCGTTCGGAGAGGACGACCGTCTCGCAAAACTCGGAGCCGTCGGCGGCCATGCCGCCCGTGACGACGACCTTCGGCGGCAGCACGTCACCGAGGCCCGCGACGACGTCAGGTCCGTAGACGCGCAGTCCGTCGCTGAGCACGAACACGCTGACCAGGTCGTCGGCGGCGAGCGCCCGAGCGACGTCGCGAGCCGCCTCGCGGCACGTCGACCGGTCCGGCACCGTCCGGCGGGTGAAGCGGAGCCGCGTGTGCTCGAAGCGAACCGCGGTGACCGACAGCGTGCCGTCCTGAACGTTGGTTCCAAAGATCTCGCCGGCCGTCGAGCAGCCGACGACCGGGACGTCCGGAAATGCCACGCGCAGCGCCGCCAGGCTGGTGGGATCGCTGAGCACGTTGCGGGAGCCGAATGCGAAAGCGACGTCCGGCCTCCAGGACGTCGCGGGCGATCCCTGCCACCCGCCGCTGCGAAACCATTGGACCTGCGCCGTCTCCATGGCCCCGCCGGCTTACGCATCGGCGGGGTCGAGTAAAGAGGAGTGGCCCCGACGCTCGTCGCTCCGCGCCGCAGGCGCTATTCGTCGTCGGATTCGCCGGTGTCGTCGCCCTCGCGTTCGAGCGCGCGGTACAGCGTGCGCCGATCGATCCCGAGCTTCTCGGCGGCCTTCTTCTTGTTGCCGCCGCTTTCTGTCAATACCAGCTGGATGTAGCGGCGTTCCAGCTCCGCCAGGCTGGGCCGGTCGGCGATGATGCCGCCGTCGCCGGGCCCGCCGCCCGCCGCGTTCGCCGCGGCGGTCCCCGCGCCGCCGCCCACCTCGGGTGGCAAGTCGGAGGGCAGCACCACGTTGCCCTTGGCGACCGCGACCGCGCGCTCGATGGCGTTTTCCAGCTCGCGCACGTTGCCCGGCCAGGTGTAGCCGGCCAGCAGCTTCAACGCTTCGGGCGACAGCGTCGCCGCCGCGCGCCGCTCGCGCCGCGCCAGCTTCGCCAGGAAGTGGGCGACCAGGATCGGCACGTCCTCGCGCCGCTCGCGCAGCGGCGGCAGGTGGACGGTGACGACGTTGATGCGGAAGTAGAGGTCTTCGCGGAAGCGCCCGGTCTTCACCTCTTCGTCGAGGTCCTTGTTCGTCGCGCACACCAGCCGCACGTCGACGCGGATCGGTTCGCTGCCACCCACCGGCTTGACCTCGCCGTCCTGCAGCGTGCGCAGCAGCTGCGCCTGCATCTTCGGGCCCATGTCGCCGATCTCGTCGAGGAACATGGTGCCGCCGTTCGCCGTCTCGAACAGGCCGCGCTTGGCGGAGACGGCGCCCGTGAACGCGCCGCGCGCGTGGCCGAAAAGCTCGGACTCCAGCAGCGACTCCGTCAGCGCCGTGCAGTTGACCGGGACGAACGGCGCGCCCGCGCGGGGCGAGTGCGTGTGGATGGCGCGCGCGACCAGCTCCTTGCCGGTACCCGATTCACCCTCGACGAGCACCGTCGCCGTCGACGCGGCGACGCGCGCGACCAGCTTGTACACCTCCAGCATCACCGCGCTCTTGCCCACGATGTCCTGCAGGTGCGTCTTGCTCTCGCTCGGCTCCGCCTTCTGCTCGGCGACCAGCCGCTTGCGCTCCAGCGCGCGCGCGACGGTCAGGCGCAGCTCCTCGATGTTGAATGGCTTCGAGACGTAGTCGTAGGCGCCGCGCTGGATCGCCTCCATCGCGCCCGCGACGTCGCCGAACGCGGTGATCAAGATGACCGGCGTCGACGGCGCCTTGCTGGTGAACGCCGCCAGGACGTCCAGGCCGCCGGAACGCTCCATACGCACGTCGCTGACCACCAGGTCGTAGCGGCCCTCCTGGGCGCGCTCGACCGCGCCGGCGCCGTCGTCGACGGCCTCGACGGTGTAGCCCTCGCCCCGGAGGATCTCGCAGAGCAGATCGCGGGCGACCCGATCGTCCTCGGCCACCAGCACGCGCGTTGGCGCGGTCACGCTCGCGCTCCCGCCGCGCGCGGCCGCGACTCGGCGACCGGCGGTCCTTGCCGCGGCAACCGGATGAAGAAAGTCGAGCCCTTGCCGGCCTCGCTCTCGACGGAGATCGCCCCGCCCAGCGCGGCGGTCAGCTGGCGGCAGATCGCCAGCCCGAGGCCGGTGCCCTTGCCGCGGCCCTTGGTCGTGTAAAAGGGCTCGAAGATGCGCCGAAGATCGTCGGGCGCGATGCCGTGTCCGGTGTCGCTCACGGTGATGAGGATATCGTCATCTGCGACCGGGCGCGCCTCGACGTCGACCCGGCCGTTGCGATCGACCGCGTCCAGCGCGTTCGACAGCAGGTTGACGACGATCTGTCGCAGCAGGCCCGGGTCGGTGATCAGCTCGCCGATCTCGGGCGCGGCCTTCCAGGTGACCGACGCCTGCTTGGCGGGCGCGACGCCCTGGACCAGCTCGACCGCCTCCTCCAGCAGGCGCGGTAGCGCGGTCGGCTGGCGCTCAGGCTCGAGCGGCCGGGTCGAGTCGAGGTAGTCGCGCACGATCTTGCTGATGCGTTCGATCTCACGCGCCGAGACGTCCAGGCGCTCGCGCAGCGCCGGCGGCAGCTCCCGCTGCGCGAGCGCGAGCTGGACGTGGCCCGACACCGACGACAGCGGCGTGCCGATCTCGTGAGCCAGCTGCGCGGCCAGCTGGCCCAGGGTCGCGAGGCGCACCTTCGAGGCGTTGTCCAGGCGCATGTCGTTCAGGAGGCGGTTCAGCTGCGCGAGTGTCGCGTTCTTCTCGGACAGATCGTGCGTCGCCTTCTCGATCTCGGCGGCCAGCCGCTGGTTGAAGGCGCGGATCTGCGCGTCCGCCTGCGACAGTCGGCCCAGCATGCTGTTGAAGCCCTGCGAGAGGCGGCCCATCTCGTCGGCGGTCTGGACAGGAATGCGGCGGGACAGGTCGCCGCCCTCCACGTCGCGCATCGCGCCCGCCAGCACCTCCAGCGGGCGTCCGATGATCCGCTGCGTGATCAAGCCCGACACCAGGGTCAGCCCGATGACGAACAGGATCGAGAAGATGATCGAGATCTTCTCCTCGGTCTTCAGCATCGATTCGACCTGACCCAGGGTCCACTTCATCACCAGCGTCGCCTTCCACGGCCCCGGCAGATCGACCGGCAGCTCGATCGGCTCCTCGACGGCCGAACCCGCCGACGACTGCCTGAAGAAGGTGATCGGCTGGCGCTCCAATGGCGCGAACCGCGTGATCTCCGGTCGATCGCCGCGCGGCGCGACGATGCGGCTCGAGGGCGTGTAGGCCTCGCGATAGACGTACAGGTCCAGGCGACTGATGCGCGCGTGGCGGTTCAGGTAGCCGAGCAGCTTCTCTTCAAGCTCGCGGTCATCCGCATCGGGCTGCACGCTCTTCAGATCCTCCGCGATGTCGTGCGCGATCTCCTCCGCGGAGGTCTGCGAGTCCTTGATGATGCGCGTGCGCGTGACGTACATGCGCCCCCACGACGCGACCCCGAACGCCACCGCCACGCTGACGGCGATCAGCCAGATTTTTGTCCGGATGGTCACGGGGTTGAGACGGAATCCTACCTCTGTTTGTGGGCATACAGAGGCGAAGCCCGCTCAAGCTGCTGCATGAAGCGCGCGAGCGTCCTCGATCGGCCGAACCAGCATCGACGGTGGAATCGCCTAGACTACCGACATCATGAGGCTGATCGGCCAGATTCAGATCACGATGGCGACCGCCGAGGCGGTCAACCGCGAGCCTGGTTTCTGGGACAAGCTGAAGCGGGGGCTGGGCGGGAAGGTCAACCTCGACACCGGTGAGGTGCGCGTCGCGCTCGAGGCGACGGCGCTGGTCGACACGATCAAGCGCGCGTTCGCGCGGCTCGGCATCGACAACGCGGTGTCGCTGGTCGTCGACGACACGGTGATCTTTCAGGACAGCGAAGGGCGCCCTGGCGATCTGCCGGACCTGATCCTCGCGCTGTCCGAGCACGCATCGGTGTTCGGGCGCGGCTTCCGCGAGATGAAGATGGCGGCCGAGCACGACGAGGCGAATCTGCACCTTCTCTGCGAGGTGCGCGCGGTGACGCAGCACCGGCGTGGCGAGCCGTCGGCGTACGTGTCGATCGGCGGCCGCATCCGCGATCTCGAGCCGCGCACGGGCGAGACCGCCGAGGCCTATCGCGCGCGCGTCGAGCCGCTGGCGAAGGACGCCGGCCTGCTGGAGACGGCGCGCATGCAGTTTCAATCGTTCGTCGGCCGACTGGAAGCGGCGCTGCACGCGGCGCTGCCGGAGGCGACCGTCGAGGAGAAGCGCGCGGACGCGGTCGTCGTTCGTCCGACCACACAGCCGACGGCGCCGCAGGAGGATCCGCGCAGCGTCGTCTACGATCCGTACGCGATCTACTACCCCAGCCCGATGAGCACGGTGCTGGACATCATGTTGATCTCGTCGTTCATGCACATGATGGCGCCGCCGCCGGCGATCATGGTCGTCCATCCTTCGGGCGTGCCGATCGGCGGGGCGGATACCATCGCTTCGCATCCGGAGGCGGTCGAAGCGTCGGCTGTCGATCCCGGCGAC